>Ga0268264_10003504_pt1 | contig 13526 bp, 15 predicted proteins | sample KBSSwiS32_FD_190357 | JGI IMG/M metagenome (GOLD analysis project Ga0268264, IMG submission 190357) | Switchgrass rhizosphere microbial communities from Kellogg Biological Station, Michigan, USA - KBS Switchgrass S3-2 (SPAdes) (version 2) | ecosystem: Host-associated > Plants > Roots >...
ACGGCGCAGCAAGGATTGAGGCAGAGGCTGGCGTCACTCGCCGGCACCGATTAAGCGGCAGAACATATGGCGAAAAACGAGAACCAGGATGTCGACACGGTCGAGGACGGCGACGCGCCGTTGATCGACCTTAACGACGCGTCGATCAAGAAGATGATGCAGCGCGCCCAAAAGCGCGGGATCATCACCATCGATGAGATCAACGCGGCGATACCCGCCGACCAGAACGAGATGATCGAAGACATCATGTCGCAGCTCTCCGAGCGCGGCGTGCAGGTCGTCGAATCCGAGGAGCGCGGCGAGGAAGAGGAATCCGAGGAGGAGCAGCCCGAGAGCGTCCTCGAGGATGAAGTCGATCCGCTCGACGACGGCGGCCCCCGCCCCGCCGCGGCGACCAAGAAAGAGCCGACCGACCGCACCGACGATCCGGTCCGCATGTACCTGCGCGAAATGGGCGCGGTGGAGCTGCTCTCGCGCGAAGGCGAGATCGCCATCGCCAAGCGCATCGAGGCCGGCCGCGACACGATGATCTGGGGCCTGTGCGAATCCCCGATCACCTTCAACGCGATTATCGCCTGGTCGAACGCCTTGAACGAAGGCCGGATGCAGCTGCGCGAGATCCTCGACCTCGAAGCGATGCTGTCCAAGGGCCCGACCGCCGAGCAGCTGACCGAGACGGAAGAAGGCGGCGAAGGCGGCGGCGAAGGCGAGATCAGCGAGAAGGTCGCCGGCCCCTCGATCAAGGAAGAGGAAGAAGTCGCCGACGAGCCCGAGGCGGACGCCAACGAGGACGACGAGGACATGGTCGAGCGGCGCACCCAGCCGCAGGCCGCCGAGGAAGACGACGAGGACAACACTTTGTCGCTCGCCCAGATGGAAGAGACGCTGAAGCCCCAGGCGCTCGAGCGGTTCGCTGCGATCACCTCGATCTTCAAGAAATTCAGCAAGGTCCAGGCCCACCGGATGGAGGCCTTCGGCGCGGGCTCCGACTTCGCCCCCGGCGACGAGAAGAAATATCAGAAGCTGCGCGAGCAGCTGACCGCGGAAGTGGAGAGCGTCCAGTTCCACAATTCGAAGATCGAATATCTGGTCGAGCAGCTCTACAGCTACAACCGCCGCCTGACGGCTCTCGGCGGCCAGATGCTGCGGCTCGCCGAGCGCCACCGCGTGCCGCGCCGCGCCTTCCTCGAAAGCTACATGGGCCATGAGCTCGACGAGAGCTGGCTCGACAGCGTCAAGGACCAGGACAAGAAGTGGGCGAGCTTCGCTTCCACCGAGAAAGAGACGGTCGAGCGCATCCGCAGCCAGATCGCCGAGGTCGCCACCGCGACCGGCACCTCGCTCGGCGAGTTCCGGCGGATCGTCAACCAAGTCCAGAAGGCGGAGCGCGAGGCGCGCATCGCCAAGAAGGAGATGGTCGAGGCCAACCTCCGCCTCGTCATCTCGATCGCCAAGAAATACACCAACCGCGGGCTGCAGTTCCTCGACCTCATCCAGGAAGGGAACATCGGCCTGATGAAGGCGGTCGATAAGTTCGAATACCGCCGCGGATACAAATTCTCGACCTACGCCACCTGGTGGATCCGGCAGGCGATCACCCGCTCGATCGCCGACCAGGCGCGCACAATCCGTATTCCGGTGCACATGATCGAAACGATCAACAAATTGGTCCGCACCGGCCGCCAGTTCCTCCACGAGACGGGCCGCGAAGCGACCCCCGAGGAGCTCGCCGAGCGCCTGTCCATGCCGCTCGAAAAAGTGCGCAAGGTGATGAAGATCGCCAAGGAGCCGATCAGCCTCGAAACGCCGATCGGCGACGAGGAAGACAGCCACCTCGGCGATTTCATTGAGGACAAGAACGCCGTGATCCCGGTCGACGCCGCGATCCAGTCCAACCTCAAGGAAACGGTGACCCGGGTTCTGGCGTCACTCACTCCGCGCGAGGAACGCGTCCTCAGGATGCGCTTCGGGATTGGGATGAACACCGATCATACGCTGGAGGAAGTCGGGCAGCAGTTCAGCGTGACCCGCGAACGCATCCGGCAGATCGAGGCGAAGGCGCTGCGGAAGCTGAAGCATCCGTCACGGTCGCGGAAGATGCGGTCGTTCCTCGACCAGTGAGGCCAGGAGGATTCGAAAATGGCATGGCGTGCAAAGAAAATGCCTTTGGCCGAGTGGGCGCCGTTTCAGAACGCCTTTGAGGAAGTGTTCCTTGCGATGAACGCCGATCCGGATATGGCTCTCTTTATTCAGGCGCCTCCCGAAGACGAGCTTTCAACTCTGTTTATCACGGACCGCCACTCAGATCTGGTGGAGCCCCTTTCCCCCGGTCAATGGGAAGATAGCGAGACGCCGAACGGCAAACACATTAGCTTTCTAGTCGGGCATGCGAGTGCGCCAAACGACTTTGGGATTGAATTAGGTTTGAGCTAGTCCTCGACCGCGACAGGAAAGATGACTTTGCGAGTGCGCGAGTCATCGGCAACAGTGATGAACCATTTGTCGAAAGCGACCAAATGGCCTCGTACGCTGATCTCAATTTCTCCAGTCTCGGCATCAACCAATCCACCGATCCGGTCATTGTTGTTGAGCGGGAAAAATAGCCTGCCCTCGCGACAGTACACGGCTGCCAGCGATCCTGGCGTGGCGGTCGCAGTCAGAGGACTGACCTCGAGCCGCGCATCACTGAGAACTATAGCATCTCCGCTAAGCGAGCTTACGTAGATTGGTATGCCAACTGAACTGGGCTCCCCTGGCCAATAGAGCGGGACCGCGCGCTGATATTCCTCGTCATCCGATGATAGATTAAATGTCGCCCTGAAGCAGATCGCGTTGCCTTTGCTTGCATGGAGAAGAATGAACAGCGAGCCAATCGGCACTTGCTGAACTCGCTGGATTGCCGGTGCCATGAAGTCCATTATTTCTCGTCCTCTGCTTTGGTCGCACGTCCGTATTCGAACTCGTAAAGCACCGACGGTTTTCCAAATTGTCCCGTCAATTGCAGTCGCCAGCGCGTAATGCAGATGCCCTGATATGCGTGCTGAATAGGGTCGCCCGTGAGCCTAAGCGGAGACGGCTCGCTTCGGGGCGGCTTCACCATTAGTGAAATGCCGGGTCTAGCCGCAATCAAGCACCCGAGGGGAGGATCCTTCTTGTGATCTCCAATTGCCAGCGGATCAAACCACAGCTCACAGCCGGGAATGAAGAAACGGGGTCCCGGACCCTCGTCTGTTTTTAAGAAGTTCACCTCAAACATTGATTCTGGGCTGAGGCTCGCAATCACGTGTCCACCCTGAACGTTCGCGATGATCCCAAGGCCAAGGTATTGGTCTTGCACCAACGTAACATCCTGAATTTTCGATGGATCAAAGGTTATTTGTCGGTGATCAATCACCTCACACCCTCCGCAATTTCTCTCAGTGGGACAGCCATTGTCTCCTCAGACGAACAATTAGATCTTCAACAATTCTCACCTGATCGAGACGAAGTGCAGGTCTAGGGAAATCAACTGCGATCGGGTCACGATCTCTCGACCCAAACATCGGCGTCTCGATCCTGTTCGGATTGGCGTGATGTTCAGCCCGAGTGCGCCACCCGTGATGCTCTGCATCCTTTAACTTCACTGCGAGTGCTAAGTGGGAAAGCCGCTGAGTGGGATCGATCCGCTCGAGCACCTCGCTTGCGAACTCCAGGCAACCTCTGAGTGCTGCGGCCACATCCTCTTCAATGATTGCTAGCAGGCCCAGATTCATCCCAGACTGACGATCTCGTGTTCCCAGTGCCGCTAGAAGCAGGAGGTCGCCTCCCTCATTCACTCTAACCGTTGCACCGGTGTCCTGACTCAACAGTAGAGCGTCATTCTCCACTGATCGGGTTGTACCGCTCGATGTTTCAAAGAGCCGCGTGCGCCCAAATTGCGCAGATTGCTGCAAGTCGTCCGCAAAACTCTGATCGTCTATGGTAGCGGCTCGCAGAATGGGCTGTGGCGGACCGGTTACAAGTGAGACACAAAGGATTGGGCCGCCAGATGAGTAGCCGCGCTGCTCTTGCGGTAACTGCTGCGCTGCCTTCTCCTTTAGCGCGCCGGCATCTACCGGCGTTTGCGCAGAAGTAAGTTCGAAGTCATGTAGTGCCCGAGTTACGAGAGTGCGCAGGTTGTCCGCGTCGACAAATGACTCTCGGAACAAACCGCCTTCCCACTCCTGAACTTCATCAATAAACTCAAGCTGCATTGGCTCCGGAGTGTTACTCGCTTGAACAAAGGCAATTATCGGTTTGCTTGCCTTTGCTTCCCGGTATTCCTCGTGCGTAGCGGACAAACCCGAAGCCTGGACATCGCCGTAACGCTCCCCGAGGATCAAGATTACGAGTTCAGCCGCACGCAAACCCTGCAAGCATGCCAATTGCGGCGAATTCGGTTGCGCTCCGAAGTCCTCAGCCATAATGGCCTCATGGCGCAGCGTGATAATCGCACTTTTTGCTGCCGCACGCTCAGCTTCGAGTCCGCCAATCAACGAGCTCACGAACACGCGCATGCGTCACTCCCATCCGAGGCGCACGTCCGTCCTTCGACATTCGGGTCGCGGACATCTGATTGGCCCGAGCGGCGTGCCTTCGCGGTCAGCCTCCAAACGCTCTTCACGCGTAAGAACCTCGACTTCGAATCGGTGGCCGCAGTTCAAACATCGATATCGTTTAAGCTCACTCATTCCCGATTTCCAAGAACAGAGAGGGAACAGCGATATAAACCGATGTTTGCCGAAGTCCAGCAATACAAATCAATTTTCCACAGCCAATCTCAAGTCCAATGGCGCTTCAGAAAAGCAAGAAGCCTTTTCCCGTCATCCGTCAGGATGGTCCCAGCACCATGGCAAGCTCCACATTGACCACCTGAGTGGAGGACTGCTCGCTCGCGTCTAGGCGCAACAAGTCCATTACCGTCGCAGGAGTCGCATACAGTCTCGATTGCGGGAAGGTCGCCTGATCCGTCTGCAGGTGGTCCCATATTTAGTCGACTGAACATACGCTCAATCCTCTTCTCACGGAGACTTCGGAGCTAACAGCATTACATTTTGTCACGGAAGTAAATCCCAAGATTTCGGTGACCGCACCAATTCCCGGCCCCACCCGGATAAACCCCGCGCCCTCGCTCGTTAGCGTCCAAAAGCGGGGTTGTTCCTTATGGCCTATTACCGGCTCTACTTCTTCAACCGCTTCAGCGGGCACATCGATCATTTCCGCGAATTCGAGGCGGCGGACGACGCGGCCGCGGTCCGCCAATCGGCCGACTGGCGTGAGCTCGAAGCGATGGAGCTATGGCGCGGCCGCAGCAAGGTGAGGCGCTGGGAAGCCTATGATTTCGCCCCCGAGATGCACGCCCGGTCCACGGTCAGCGCGCTCCGGGCGCAGGAATTGCGGTGACAGTCCACCAATCCCCCTGGCCCCTCCCTATTTGACTCTGATGTAGGTAAGGCGCAGGCCCGCCTCGGCGTGAGGGGCCTCGGGAGCGCGCCGGATATGATCTCCGGTGAGCGTTCCAATCACACCTCAAGGGGAAAAATCATGAAACAGTTGATCAAGCTGGCGGCCGCCGCGGCTGCCGGCGCACTTGCGGCCGGATCGATCGCCTATGCGCAGGCTCCGGCGGCGCCGCCGCGCGCGATGGTTTCGCTCTACCATGCCGCGCCGGGGCAGCAGGAAGCGCTGTTGCGCTGGTTTGCGCAGCAGGACCGCATCGCACAGGCCGCCGGTGTCGGGACGATGCAGCTCTACATCCACACCGATGGCGACAGCTGGGACTATATGGGCATCAACCCGGTCACCACCGACGCTCAGGACGACGCGATGGATGCCGCGGCGAAGAAGCTTGGGCTGCAATCCGGTGCGCGGGTCAGCCTGGAGCTTCGGAAATATATAGCCAGCCACACCGACACGGCGACGATCGGTCCGATCAGCGCGGAACAGGCGCTGGCACGCCTGCGCTAACGAGGAGTGACGAGGCGCCCTGCCCATCGGCGGGCGCCTCCCGCCCTGGATGAACCCCGCGCCCTCGCTCGTTAGCGTCCAAAAGCGGGGATGTTCCTTATGGCCTATTACCGGCTCTACTTCTTCAACCGCTTCAGCGGGCACATCGATCATTTCCGCGAATTCGAGGCGGCGGACGACGCGGCCGCCGTTCGCCAATCGGCCGACTGGCGCGAGCTCGAAGCGATGGAGCTGTGGCGCGGCCGCCGCAAGGTGAGGCGCTGGGAAGCCTATGATTTCGCCCCCGAGATGCGCGCACGGTCCACGGTCAGTTCGCTGCGGGCGCAGGAGGCGTCCGCTGGCTGACCTGCTCGTCCCCAAGGGTTACACCCGATAACCGAACCAGCTCAGAATGGTGGCTATGAGCGACGGTTGGGCACTCGGCCTGCGAGGCACCGTCAGCGGTCGCATGTCTTCCGCGCCGTAAAAGCGGCTTATCTCGCCGGCGACGACGCCCGTTGCCAATCCGGGCTCCCCGGCGAAGCGCAGCGGAAGGGCCTGAGCCTCCTCGCCCAAAGCGGCACGGAAAGCCTCCCTGTTTGCGTCACTGACCCCCGTGATGCCGCCCCAGAAATAGACCTTCCGGGATCCGGCAAACAGGTACGGCTGAATGGTCCCGAGATAATATTCGGCGGCGGGCGTCAAGAAGCCCGCATAGCGGCGACCGTCCCTGGCTTCGAAGCTCGCCCGTACCAGGAACATGCCTTCGTCGGGGCTCACCGGCAGCGCGCCCGTCCACGGCCGGAAGGTTTCTTCGTTCGTATCGTCGTACCAGGGTTCATCGTAATCGGCCGTGTGGACCCCGATCCAAACAGGGTGACGGTCGAAATCCGCGGGAAGCAAGTCCCCGAATTGTTTGAGTTCCGGTTTCTCCGGCATCGTCTTCCCTCGGCCGCGAGCGCCTTGGGCTATCCGCAAACGCGCGGGAGGAAGTGGACCAATTTCACCTATGTGCGCGGGCCAATTGCCCTGCTGACCAATCCCGACCGCTTCCACCAAAGCGGCCCTTCCCTTGCGGCTCAAATTCCGGGAAATGTCCTCCCATGAAACTCGCATCGGCTCCGATCCTCATTGCGCTCGCCTTTTCCGCGCCCTCGTCGGCCCAGTCGTCCAAACCAACCGAGCTGCGCTTCGCGAACGCGCCCTGGCATCTCGCGCTCTCCCTCGGCGATATGAAGCCGACCGAGGGCTTCCCGAGCCGGCCCGACCGGGACGTCTTCACCTACAGCAATGGGAAGGGGACGATCCTTTCCGTGATCGTCGAAAATGCGCACGCGCCCGCTACGCTGGCGAGCTGCCGTGACGTTTTCGCGCGGCGCAAGGCAGGCATGCAGCCGGCCAACGAAGTGCAGGGCCAGCGCGGCGATGGAGCGACGCAGGAATATGATCTGAAGGTTGACTTCCAGGGCGAGGCGATCGTCCAGCACAACGTCTTCAGCTGCCGGGTGCGCGGCACTTATTATATCGACACGCATGCCTCGAAGATCCGATACCAGGCGGGCGATCGGGACGCCCTGATGGCGTTGATCGACGGAGTGGCCATCGTCGAATAGCGCGCCCTCCCGCTTTCGCGGGCGCGAGGATCAGACTTGTTGTTCTGCCTTTCGCATCGCCTCGGCGACCTTCATCAGCTCGGTCCGCTCCGCCCGGTCGGCGAGCGCGGTCCAAGCAGCTTCGGAGCGGCGGCAACGCTCGCGCACATGGTCGAGCGTTGCCTCCTCCCCGGCGGCCCGCGCCTCATCGGCACGGGCCCGGTAGAATTCGAGATTGGTATTGCGAAGTGCCACGGGCCTTATTCGGCCTGTCCGGCCTCCGCGTCGTCGGCGGGCTCCGCGCTCGCCGCATCGTCGGCAGACTTCAGGTTCACCGCGGCCATCTTGCCGCGATTGTCCTGCTGCAGGTCGTAGCTGACGCGCTGGTCCTGGCGCAGGGTCTGCATCCCGGAACGCTCGACAGCGCTGATGTGGACGAAGGCGTCCTGTCCACCGCTTTCGGGCTGGATGAAGCCGTAGCCTTTTTGTTCGTTGAAGAATTTCACTGTGCCAATGGGCATTTCATTTTTCCTTCTATCGCGGGTCCGAGTGTCGGGCCGCTTCGTGCTAGGAGCGCACGAGAGGAAAAAAGGAGCCGCAAAGCACCTGTAGACCGTCAATTTGCGACTAGTAGCGAGGGCTATATGGGCCTTTCGCGGCGAAATTGATAGGTCGCCCGTGCGATTAACCCGTCACCCGACCCTCGATCCTGTGTTATCGTCGCGAAAGCCAAGCGGTTTTGAGGGGGTAAAGGCATGAGCGCGGTTCCCGTAAAGGCACACCAGATCGCGTCGATCGGCGGCGCCCGCTCGAGCGACGGCCGGTTCGGCCTGATCCGTTTCGTCCGCGAAAAACCGATGGACGATGGCTCGAAGGACGTCTGGGTCGCGCTTCCGAACGCTCTGCTGCCCTATCTCGCGAGCGTGGCCGTGATGCAGCTGCCGCAGCCGCAGGGCGGTACGATTCCGCATATCATGCAGGCCAAGGGTCTCGCGGTCGGGGTCGGCCCCAACGGCGAGATCCTGTTGTCGATGAAGATCGAGCAGGGCGCGTCCTTGTCCTACCAGCTTGGCCGCGAACAGGCGGAAGGCTTGCTGACCGGCTTGCGGAACGCACTCGGGAAGAATGGGACAGCGGCCGCTCCCAAGGCGAAGCCGAAGGCGAAGAAAAAGAGCTGACGCGCGCCAGGCTTTCACTCGCGGTTCATGGGCGGGGAGGCTATCGTCGCCGGCCACGCGACGCCTGACGGACACCCAGCCAGACCTTGCCTTCCTACCGGCTCCCTACCGCATTTTCGCGTCCGCCGCTCCGTCGGCGAGCGTCGGGGCTTGCCCTGGCGCTGGCGGTCAACGGCGCGTTGCTGCTCGCTTTGCTGACGCTCGGCATCATTCCCCTGCCCCAGCAGAAATCGAGCCGGGCGACCATCGTCGACCTCATCCCCGAATCGCATAGCCGCGAGTCCCGCGCGGCCGCCGCCGCCAGGACGAACAAGCCCGTCCCAAAGCCGCCGCCGATCATTCTGCCAGTCAAGCCGACGATCGCTCCTCCGCCGCGGCCGGCCCCGAAATCGCAGCCGTGGATCGAGATGAGCAGCGACCAGATGGCGGCCGCCGACCTCCGGAACCTGCGCAGGGGCGATCCCGGCGAGGGCGACAGCGAGGAGGTCGGGCGTGGACCGCACGGTGAAATCCTCTACGCTGCCGAATGGGCGCGCGAGCCGACCGACGCCGAACTATCGGGCTATTTGCCGAGAAACGCGCCCGACGGCTGGGGCCTCATCGCCTGCAAGACGATCCCCGGGAACCGGGTCGACGATTGCGTGGAGCTCGGCAATTCGCCGCCGGGATCGCACCTCGCAAGCGCGGTCCGGCAGGCGGCGTGGCAATTCCGGGTCCGCCCGCCGCGCAAGGGCGGCAAGCCGATGATCGGCGAATGGGTGCGGATCAGGATCGATTATGAGCGGATCGGGGGCTAGCGGCGGGCCGAGCGGTGCCGCGGTCGTTCGTCGCGGTGCTGGAGCATGAAGCCCGCGCCGCGTTTGGGCAGCTGAGCTTCATATTCCTCCGCGAGTTGTTCCAGCGAATGCCGGACCTCGTCGTCGGTCATGATGCTCGCAATTCGTCGACAGCGTTCGATTTGCCGCCTGAGAGTCAGGATTTCGTCATCCATGGTCCACCGTCGCACGCGTGGCCCACCCTATGAAACGCAACGTCGGGTGGCAGACTCTGTTCCTCGTAAAGGGCGGAAATCCGCCCCTCCTACCGCTGTTTTGGAGGTGCCGATGGTTTCCGGCCCGGTCGTTCGATCCGTCGCAGGCGTTCGATCTGCCGCCAGAGATTGAGGCTCTTGTCGTCCATAAGGTTCCGCCGGTCAGCCAAACGTCGGCCAACCGGCGGAGTTCCTGCAACGGAGAGAGACTGGAAGCCCTGCCTGGCCAGGGGAGCGAGGGGAGCATTCCGGCTCGCGGCAGGGCTTCGTACGTCGTTCGGGCAGTCGCTTGAGCTCGCAACAACAAGTGGCTGCTGAGTCGGAATTTACCGCGCGGCGGTTAGCGGCGAATGACGCGATCTGGTTTACGAAAATTAACGTTTTCAGGTCGCGGGCTCGCCCTCCGGGGCGCCGCGGCCGAGCTTGTCGGGCAACGGTTCGCTTTGCGGCGTGAAATCCAGGCTCACGGAATTGATGCAGTAGCGCTCACCCGTCGGCGGCGGCCCGTCGGGGAATACGTGGCCCTGGTGCGCTCCGCAGCGGGCGCAGACGATTTCGGTGCGGACCATGCCGTAGCTGCTGTCGCGAATGTATTTCAGGTGATCGGCGCTGAACGGCTGGGTGAAGCTCGGCCAACCGGTGCCGCTTTCGAACTTGGTGCCGCCGTGGAACAGCGGGAGGCCGCACAGCCGGCAGGTGAAGACCCCGGGCCGCTTCTCGTCGAGGAAGACCCCGCAGAACGGCGCCTCGGTGCCATGTTCGAGGAGGACGTGTTTTTCTTCGTCGTCGAGCTCGGCGACCAGCGTGTCGAACTGGTCCTTCGTGGGAGGTGTGAGATCGAACGTCGTTTCGGTGGTTGGAGCGTCCTGGGGCATGGCGAGTCTCCTCAGCGAGCCGCCTACTCCTCCGCGGCCTCGAACCGCAACACGCCCTTTGTGAAGGTCGTGTGGGTCGGATTGTCGCCCGGGTGGCGCTGGCCGTCGTAGACCACGACCTCGGCGAAATCGAATGGCGAGATACCCTCGAGGCAGGCGACGTTGACCCCGAGCTGGTCGGGGTTCGAGCGGCGTGTGTGGTGGGTGTAGATACCGCAAACCGAGCAAAAATGATGCTCGGCGACCTTCGTATTGAAGCGGTAGGTGGCGAGCTTGTCCTCGCCTTCGAGGATGCGGAAGCCCGCATGGGTCGAGGTCGCCGCGACCGCGCCGCGCATCCGGCAGATCGAGCAAGTGCAACGCCGCGCGGAGCTTAGTCCGAACGGAAGCTCGGCGGTGAACTTTACCGCGCCGCAATGGCACGAGCCGTTGAGGGTAATCGGATCGGTCGACTTAGCGTCGATCACGCCGCGATCTTCTCCAGCGCCAACTTGACCGCTTCGAGTGCTTCCTCGGCCTTCGAGCCGTCGGGCCCGCCGCCCTGAGCCATGTCCGGACGGCCGCCGCCGCCCTGCCCGCCGAGCGCCGCGACGGCGGCCTTGACCAAATCAACCGCGCTGATCTGACCGGCGAGATCGTCGGTAACCCCGACGGCGACGCTGGCGCGGCCGTCATTGACCGCGACCAACGCTGCGACGCCCGAGCCGACACGCTGTTTTATCGTATCGACGGTCGACCGCAGATCCTTGGGATCGAGCCCTTCAACGACCTGGCCGATGAAAGCGTAACCGTTGACCTGCTCGGGTGCGGCCTCCTCCGACTTCGCGGAGCCGCCGCCCATCGCCAGTGCCTTCTTAGCATCCGCCAACTCGCGTTCGAGCCGCTTGCGATCCTCGACCAGCGAGGCGACCCGTGCAGGCACCTCGTCAGGCGCCGACTTCAGCATCGCCGCGGCCTCGCGCAGTTTTGTATCGCGGTCACTGAGCCACTGCCGAGCGGCTTCGCCGGTCAGGGCTTCGATCCGGCGGACCCCGGCAGAAACTGCACTCTCCGAGACGATCTTAAGCAGCTGGATGTCGCCAAGCGCGCGGACGTGAGACCCGCCGCAGAGTTCGACCGAATAATCGGCGTCGGCATCGTGCCCCATCGAAAGGACCCGCACCTCGTCGCCATATTTTTCGCCGAACAATGCCATGGCCCCCGCCGAGATCGCCTCGTCGGGAGTCATCAGCCGAGTCGTCACCGTCTCGTTCGAGCGGATCTGAGCGTTCACCTCGGCCTCGACCGCCTCGATCTCGTCCCGGGTCAGCGCCTTGGGTTGCGAGAAGTCGAAGCGGAAATAGTCCGGCGCAACCAGGCTGCCCTTCTGAGTCACGTGCGTCCCGAGATGCCGGCGGAGCGCGGCGTGCAGGAGGTGCGTCGCGCTGTGGTTGGCACGGACCCGGTTCCGGCGTTCGGCATCCACGACCTGGTGCACCGTCTCGCCGACCGTCAGCTCCCCCTTCACGATTTTGGTCCGCAGCACGTGGAGCTTGCCGAGCGGCTTCGACGTGTCCTCGACTGCGCCTTCGAAGCCCTTTAGCGAAGTCAGCGTGCCGGTATCGCCGATCTGCCCGCCGCTTTCGCCGTAGAAGGGCGTCTGATTGAACAAGACTTCGACCGTGTCGCCGATTTCGGCATTCTCGACCCGGGCGCCGTCCTTGACGATCGCCAGGACGACCCCCTCGCCTTCGTCGCCGGAGTAGCCGGTGAACTCGGTCGCGCCATATTGCTCGACGAGGTCGAACCAGATCTCCTCGCTCGCTTTGGCACCCGAACCCTTCCACGCCGCGCGAGCCTTGGCCTTTTGCTCGGCCATCGCCGCGTCGAACCCTTCGCGGTCGACGCCCAGGCCCCGCGATCGCAGGGCATCCTCGGTGAGGTCGTATGGGAAGCCGAAGGTGTCGTAGAGCTTGAACGCGGTTTCGCCGGGGAGCGTCCCGCCCTTCGGCAGCTCGGCCGTGGCCTCGTCGAGCAGTTTGACGCCGGTCGCGAGCGTCTGGCGGAAGCGCGTTTCTTCCTGTTGCAGCGTCGCTTCGAGCAGCGGCTGAGCGCGGATCAGCTCGGGATAGGCCGCGCCCATTTCGGCGACCAACGCCGGCACGAGCCGGTACATCAAAGGCTCGCTCGCCCCGAGCAAATGCGCGTGGCGCATCGCGCGGCGCATGATCCGGCGGAGGACATAGCCCCGGCCCTCGTTGGCCGGCAGGACTCCATCCGCCACCAGGAAGCCCGACGCCCGCAAATGGTCGGCGATCACGCGATGACTCGCCTGTTGCTCGCCCTCGGCTTTCGTCCGGGTCAGCTCCTCGCTGGCGTGGATCAGTGCCTTGAACGTGTCGGTCTCATAATTGTCGGGCGTGCCCTGAAGCACCGCGGCGATGCGCTCCAGCCCCATGCCGGTGTCGATGCTCTTCTTCGGCAGCTCGGAGACGATCTCGTTCGCCGCCTGCTCATACTGCATGAAGACGAGGTTCCAGACCTCGACGAAGCGGTCGCCGTCCTCGTCGGGACTTCCCGGCGGACCGCCCGGGATATGGTCGCCGTGATCGTAAAAGATCTCAGAGCAGGGACCGCACGGGCCGTCGTCGCCCATCGCCCAGAAATTGTCCTTGGTCGGGATTCGGATGATTCGGCTTTCGGGCAGGCCCGAGATCTTCTTCCAGAGATCGAACGCTTCTTCGTCGGTGTGATAGACGGTGGCGGTCAGCCGGTCGGGGTTTAGGCCCCACTCCTTGGTCAGCAGGTTCCACGCGAGTTCGATCGCGCGGTCCTTGAAATAGTCGCCGAACGAGAAATTCCCGAGCATTTCAAAGAAGGTGTGATGCCGCGCCGTGTAGCCGACATT
>Ga0268264_10003510_pt1 | contig 13514 bp, 11 predicted proteins | sample KBSSwiS32_FD_190357 | JGI IMG/M metagenome (GOLD analysis project Ga0268264, IMG submission 190357) | Switchgrass rhizosphere microbial communities from Kellogg Biological Station, Michigan, USA - KBS Switchgrass S3-2 (SPAdes) (version 2) | ecosystem: Host-associated > Plants > Roots >...
CAGAGCTCGCCGATCGCCCGGCGGCCTTATTGCGCCACCTGCGGCGCCTCGCTCGGCTTCGAATTTCCCGACAGCGAGAAGATGGACCTGACCGTCGCCGCGTTCGACGATCCGTCGCGCTTCCGCCCGAAGCATCATTTCGGGGCCGAGTCCCTGCACCGTGCCTGGCTCAACACCGAGGGCCTGCCCGAATATCGCACCGAGGAGCATCAGCCTCTGGTCGATCGCTGGCTGAAAGCGACCGGAAAGATGCCGGCCTAGATGCGCTTCCACCATCCCGCGGTTCCCATCGTCCTTGCGATCCTGCTGATCGATTCGATCGGCTTCGGCATCGTACTGCCGGTGCTGCCCGGGCTGATCGTCCATCTGGGGCATGTCACCCTCCCGGAGGCGACGCGGATCGCGGGCTACATGCTGGTCGCTTATGCCGGCGCGCAATTCTTCGCCGGGCCGGTGCTCGGCAATCTCGGCGACCGCTTCGGGCGGCGGCCGATCCTGCTCTTCTCGGCCATCGCCTTCGCGCTCGACTATCTGTTCATGGCGGCCGCACCGACCCTGACCTGGCTGTTCGTCGGCCGGCTGATCGCCGGCGCTGCCGGCGCGACCTACGGCCCGGCCAATGCCGTGCTTGCCGACGTCACCGAGCCGGAGAAAAGGGGCGCGACCTTCGGGCTGATGGGCGCCGCCTTCGGGCTCGGTTTCATCATCGGGCCGGCGATCGGCGGACTGCTTGCGGGCTTCGGCACGCGCACGCCGTTCATCGTCGCGGCGGCGCTCGCCGGGCTCAACGCGCTCTGGATCGCGACCCGGCTTCCCGAGACGCTGCCGCCCGAACGGCGCCGCCCCTTCCGCTGGCGCGACGCGCATGTATTCGGCGCGTTCCGGCCGCTCTTCCAGACCGGCGGCGGCGCGGCGGCCTTGCTCATCGTCGCCTTCCTCTGGCAGCTCGCCCACAATGTCTATCCCGCGACCTGGGCCTTCTGGGCCGAGCTGGCGCATCACTGGACCGCGGCGCAGATCGGCTGGTCGCTCGCCGCTGCGGGCCTGGCCATGGCCTTCGCCCAGGCGGTGGTCACCGGCCGGGCGATCGCCCGTTTCGGCGAGGCAAGGACTGTGGTGATCGGCATGGTGGTCGGCGGGCTCAGCTTCCTCCTCTACGTGTTCGCGAAGGCCGACTGGCAGGTCTATGTGATCATCTTCCTCAGCGCGCTGCAGGGCTTGGTCTGGCCGTCGATCAACGCCTTGCTCTCACGGATGACCGACGCCTCGCACCAGGGCGCGCTGCAGGGCGGGATGGCGAGCATCGGCAGCGTCGCCGCGATCGTCGGGCCGCTGGCCCTGACCCAGGCGCTCGCCTTCGGCGCCGAACGCGGCCAGCCGGGTGGCGCCTTCCTGCTCGCCTTCGTGCTGGTCGCCTGCGCCTTCCTGATCATCGTCTTCGGCGTGGTCCGCAGGTTGAAACCCGTCGCCGCGGAGGCTGCCCAATGAACGCGACGGTCCGTCATTTCACCGCCGCCGACGGCATCGACCTCGCCTGGCACGAGCTGGGGCAGGGCAGGCCGGTGGTGCTGCTCCACGGCCTCTTCTCCGACGCCTTTACCAACTGGCTGCGCTACGGCCACGCCGCGGCGATCGCCGCGCGCGGCTTCCGCGTGATCATGCCGGACCTGCGGGCGCACGGACAGAGCGGCAAGCCGCACGATCGGGCTTTCTACCCGCCAGACATCCTCGCCACCGACGGCCTCGCTTTGATCGCCCATCTCGGGCTCGAAGATTACGATCTTGGCGGCTATTCGCTCGGCGCGCGAACCAGCGTCCGCATGGTCGTGCTGGGCGCGGCGCCGAAGAAGCTGATCGTCGCCGGCATGGGGCTGACCGGGCTGCATTCGACCGGCCGGCGCTCGGACCATTTCAAGAAGATTCTGACGGGGCTCGGCACCTTCGAGCGCGGCACGCCGGAGTGGCTGGCCGAGGCCTTCCTCAAGACCACTGGCGGCGACCCGCAGGCGCTGCTGCCGTTACTCGATACCTTCGTCGACACGCCGGAGGCGGAGATCGCCAGGATCGGGACCCCGACGCTCGTCCTGAGCGGCGACGAGGACAATGACAATGGCTCGCCCCAGGCGCTCGCCGACCTGCTCCCGAACGCGGAATATGTGGCGGTGCCGGGCGGTCATATGAGCGCGGTGATCAAGCCCGATCTGGGCCTCGCCATGGCGGACTTCCTCGCCCGTTGACCGCGCCCTTTGGCGGGTTCATGCATTCGCCCGCCCGATAAGAAAATCCGAGGGATGCTTGCCATGAAGTCGACCGTTTCCCTGCTCGCGCTCGCCGCTGCCGCCCTGGTCGCCGCGACCGCTTCCACCGCTGCCACCGAGTCGGCCGCGCCGGCCGCGCCGCGCCGCGCCGCTGCGAGGCCGGCCCGCGCGCCAACCGTGGCCGAGGCCAACGCCTTCATCGCCCGCGCCGAACGCGAGCTTGGCGAATATTCGGTGATCAACAACCGGGCGCAGTGGGTGAACGCCACTTACATTACCGACGACACCGACGCGCTCGCCGCCTATTTCGGCACGATCGGCACTGAAATGGGCGTGCGCTACGCCACCGAGGCGGCACGTTACCAGAACGTCCCGGGCCTCAGCCCCGACACGCGGCGCAAGCTCAATCTGCTGCGCAACGGCCTGACCCTCGCCGCGCCGAGGACCCCCGGCGCCGCCGCCGAGCTCAACCGCATATCCACCGATCTCGCCTCCCAATATGGCCGGGGCCGCGGGACGATGAACGGCGAAACGCTCACCGGCAACGAGATCGAGGCGCGGATGGGCACCAACCGCAACCCGGCCCAGTTGCGCGAGATGTGGACGAGCTGGAACAACAATGTCGGCTCGCCGATGCGCGCTCAATATCAACGCATGACCGAGATCGCCAACCAAGGCGCGCGCGAGCTCGGCTTCGCCGACACCGGCGCGATGTGGCGGTCCAAATATGACATGACGCCGGCGGAGTTCGAGGCGCTGACCGAGCGGCTGTGGAACGAGGTCCGGCCGCTCTACCAGGAGCTGCACTGCTTCGCCCGCGCCGGCCTCAACCGCCGCTATGGCGATGCCGTCCAGCCCCCCACCGGCCCGATCCGCGCCGACCTGCTCGGCAATCTCTGGGCCCAGGAGTGGGGCAATATCTACGACGTGGTGGCGCCCGCCAGTTCGAGCCCGCCGCCTTACGATCTGACCCATCTGCTCGAGCAGGCGCATTATACGCCGGAGCGGATCATCCACACTGCCGAGGGCTTCTTCACGTCGCTCGGTTTCGCGCCTTTGCCGGCGACCTTCTGGCAGCGCTCGATGATCACCCAGCCGCGCGACCGCGAGGTGATCTGCCACGCCTCGGCCTGGGATCTCGACAATCGCGAGGACCTGCGGGTCAAGATGTGCACCCGCGTGAATGCCGACGACTTCGTCACCGCCCATCACGAGCTCGGCCACAATTTCTACCAGCGCGCCTATATGGGCCAGCCCTACCTCTACGAGGACAGCGCCAATGACGGCATCCACGAGGCGATCGGCGACACCATCGCGCTCTCGGTCACGCCGGAATATCTGGTCCAGATCGGCCTGCTCCAGCAGAACCAGATGCCGACCGAGGAGCAGGACCGCGCATTGCTGCTCCGCCAGGCGCTCGACAAGATCGCCTTCCTGCCCTTCGGCCTGCTGATCGACCGCTATCGCTGGGGGATTTTCTCCGGCCAGATCGCGCCCGGCCAGTATCAGGCGGCGTGGGACCGGATGCGGCTGCAATATCAGGGCATCGTCCCGCCGAGCCCGCGCAGCGAGACCAATTTCGACGCCGGCGCCAAATATCACGTGCCGGCGAGCGTGCCCTATACGCGCTACTTCCTCGCCCGCATCCTGCAGTTCCAGTTCTTCAAGGCGGCCTGCGACATTGCCGGCTGGCACGGGCCGCTCCACCGCTGCTCCTTCTACGGCAATCGCGAGGTCGGGCGGCGGCTGAACCAGATGCTCTCGCTCGGCCTCTCGCGGCCTTGGCCGGAGGCGATCCAGACCTTCACCGGCACCCGCGAGATCAGCGCCGAGCCGATGGTCGAATATTTCCGGCCCTTGCTCGGCTGGCTGCGCGAGCAGAATAGGGGCCGGCGGTGCGGCTGGTAAGATGAGGGCGCGGAGGAGCCGCGGGCTCGCCGCGCTTGCGCTGCTTGCATCGGCACCCGCGGCCGCGCAGCCGCCGGCTGCGGGGCCGTTCAACGCCACCGCGCCCGAGAATCGCCAGGTGCTGCCGGCTTTCTCTTATGCCACGGTCGAGCCGGTGCTGGCGCAGATCGGCGCGCGCTACGAGCGGGCGGGGACGGACGCGCAGCCGGCGCTGACCCTCACCTTCATCAACGGCCGGCGCGCGGCGATCCTGTTCGGCTCCTGCCTCGGCAGTTCCTGCCGGGCGATCTCGATCCAGGCGGTGTGGAACGCGCCGCCCGGCGTTGCGGCCGCCCAGCTCGCCAATGCGGTCGCCGGCTTCAACCAGCGTTACGCCTTCTCGCGCGCCTTCATCGCCGCCGACGGCCGCCCGTCACTGCAACGGTATCTGACCGCCGATTTCGGCTTCATCCGCGGCAATCTGGCGGTGAACCTGATCGTCTTCGCCGGCCAGATCGACCGCTTCGTGACCGAGGTCATCCAGGCACCCCTGCAGGCGGCCCCGCCCGCGGCGACGACACCATCGTCGGGCGCGCCATCGACGGCGGCGCCCACGCCCGCGGCCAATCCGGCGGCGCCGCGCCGGCGACCGGACGGAAGCGAGGGCGCGTCCGGAAGCTAGAGCTGGCCGACCAGGAATTCCGCGCTGGAGACGCTGAACGCGCCGGGCTCCTCGACGTTGAGCTCGCTGACCACGCCGTCGTCGACGATCGCCGACCAGCGCGAGCCGCGCTTGCCGAGGCCGAACTTGGAGCCGTCCATGGTCAGGCCAAGCGCCTCCGCGAAGGCGCCATTGCCGTCGGCGAGCATCGTCACCTTGTCCTCGGCGCCGGCGCTCTTCGCCCAGGCGGCGAGCACGAAGGCGTCGTTGACCGCGGTGCAGGCGATCTCGTCGACCCCCTTGGCCTTCAGTTCGTCGGCGCGCTCGACGAAGCCCGGCAGGTGGCGGGCGGAGCAGGTCGGCGTGAACGCGCCCGGCACGGAGAAGAGCGCGATCTTGCGACCGGCAAAATAATCGTCGGTCTGGGCCGGTTCGGGTCCGTCCGCCGTGGCTTTCACCAGGGTCATGCTGGGAATGCGGTCGCCAACCTTGATCGTCATGTGAGAATCTCCTTCGGACAGGGCGGCCCTTTAGCAGGGGAAAATGGGGACAGCCACTAGTGACTGTCCCGCCGACCGGCGCCTATAGAGAAGCTATGGAGGCGCCGCTCTACCTGTCGGGCCAGTTCCTGCTCGCCATGCCGGGCATTGGCGATCCGCGCTTCGAGAAAGCGGTGATCGCGATGTGCGTGCATGACGAGGATGGCGCGCTCGGCATCGGCATCGGCCGCGTCGCGCCGCGGATCGGCTTTCACGATCTCCTGAAGCAGCTCGACATCGATCCCGGCGCGGCGCCCAATGCGGCGATCCACCAGGGCGGGCCGGTCGAGCCGCAACGCGGCTTCATCCTGCACACGCCCGACTGGGGCGGGCAGGAATCGATCGATGTCGGCGGCCGCTGGGCGCTGAGCGCGACGCTCGACATTTTGAAGGCGATTGCGGCGGGCGAGGGGCCGAGCCGCTGGATCGCCGCGCTTGGCTATGCCGGCTGGCAGAGCGGGCAGCTGGAACAGGAGATGCGCCGCCATGGCTGGTTCGTGACGCCGGGCGACGAGAGCCTGCTCTACGACCGTAGCGTGGACGAGCGCTGGGCCGCCGCCTTCGCCGGCGCCGGCGTCGACCCGCGCCTGCTGACCGCGGAGTTCGGGACCGCCTGAACCGGCCCGCGAGTTTTTTCAGGGGGCATGTCACACGGGCGCGACCTGTCTCGTCTTGCCTGCGTCACTGCAACAGGAAGGAATGTCGTATGACCCCCCGTCTGAACCCGTTCGAAGCCGACCGCCGCGCGATGGGCGCCTGGTTCACCTATAGCCAGAATGCCGAGGCCGGCCTTGAGCCCGGGCTCGCTCATCTGGTGAAGACCCGCGCCTCGATCCTCAACGGCTGCGCCAATTGCATCAACATGCACAGCCAGGAGGCCCGCAAGGACGGCGAGACGGAGCAGCGCCTCTACCTCCTCGCCGCCTGGCACGAAGCGCCGGTCTACAGCGAGCGCGAGCGGGCCGCTTTGGCCTGGACCGACGCGCTGACGTTGATCGCCACGAAAGGGCCGCCGGACGACGCCACTTATGCCACGTTTGCCGCGCAGTTCACGCCGGAAGAGCAGGTCCGGCTCACTCAATTGATCAACGTGATCAACGGCTGGAACCGGATCGCGATCGGCTTCGGCCTGTTCGATCCGAATCCGCTGGCCCACGCGGCGTGACCTCGACCGCGGACGCCGCCGATGAGGCCGCAGCGAGCTTCGCGCCCCTGCGGCCCGTCCTTGCCCGCATCGCCTACCGGATGCTCGGTTCTGTCGCCGATGCCGAGGATGTGATGCAGGACGCGTTCGTGCGCTGGCTGCGCACCGACCGCGGTGGTGTCCGCAACCCGGAGGCTTTCCTCCGCCGCATGGTCACCCGGCTCTGTCTTGACCAGCTGAAATCGGCGCGCCACCGGCGCGAGACCTATTTCGGCCCCTGGCTGCCCGACCCGGTCGTAACGCCGGAGGCGGAGCTCGACGTGGACGAGGATGTCACCCTGCCGCTGCTGATGGCGCTCGACCGGCTCTCGCCGCTCGAGCGGGCCGCCTTCCTGCTCCACGATGTGTTCGACGTGCCGTTCGACGAGGTCGCAGCGACGCTGGAGCGGGAACCCGCCGCCGTCCGGCAGCTTGCCGCCCGGGCGCGCGACCATGTCCGGGCCAGCCGCCCGCGCTTCCCGGTGGCGAAGGCGCGCGGGCTCGAGCTCGCCGCCGCTTTTTTCGAGGCCTCGCGGAGCGGCGACATGCGTGCGCTTGAGAATATGCTCGCCGAAGATGTCGCGGTTTACTCCGATGGCGGCGGCAAGCGGCCGGCAGCCTATAAGCCATTCATCGGGCGGAAGGACGCGCTGGCGGTGTTCGCTGCTTTGGCGCGGTTGCTTGCGCGGGCGCCGGGCGCCCTGGTCGGCTATCGGACGATCAACGGCCTGCCGGGCTTTGTCACCCGCGAGGCGGACGGGCTACTGCAGACGACCGCTTTGCTGGTCGAGGACGACCGCATCGCCGGCGTCTATGTCGTCCGCAATCCGGATAAGCTCAGGCACCTCGAAACCGGCAAAGCCTGAACCGGATTGTTGCGCTGAATCCGCCCGTCGAAAGCAAGTGTTTGGCCTGCATCGATTAACCCTGAACTTTCACATCCCGAAAACCAGGGACGTGAGACCCTCCGAGTCGCTCCGGTGCATGTCGCGCCCGAGCGAGTGGAGTGGGGGAATATATGTGTGGACTGAAAAAGGCGCGTGCCGCCCTCGTGGCGGGCGCGATGATGATCTGCGTCCCGACAACGGCCTTTGCCCAGGAGGGATGCTGGAACCAGACGCAGGTCGCGGCCGCCAAGGTGCGTGACCTGCAATCACGGCTGATGGTGGCGACCTTGCGCTGCTCGGCCATGGGCGTGGACGTGGCGGCCGCCTATAATCGCTTCCTTGCCGCCAACCGCGAGACCATCCGCGGCGCCAATGCGGTGCTGATGGGCCAGTTCGAGTCGGCTTACGGCCGGCAGGCGCAGGTCCAGTACGACCGCTTCGCCACGGCGCTCGCCAACGTTTATGGCGACGACGCGACCAGCGGCTCGGTTTGCGCTGAAACGGCGGTGCTTGCCGGGGAAGCGGCCGAGGCCGGCGGCGACATCGACGCCCTGGTGGCGATCGAGGATCGCCTCGGCTTCGTCTCGGCCTTGCCAGGAGGGCAGTGCACCGTGAGCTTTGCGGGGCGCTGACGAGGCTTCCCGGATCCCGACCGGAAGAAGGGATCCGGGACCTCACATATAAAGATATCTTTATATTTGCATTTGGGGGCCGCTGCGGCTAGGGAGCGCGGGCCAGTGCATCCCTCCGGACGCTCTGCGCAGTGTGGGCACTGCGTGGCTGAAGCTGGCACGCGACCGCCTTTTGATGGCGGTCTTTTCACTTCAGGAGACCCTCCTTGGCCACCCAGCCCCAGTCCGCCTTCACCGACTATGTCATCGCCGACATCAGCCTCGCCGGCTACGGTCGCAAGGAAATCGAGATCGCCGAGACCGAAATGCCCGGCCTGATGGCGCTGCGCGCCGAGTTCGGCGAGTCGAAGCCGCTGAAGGGCGCGCGCATCACCGGCTCGCTGCACATGACCATCCAGACCGCGGTGCTGATCGAGACGCTGACCGCGCTCGGCGCGCAGGTTCGCTGGGCCTCGTGCAATATCTTCTCGACCCAGGACCATGCCGCCGCCGCCATCGCCGCGACGGGCGTGCCGGTCTTCGCCGTGAAGGGCGAGACGCTCGAGGAATATTGGGATTATGCCGCCCGCATCTTCGACTGGGGCCAGGACGAGACCTGCAACATGATCCTCGACGATGGCGGCGATGCCACCATGTTCGCGCTCTGGGGCGCGCGCGTCGAGGCCGGCGAGGAATTGTTCACGCCGACCAACGAGGAAGAAGAGATTTTCGCGGCGACGCTGCGGCGCTTCCTCGCGGAGCGGCCGGGCTACCTCACCAAGACCGTCGCCAACATCAAGGGCGTGTCGGAAGAGACCACCACCGGCGTGCACCGGCTTTACGACCTCGCCAAGAAGGGCAAGCTCCCGTTCCCGGCGATCAACGTCAACGACAGCGTCACCAAGTCGAAATTCGACAATCTCTACGGCTGCAAGGAGTCGCTGGTCGACGCCATTCGCCGCGCCACCGACGTGATGCTCGCCGGCAAGGTCGCCTGCGTCGCTGGCTTCGGCGATGTCGGCAAGGGCTCGGCCGCCTCGCTGCGCAATGGCGGCGCCCGCGTTCTCGTCACCGAGGTCGACCCGATCTGCGCGCTGCAGGCGGCGATGGAGGGCTATGAGGTCATCACCATGGAGGAGGCGACCAAGCGCGCCGACATCTTCGTCACCGCGACCGGCAATGCCGACGTGATCACCCTCGATCACATGCGCGACATGAAGAACATGGCGATCGTCTGCAACATCGGCCACTTCGACAGCGAGATCCAGATCGGCGCGCTGGCCAACATGAAGTGGACCGAGATCAAGCCGCAGGTCGACGAGGTCGAATTCCCGGACGGCAAGAAGATCATCGTCCTCTCCAAGGGCCGCCTGGTGAACCTGGGCAATGCCACCGGCCATCCGAGCTTCGTGATGAGCTCCAGCTTCACCAACCAGACGCTGGCGCAGATCGAGCTCTGGACCGGCGGCGACAAGTACAAGAACGATGTCTACGTCCTGCCGAAGCATCTCGACGAGAAGGTCGCGGCGCTGCACCTCGACAAGCTCGGCGTGAAACTCACCAAGCTCAGCCAGAAGCAGGCCGATTATATCGGCGTGTCGACGGAAGGGCCGTTCAAGCCGGACCATTACCGCTACTAAGCGCCCAAAAAAAAGATCCAGTAATAAAGGCCTCGCCGGCCCCCGGATGAACCTCCGGGGGCCGGCGATGCTGTTTCGGGGACCTGCGGGGATTGCTGTAGTAAGCAAGTCACACAGTGCGGAATCTTTGTCGCAATTTGTCGCAAGCACCGCGCTTCGGATTGTGTTCGTTGGGTTTTTCGGGCCGAGGGGGTCGTCTTAGTTAGATGACCTGGTTCCGAGGGGAGAAACCCATGCGTCGCTTACAGTCCCGAATTCTTGGTTCGACTTCCTTTGCCGTCCTCGCCTTTGCGGCGTTTGTTTCGCCAGCGGCGGCTCACGCCGCGCAGCAGGGGGACGCGCCCCAGAATTGCGACGCGGTGCCCGCGAGCGAGCGCGCCACCTGCGAGGCGCGCCTGCAGGCGCCGCCCGCGGCGGAAGGGACCGAGAATGCCGACGTGGTGGTCACCGGCTCGCGCATTCCGCGGCCCAACGTCGACACGGTCGAGCCTTCGGTCGTGGTGACGTCCGATTCCATCGAGCGCCGCGGCTTCGAGACGCTCGGGCAGGCGCTCAACGAACTGCCGGCCTTCGGCGTCCCCGGCGCCTCGCCGGTCGGCGGCCAGTCGGCGTTCGGCCCCGGTCAGAGCTTCGTCAACTTCCTGGGTCTCGGCGACCAGCGCACCCTGACGCTCGTCAACGGCAACCGCTTCGTCAGCTCGAACACCTCATCCCTGTTTGGGCCCACCGGCTCCGGCAGCCAGGTCGACCTCAACCTCATTCCGACCGCTTTGATCGACCGCGTGGAGGTCATCGCCGTCGGCGGCGCGCCGATCTACGGGTCGGACGCGGTCGCCGGCACGATCAACGTCATCCTGAAGCGGCATTTCAGGGGGGTCCAGCTCGACGCCCAGTACGGCATCACCGAATATGGCGATCTGCCCAATTACCGGTTCCGGGCTCTGGCCGGCACCGATTTCGCGGGCGGCCGCGGCAACATCACCATCTCCGGCGAATATAACCGCCAGCCGAACGGGCTGCTCTATACCAGTCGCGCCATCACCGGCCGTGGCGACTTTTTCGGGCCGGCGGCGAGCCGCTCGTCCGCCTTCACGAACCAGCTCTACACCAACCAGCGGTTCAACATCCTCTCCGAATACGGCATCCCGCTGGTCGGCGACTTCTTCCCGCTCGATCCCACCCACAACCTGACCGCGGCGGATTATCAGGAGCTGTTCGGTGTGGATGCGGCTACGGCCGCTGCCTACGCGGCAGCCTATCCCAGCCAGGACGCGCTCTATTGCGGTGGTTTCGGCCTCTGCGGCAACTTCACTAACGCCCAGGGGCAGGCGCTGCGCTTCGATGCAAACGGCAACCTGGTCCCGATCGACTTCGGTACGCGCCCCGGCCCCAATCAGGCGCCGCTGCAATTCGGTTCGCAGGGCGGCAACGGCCTTGACCTCAACCGGGTGTCGAACCTGGTCACGCCGCTTGAGCGCTACAGCGCCGTCGGCCTGTTCAACTATCAGTTTTCCGATCATATCCGTTTCGTCGGCGAGGCCTGGTACAGCCACAGCGAAGGCGTCAACCTGGCCGACCAGCCCGCTTATAACAGCGCCGCCTTCGCCAATGCCGGCGAGCCGGGCGGCAACATCATCATGCACACGGACAACCCGTTCCTGTCAGCGCAGGCGCGGGCGATCATCCAGGCCCAGGCCCCGGGCGGCATCTTCTATCTCGCCCGCGCGAACACCGACATCTCGACCCGCCAGGCGTCCGGCGAGGTCGATGTCTATCGTTTCGTCGGCGGCCTGGAAGGCGAGTTCCAGGTGGGCGCGCATCAGTGGCGCTGGAACGTAACCGGCAATTACGGCCGCTCGCGCACCAAGGGCCGCAACCCCGAGCTGATCGAACAGAATTTCAACAATGCGGTCGACGCCGTCCTGTCCGGCGGCCAGATCGTCTGCCGTCCGGGCTATACCAATTCGCCCTTCCCGACCGGCAGCTCGACCTGCGCGCCGCTCAATCTCTTTGGCGGTAACCAGGCCAGCCAGGCGGCGCTCGACTATATTACCGGCTATTCGACGCCGCGTTCGGTCAACACGCAATGGGTCGGCACCGCCACCCTCAACGGCGCGCTGTTCGATCTGCCGGGCGGCCCGCTGGGCTTCGCGATCGGCTATGAACACCGGCGCGAATCGTTCAACTTCAATCCCGGCCCGCTGCTGCTCGGCGGTCCGGACACCGATCTCGCGACCGACTCCGACGGCGATGGCAATCCGGCCAACGATTGCACGTCGTTCACCCGCGACGCCTGCATCACGCCGGTGGTGGGCAGCTTCCACACGAACGAGTTCTTCGGCGAGCTTCGCGCGCCGATCTTCTCGCCGGAGAACGGCATACCGGGCATGCGCCTGCTGGAATTGCAGGCGGCCTTCCGCTGGGTCGAACATTCGACCGCCGGCGGCGACCCGGCCTGGACGGTGGGCGCCAGGTGGAGCCCGGTCCGCGACATCACCTTCCGCGGCAATTTCACCCGGTCGATCCGCAGCCCGGCGGTGGGCGAGATTTCGCTGCCGCGCAGCCCGGGCTTCTTCTTCGCGGTCGATCCGTGCGATGCGGACGAGCTGGCAAACGGCCCGGATCCGACAACGCGGCGGGCGAATTGCGCCGCCGCTGGCATCCCGAGCACCTTCCAGTCGAGGTCGAACCAGGCCACGTTCGGCGGCGTCACGGTCGGCAACCCCGATCTCGAGAACGAGCGCGCGCGCGCTTGGTCGGTGGGCGTGGTTCTCAGCCCGTCCTTCCTGCCGAACTTCACCGCGACGTTCGACTATGTGAACATCCGCCTGCGCAACGCGATCAGCTTCTTCGGCGCCAGTGCGGTGCTGGCGAGCTGCTTCGACTCGCCCAATTACCCGAACGTCGACTTCTGCGATCGCTTCACCCGCAACACGACGCCGGGCGCCAACTTCAATCAGCTGAACTTCGTGCAGACCTCGTTCTTCAACGCCGATCGTCTGGACTATGAGGGCGTGCTCGCCGACGTCGCTTATCGGATCGACACGCCGTTCCTCGGCCAGGGCAGCCGGCTCGGCTTCAACCTGTCGGGCCAGTATCTGGCGAAGCTTGAGCAGGCGTCGGGGCAGGGCGCCGCGGTCATCTCGCGCGGCTCGATCGGCTATCCGAAATGGTCCGCCGTGGGCACGGTGAGCTACACGAACGGGCCGTTCCTGCTGCAGGTCCAGGCCAATTATACCGGCCCGGTGCATCTCACCGTGAACGATCCGCCGAACACCTATCCGGACAATACGGTGGATTCGGTGACCCTGGTCAACGTCGCCATGGCCTATGACATCGGTGAGCACTTCACCTTCAGGGTCTCGGTCGACAATGTGTTCAGCACCAACTTCCCCAATCCGGGGCCGGGTCTCGGTGGCGTGATCACCTATTTCCCGACCGTGCTGGGGACCTTGTACAGAGTGGGCGCCGCGGTCCGCTTCTGAGCTGGGGAAAAGGGGAAACGGGGTGTTTCGGCGCCCTGTTTTCTTTTACGCTCGCCCCAAAGCGGATGGCCCCGCGCCACCGGTCTCGCCGCAAGACCGGAAGCGGCGCGACGGGAGGAGAGATCAATGAGCGCGACAGGCGCCGAGGCGGCCTCCAAAGCGGCGACCGCCGAACCGGACATCGTTCCGAACATCACCTTCTCGCGTACCTTGGCGCAATGGCTGCTCGCCCACCGGCTGTCTTTGGCCTTCACGTCCTACCAGACCGGCCGGTTGCTGATGATGGGCGTCGGCCCGGACGGGCGGATCGCGTTCAACAAGCAGAATTATACGCGCGTGATGGGCCTGCATTACGACCCGTCG
>Ga0268264_10003511_pt1 | contig 13513 bp, 8 predicted proteins | sample KBSSwiS32_FD_190357 | JGI IMG/M metagenome (GOLD analysis project Ga0268264, IMG submission 190357) | Switchgrass rhizosphere microbial communities from Kellogg Biological Station, Michigan, USA - KBS Switchgrass S3-2 (SPAdes) (version 2) | ecosystem: Host-associated > Plants > Roots >...
CTCGTAGAAGCGCTGCGGATCCATTTCCTCGGGCCAGTAATTGTCGCCGGAAAATCCCTCCGGCGCTTCATGATCGTAGCTGTAGCCCTTGCCGTAGCCGATGTCCTTCATCAGCCGGGTCGGCGCGTTGAGGATGTTCCTGGGCGGCATCAGCGACCCGGTGTCGCGCGCCGAGCGCCATGCCGATTTCTGCGCGGTGTAGGCCGCGTTCGATTTCGGCGCAGTGGCGCAATAGAGGCAGGCCTGGACGATCGCCAGCTCTCCCTCCGGCGAGCCGAGGAAGTCATAGGCCTCCTTGGCGGCCAGGCACTGGATCAGCGCCTGCGGGTCGGCAAGCCCGATATCCTCCGAGGCAAAGCGCGTGATGCGGCGGATCACGTAGAGCGGCTCCTCGCCGGCGACGAGCATGCGCGCCAGATAGTAAAGCGAAGCCTGCGGATCCGAGCCACGCATCGCCTTGTGCAGCGCTGAAATGAGATTGTAGTGGCCCTCGCGATCCTTGTCGTAGACCGCCACCCGGCGATGGAGCAGCGCCGACAGCGCGGCTGGGTCGAGCGGCGCATCGAGCCGCACAGAGAACAAGGTTTCGGCCTGGTTGAGCAGGAAGCGTCCGTCGCCATCGGCGGTGGCGATCAGCGCCTCCCTTGCTTCGGCCGTCAGCGGCAGTGCCCGTCCGACCAGCGCTTCGGCGCGGTCGAGCAGCTTGCGCAGCGCGACCGAGTCCAGCCGCCCAAGGATCAGCACCTGCGCGCGGGAGAGGAGAGCGGCGTTGAGCTCGAACGAGGGGTTTTCGGTGGTCGCGCCGACCAGCACGACCGTCCCGTCCTCGACATAGGGAAGGAAGCCGTCCTGCTGGGCGCGATTGAAGCGGTGGATCTCGTCTACAAAGAGCAGGGTCTGCCTGCCGATGCGGGCATGCTCGCGCGCCTCGGCAAATACCTTCTTGAGATCGGCGACTCCGGAGAAGACCGCCGAGATGGCGACGAAGCGCATGCCGACCGCATCGGCGAGCAGGCGTGCGATCGTCGTCTTGCCGGTACCGGGCGGGCCCCACAGGATCATCGAGGCGAGCTTGCCGGCGGCGACCATGCGGCCGATCGCGCCTTCCGGGCCGGTCAGATGCTCCTGGCCGACGACATCCTCGAGCCGCTGCGGGCGCAGCCGGTCGGCGAGCGGCGCGCTGTCGGGCGGCGCCTGCTGCGCTTCGGCGGCTGGGGGGTCATCGGCGAAGAGATCGGCCACGAAACCTATCTAGTCGATCCGCCGCGATATTTCACCCCCGCGGCGGTCAGGGCACGGGGCTCGATCGCGGCAGGCGGCCGAAGGCGCTGTGCTGGCGGATCACGCGCAGATAACCGTCGACGAGCTGCTGATTGACCTCGTCCCAGCCGTAGCGGCCAGCGGCAAGCATGCCGGCCTGGCCGGCAGCGGCACGGGCTTCGACGTCCCGGCAATAATAAGCGAGGGCGTCGGCGAAGTCCTTGATCGCGCCGCCGCGGATCAGGCGCCCGGTCACGCCGTCGGTGACCAGATTCTGGCTCCCGGTCGCGATCGCGGCGACCACCGGCAGGCCGACCGCCATCGCTTCGAGGGTGACGTTGCCGAATGTCTCGGTCACCGACGGATTGAACAATATGTCCATCGACGCCACTGCGCGGCCGAGATCGGTGCCGCCCTGATAGCCGGTGAAGGTAGCGCCCGGCAGGCGCTTTTCGAACCATTCGCGGGCAGGGCCATCGCCGACGACGAGGACATGATGGCGCACCTGCTGCCGCTCCAGCCGGTCGATCGCGTCCGAATAGACGTCGAGGCCTTTTTCCATCACCAGCCGCCCGACGAAGCCGATCACCGGAACATCGTCCGCGATACCATGCGCACGGCGCCATTCGAGATCGCGCCGCTCGGGGTTGAAAATCTCGCGGTCGATGCCGCGCGTCCAGATGCCAATATTATAGTTCATGCGCTGCTCGCGCAGCAGCTGCGCCATCGATTCGGACGGTGCGAACAAGGCGTCGCAGCGGCGATAGAGCCGGCGCAGCACAGCCTCTACGACAGGCTCGAGGAAGGCGAGGCCATAATAACGGACATAGGTTTCGAAACGCGTGTGGACCGAGGCGACCACCGGCACGTCGATCTTGCGGGCGAGCTTCACCGCAGCATGGCCGAGGACTTCCGGGCTGGCGATGTGGACGATGTTGGGATTGAAGCGGCGGAAGTCGCGCTTGGCCCGGCGCGGCATGTACACGGGTAGGCGATATTCCTCGCGCCCTGGGATGCGGACGGCGGGAACGCTGATGATCTTTCCGTTGGGCGGAAAAGCCGGCGTCTCGGTGGTCGGCGAGTAGATCCGCACAGTCGCGCCCTGTTTGATGAGGTAATCGACGAGACGGTTGAGCGCCTGGTTCGCACCGTCGCGGACATAATTATAATTGCCGCTTACCAGGGCAATGCGAAGGTCGGCGACGTTCATCGCGCGTGACTAATAGCTGCGGGTCAAAAGACCAAGACGGCTCAGGGTCTCGCCGCGATTACGGCGAGACCCTGTGGCTTATCAGTTCAGATATTCGCCCGCGTCGGCGTCGGTGCCATGGCCCTCGGCCGCGACCGCTGCCAGCGGATCGTCGCCCATCGACGCCTCGGGACCCTGCGCCAGCTCGGCCGCATGCTCTTCCGCGGCGGTGTTGGCGATGGCCGAATTGGCGACGATCAGCGCATCCTGCAGCTTGCGATGCTGGGCGCGCAATGCGGCGTCGCGGCTGGTCGCGGCGATCCGCATCCGGTTCATGCCCGCGCCGGTTCCCGCCGGGATCAGCCGGCCGACGATGACATTCTCCTTGAGACCCTGGAGCGTGTCGATCTTGCCCTGCACCGAAGCCTCGGTGAGCACGCGCGTCGTCTCCTGGAACGATGCCGCCGAGATGAAGCTGCGCGTCTGAAGGCTGGCCTTGGTGATGCCGAGCAGGACCGGCTTGCCTTCGGCAAGCTGCTTCTTCTGCGCCTTGAGCCGCACGTTCGCCTCGTTCATCTCGACAAGGTCGATCTGCTCGCCGGGGAGGAAGGTGCTGTCGCCGGCCTCGGTGATCTCGACCTTCTGCAGCATCTGGCGAACGATCACCTCGATGTGCTTGTCGTTGATCTTCACGCCCTGCAACCGGTAGACTTCCTGGATCTCGGAGACGAGATATTCGGCAAGCGCCTCGACGCCGAGCACCTCGAGGATGTCGTGCGGATCCGGGCTGCCGCCGATCAGATTGTCGCCGCGCTTGACGAAGTCGCCTTCCTGCACGTCGATCACCTTCGACTTCGGCACCAGATATTCGACCGGCTCGCTGCCATCCTCGGGACGAATGGCGATCTTGCGCTTGGCCTTGTAATCCTTGCCGAATTCGATCCGGCCGGAGACCTTGGCGATGATCGCATTCTCCTTCGGCTTGCGCGCTTCGAACAGCTCCGCCACGCGCGGCAGGCCGCCCGTGATGTCGCGGGTCTTGGCAGCTTCGCGCGACACGCGGGCAAGCACTTCGCCGGCCGCGACGGTCTGACCGTCCTCGACCGACATCATCGCGCCTGGCGAGAGCATGTAGCGCGCAGCTTCACCGCTCTTCTCGTCGAGCAGGGTGATGCGCGGACGCAGATCCTCCTTCGAGCGTGCCGAGCCGCGGAATTCGGTGACGACGCGCTGGGCGATGCCGGTTGCTTCGTCGGTCTGCTCGACGAGCGTCTTGCCCTCGACCAGATCCTGGAATTTCACGACGCCGCCCTTTTCGGTGATCACCGGCATCATGAACGGATCCCACTCGGCGAGCCGCTCGCCCTTCGAGACGATGTGGCCGTGGTCGGCCATCAGATGCGCACCGTAGGGAATGCGGTGCACCGCACGCTCGCGCCCGTCCATGTCGACGATCGCGAGTTCGCCGTTGCGCGCCATGGCGACGCGGCGTCCGCGCGAGTCGACGATGGTCGGCAAATCGCGAAGCTCGACCGTGCCGTCCGACGATGCCTCGAGGTTCGAGGTTTCGTTGAGCTGCGCGGCGCCGCCGATGTGGAAGGTGCGCATCGTGAGCTGCGTTCCCGGCTCGCCGATCGACTGCGCGGCAATAACACCGACCGCCTCGCCGATATTGACCGGCGTACCGCGGGCAAGGTCACGGCCGTAGCATTTGCCGCAGACGCCCGTGACGCTTTCACAGATCAGCGGCGAACGGATCTTGACGGCCTGGATGCCCATCTCATCGATCCGCAATGCGCCGGCTTCGTCGATCAGCTCGCCTTCCTTGGCAAGCACGTCGCCGGTCTTGTCGTCGACGATATCCTCCGCCGGGGTGCGGCCGAGGATACGCTCGCCGAGCGACGCGATGACCGCGCCGCCCTGCACGATCGCGCGCATGTCGAGCGAGCGGTCGGTCTTGCAATCCTCTTCGACGATCACGCAATCCTGGCTGACATCGACGAGACGGCGGGTCAGATAGCCTGAGTTGGCGGTCTTGAGCGCTGTATCGGCGAGACCCTTGCGGGCACCGTGGGTCGAGTTGAAATATTCAAGGACGGTCAGGCCTTCCTTGAAGTTCGAGATGATCGGCGTTTCGATGATCTCGCCCGACGGCTTGGCCATCAGGCCGCGCATGCCGGCAAGCTGCTTCATTTGCGCCTGCGAGCCGCGCGCACCGGAGTGCGCCATCATGTAGATCGAGTTGATCGGCGCCATGCGGCCGTGCTCGTCCTTGGGCTGCGCCTTGATCTTGTCCATCATGGCGTTCGCGACCTGGTCGCCGCAGCGGCTCCAGGCGTCGATCACCTTGTTGTACTTCTCCTGCTGGGTGATCAGGCCGTCCTGATATTGCTGCTCGTAATCCTTCACGAGCGAGCGCGTGTCGTCGACAAGCTGCACCTTCTCGTGCGGGATGATCATATCGTCCTTGCCGAAGCTGATTCCGGCCTGGAACGCGTGGCGGAAGCCGAGCCCCATGATCGCGTCGGCGAACAGCACGGTCTCCTTCTGGCCGGTGTGGCGATAGACGGTGTCGATGACGTCGCCGATCTCCTTCTTGGTCAGCAGGCGATTGACGGTCTCGAACGGCACCTTGTGGCTTTTCGGAAGCGTTTCGCCGAGCAGCATGCGGCCGGCCGTAGTCTCGACCCGCTTCATATATTCGTTGCCCTGCTCGTCGACCTGCGGAACGCGGCTGATGATCTTGCTGTGCAGCGTCACCGCCTTGGCAAAGAGCGCCTGGTGCACTTCGGTCATGTCCGACAGGATCGAGCCTTCGCCCGGCTCGCCTTCACGCTCCATCGACAGATAATAGAGCCCGAGCACCATATCCTGCGACGGAACGATGATCGGCTTGCCGTTGGCGGGCGAGAGGATGTTGTTGGTCGACATCATCAGCACGCGCGCTTCCAGCTGCGCCTCGAGGCTCAGCGGAACGTGCACGGCCATCTGGTCGCCGTCAAAGTCGGCGTTGAACGCGGCGCAGACGAGCGGGTGGAGCTGGATCGCCTTGCCCTCGATCAGCACCGGCTCGAACGCCTGGATGCCCAGGCGGTGGAGCGTCGGCGCGCGGTTGAGCAGCACCGGATGCTCGCGGATCACCTCGTCGAGGATGTCCCAGACTTCCTTGCGCTCTTTCTCGACCCACTTCTTGGCCTGCTTCAGCGTCATCGACAGACCCTTGGCGTCGAGCCGCGAATAGATGAACGGTTTGAACAGCTCGAGCGCCATCTTCTTGGGCAGCCCGCACTGGTGCAGCTTGAGCTCCGGACCGGTCACGATGACCGAACGGCCCGAATAATCGACGCGCTTGCCGAGCAGGTTCTGGCGGAAGCGGCCCTGCTTGCCCTTGAGCATGTCGGACAGCGACTTGAGCGGACGCTTGTTGGCGCCGGTGATCGTGCGGCCGCGGCGGCCGTTGTCGAACAAGGCGTCGACCGATTCCTGCAACATGCGCTTTTCGTTGCGGACGATGATGTCCGGCGCGCGAAGCTCGATCAGGCGCTTCAGGCGGTTGTTGCGGTTGATCACGCGGCGATAGAGATCGTTGAGATCGGAGGTCGCGAAGCGGCCGCCATCGAGCGGCACCAGCGGACGCAGCTCGGGCGGGATGACCGGAACGACGTCGAGGATCATCCATTCCGGACGGTTGCCCGATTCGAGGAAGCTTTCGACGACCTTGAGGCGCTTGATGATCTTCTTGGGCTTCAGCTCCGACTTGGTCTCGGCCAGCTCCTTGAGCAGGTCCTCGCGCTCGCCCTCGAGGTCGAGGTCCATCAGCATCTGCTTGACGGCTTCGGCGCCGATGCCGGCGGAGAAGGCGTCCTCGCCATATTGATCCTGCGCCTCGAGCAGCTCATCTTCGTTGAGCAGCTGATATTTCTCGAGCGCGGTCAGGCCCGGTTCGATCACGACATAGGATTCGAAATAGAGAACGCGCTCGAGCTGCTTGAGCTGCATGTCGAGCAGCAGGCCGATACGGCTCGGCAGCGACTTAAGGAACCAGATGTGCGCGACCGGTGCGGCCAGCTCGATATGGCCCATGCGCTCGCGGCGGACCTTCGAAACGGTCACTTCCACGCCGCACTTCTCGCAGACGATGCCCTTGTATTTCATGCGCTTGTACTTGCCGCACAGGCACTCGTAATCCTTGATCGGGCCGAAGATGCGCGCGCAGAACAGGCCGTCGCGCTCGGGCTTGAACGTCCGGTAGTTGATCGTTTCGGGCTTCTTGATCTCGCCGAACGACCATGAGCGGATGCGCTCGGGCGAGGCAATGCCGATCTGAATCTGGTCGAAGGTCTCCGGCTTGGCGACCGGATTGGCGAAGGTGCTGAGTTCGTTCATATTTCTCTTCCTCATATTTCCCCTCCCGCACGCGGGAAGGGATAAAGGGGTGGGCCCACCCCCAACCCCTCCCGCAAGCGGGAGGGGAGGATTATCTTCTATTCCGCAGCGAGCTGCTGATGATCGTCTTCGTCATCCGTGCTGGGGACCGAGTTCAATTCGACGTTGAGGCCGAGCGAACGCATCTCCTTGACGAGCACGTTGAAGCTTTCGGGAATGCCGGCCTCGAACGTGTCGTCGCCCTTGACGATCGCCTCATAGACCTTGGTGCGGCCGATCACGTCGTCGGACTTAACGGTCAACATTTCCTGAAGCGTATAGGCAGCGCCGTAAGCCTGCAGTGCCCAGACCTCCATTTCACCGAAGCGCTGACCACCGAACTGCGCCTTGCCGCCCAGCGGCTGCTGGGTGACCAGGCTGTACGGCCCGATCGAACGCGCGTGGATCTTGTCGTCGACGAGATGGTGCAGCTTGAGCATATAGATATAGCCCACCGTCACCTTGCGATCGAACGGCGTGCCGGTGCGGCCGTCGAACAGCTCGACCTGGCCGCTCTCGTCGAGACCGGCCTTGCGCAGCATCGCCGAGACATCGGCTTCGCGCGCGCCGTCGAACACCGGCGTACCCATCGGCAGGCCGCCGACCAGGTTGGAGGCGAGCTCCATCACCTGCTCGTCGTTGCGGGCGTCGATGTCCTTCTCATAATGATCGCCGTACATGTCGATCAGCTTGGCGCGCATCGCCTTGACGTCGCTGGTGTCGACACCCTTGCCGCGATCGTGAATGCCGTCGAGCATTTCGGCGATCTGGCGGCCGAGACCGCGCGCGGCCCAGCCCAGATGCGTCTCGAAGATCTGCCCGACGTTCATGCGGCTCGGCACGCCGAGTGGATTGAGCACGATGTCGACCGGCGTACCGTCCTCGAGGAACGGCATATCCTCTTGCGGGAGGATGCGGCTGATCACGCCCTTGTTGCCGTGACGGCCGGCCATCTTGTCGCCCGGCTGCAGCTTGCGCTTCACCGCGACGAACACCTTGACCATCTTGAGCACGCCCGGCGGCAGCTCGTCGCCGCGCTCGAGCTTCTCGATGCGATCCTCGAGACGGCGGCGGATCACCGCTTCGGCTTCGTCATATTGCGTCTTCACGGCCTCGAGGTCGGACTGGACCTTGTCGTCCTTGACCGCGAATTTCCACCATTCGTGACGCTCGGCTTCTTCGAGGCCGGCTTCGTCGATCGTGGCGCCTTTCTTGACATTCTTCGGCGCCGCGGTGGCGACCTGGCCGACCAGCATCTCCCTGAGGCGCGAATAGGTTGCGCGCTTCAGGATCGAGCGCTCGTCCTCGCTGTCCTTGCGGAGACGGTCCTTTTCCTCGGCCTGGATCGCGCGGGTACGATCGTCGATGTCGATGCCGTGGCGGTTGAACACCCGCACTTCGACCACGGTGCCGGTGACGCCCGGGGGGAGACGCAGCGAGGTGTCGCGCACGTCCGATGCCTTTTCGCCGAAGATGGCGCGAAGCAGCTTTTCCTCCGGAGTCATCGGGCTCTCGCCCTTGGGCGTGATCTTGCCGCACAGGATATCGCCCGGCTCGACCTCGGCACCGATGTAGACGATTCCCGCCTCGTCGAGGTTGCGAAGCGCTTCCTCGCCGACGTTCGGGATATCGCGGGTGATGTCTTCCGGCCCGAGCTTGGTGTCGCGGGCCATGACCTCGAATTCCTCGATATGGATCGAGGTGAAGACGTCGTCCTTGACGATCCGCTCGGAGATCAGGATCGAATCCTCGAAATTGTAGCCGTTCCAGGGCATGAACGCGACGAGCACGTTACGGCCGAGCGCAAGCTCGCCGAACTCGGTGGACGGGCCGTCGGCGATCACGTCGCCGGCATTGACCACATCGCCCACCTTCACCAGCGGACGCTGGTTGATGCAGGTGTTCTGGTTCGAGCGCTGGAACTTCATCAACGTATAGATATCGACGCCCGACTTGCCGGCCTCGACCTCACCGGTCGCACGAACGACGATGCGGGCGGCGTCGACCTGGTCGACGATGCCGCTGCGGCGGGCCGCGATCGCGGCGCCGGAATCGCGGGCAACCGTTTCTTCCATGCCGGTGCCGACGAGCGGCGCCTCGGCGCGAATCAGCGGCACTGCCTGGCGCTGCATGTTCGAGCCCATCAAAGCGCGGTTGGCGTCGTCATTCTCGAGGAACGGAATGAGCGAGGCTGCGACCGACACGAGCTGCTTGGGACTGACGTCCATCAAAGTGATCTGTTCGCGCGGGGCCATCAGGAAGTCGCCGGCCCGGCGTGACGAAACGATCTCCTCGCCGAAGCTGCGGTCCTCGTTCAATTCGGCATTGGCCTGGGCGATCGTATGCTTCGCCTCTTCCATCGCCGAGAGATAGACGACATCGTCGGTTACCTTGCCATCGACGACGCGGCGGTAAGGCGTTTCGATGAAGCCATATTTGTTGACCCGGCTGAAGCTCGCGAGACTGTTGATCAGGCCGATGTTCGGGCCCTCGGGAGTCTCGATCGGGCAGATCCGGCCGTAATGGGTCGGGTGGACGTCGCGAACCTCGAAGCCCGCGCGTTCGCGGGTGAGGCCGCCGGGCCCGAGCGCCGACACGCGGCGCTTGTGGGTGACTTCGGACAGCGGATTGGTCTGGTCCATGAACTGCGACAGCTGCGACGAGCCGAAGAATTCGCGCACCGCGGCGACCGCCGGCTTGGCGTTGATCAGGTCGTTCGGCATCACGGTCGACACGTCGACCGAGCTCATGCGCTCCTTCACCGCGCGTTCCATGCGTAGCAGGCCGACGCGATACTGGTTCTCGAGCAATTCGCCGACCGAGCGGACCCGGCGGTTGCCGAGATTGTCGATGTCGTCGATCTCGCCCTTGCCGTCCTTAAGGTCGACGAGCGTCTTGACGACCGCGATGATGTCTTCGCGGCGCAACGTCGTCACCGTGTCCTCGGCATCCATATCGAGGCGCATGTTGAGCTTGACGCGGCCGACCGCGGACAGATCGTAGCGCTCGGGATCGAAGAAAAGGCCTTCAAACAAAGCTTCGGCGGTCTCGCGGGTCGGCGGCTCGCCGGGGCGCATCACGCGATAGATGTCGGACAGCGCGTGATCGCGATCCTCGGCCTTGTCGGCCTTGAGCGTGTTGCGCATCCAGGCGCCGACGTTGACATGGTCGATATCGAGCAGGTCGATATGATCGATGCCCGCCTTGTCGAGCTTCTCGAGATTCTCGGGCGACAGTTCGTCGCCGGCCTCGATGTAGATCTCGCCGGTCTTGTCGTTGACGAGGTCGTAAGCCGAATAGCGGCCGAAGATCTCGTCGGTCGGGATCAAAAGGTCGGTAAGGCCGTCCTTGAGCGCCTTGTTGGCGCCGCGCGGGCTGATCTTCTGGCCGGCCGGGAACACGACCTCGCCCGACTTGCCGTCGACGACGTCGAAGGTCGGCTTCTGGCCGCGCCATTGGTCGGGAACGAACGGAATCGCCCAGCCGTCCTTGCCGCGCTTGAACGTGACCGTCTTGTAGAAGGTGTTGAGGATATCCTCGCTCGACAGGCCGAGTGCGTGCAACAGTGCGGTGACCGGCAGCTTGCGCTTGCGGTCGATGCGGACGTTGACGATGTCCTTGGCGTCGAATTCGAAATCGAGCCACGAGCCGCGATAGGGGATGACGCGCGCGGCGAACAGGAACTTGCCCGATGCGTGGGTCTTGCCGCGGTCATGATCGAACAGCACGCCGGGGCTGCGGTGCATCTGGCTGACGATGACGCGCTCGGTGCCGTTGATGATGAAGGTGCCGTTCTTGGTCATGAGCGGCATGTCGCCCATGTAGACGTCCTGCTCCTTGATATCGAGAACCGAGCGGGTTTCGGTATCGGGATCGACCTCGAACACGATCAGCCGCAGCGTGACGCGCATCGGCGCCGCGAAGGTCATGCCGCGCTGGCGGCATTCGTCGACATCATATTTGGGATCTTCGAGCTCGTAATTGACGAAATCGAGCTCGGCAGTGCCGGCAAAGTCGCGGATCGGGAACACCGAGCGCAAGGTCTTCTCGAGGCCCGAAATATAGCCGTCCTGGGGACGGGACCGAAGGAATTGCTCGTAGCTTTCGCGCTGAACCTCGATCAGGTTCGGCATCTCGCTGACTTCGTGGATGTTGCCGAAAATCTTGCGGATGCGCTTGGATGCGGTCGAAGTCCGCTGTTCCGTTGCCGGAGCTGCCTTGGTTGCCATGGAGATTTTTTGCCTCGTTTGCCTGTCACGATGCGCTCAGACAGAAAAAGCCGCACGTTCTCCCGGTTGGAAAACTGCAGCTTCAGCGTCCGATTAGACCCCAGCCAATCCATGCTTAGGATGCGTTGCGCGACGACGCATCATGTCCCGAAAGGCTGTGGTGATGGCGGCTATTTAGTGGTGCGGTGTGGGAATGTAAAGGGGCGAGGGGCGTTCACTGGAGATTGACGCGTGTCTCGACGCTGGCGCGTAACCACGCCTGAATATCGACGATGCTCTCGCCGGCCAGCGGCACGGTTCCGCAGGCGACATCGACAACCATGCTTGCCAGCGAATTCGGATCAGCCGCATAGCCCTGATCCGGCTGCCGGAAGATGGGGGGAGGCAAGTCTTTCTTGCCGAGGCTCAGCTTCTGTTCCTCGATCCAGTATCGCATGTCCTTGCAATCGATCGACCACACCTCCTGCTGCCGATCGAAGGCGGGGCCTTTACCATCGGTCTGCGGTTTCAGGAAAACGTAGAGAATGGTGGCTTTCCGCTTGGCGCCGACCGGACTGAACGTGGAATCGACGAGGAGCCCGCCGCCAGCCTCATAGCTGGTCGCCAATGGACGCCAGTCATAAGCCTGCCTCGCGGCGGCCGGCGAGTTGGAGCCAGGCGAGCAAAAGCAGCAAGCCGATCCAGTAGCGATTCATGCGTCCAGCCACCCCCGATTCGGTGCGCCGAAGTTGATGAAGTTGACGGTTGCCATTGGTTTCCTGCCGAATGCGATAAATCGGGCTTAGTTCATATGCGCCCGCGCCCATCGATAAGGGTCCGCTACGCGGTCTTTGGGGATCGGCTTGTGTCCACATGCCATCTTCAAAATCGCATCCACGGTGGTGCCCGGCGGTGACTTGTGTCCATCTCTCGACGCCGGCGGGGCGTAGCCGAAACCCTCGTTGCTGGAGCCCATCCTGTGGTAAAACCGGCTCACCCAATTCCGCATCGTTGAGCAATCAACGCGGAAAAACACCTGCGTGTTATCGGACGGTGGCGTACCGGCGACTTCGTTCATGACCATGAGTACTTCGACCTTGGCAATTTTTCGCGCGCGCACGATGCTCCTGGCATCAAGAAAGCTCACGATGTTGTTCCGTTCGCCAAAGCTTACGACGCGCCAGTCACGATTTCGGTCGACGAGTGGGCGTTCGGCCAGTGCGGCAGCAACCGGTACCCATAATGTCACGGCAATCGCGGCCGCTTTCGCGACTTTCGCGAGTTCATAACAGATCATGGCAACAGACCCTGTTCCGCTTATGTTCTGGGCGTGGTTACTCGACCGTTTCCCACATGGCAAGGGCCAAGTCTTTCGACCAGCATCCGCAATGATAGCGGCGATGTAAGCTCCTGAAGAAGCTGGATTCCCGCGTTCGCGGGAATGACATTGCTGTGAGATCTGGGGTAGCGCGTCCTAGAAAGACGTATCCGCCCAGGTCGTGCCGGCGGCGGTGCCGCTGGCCTTTGCCTTGTCGGACAGGAGGTAGCGGGAATCGATCGCCGACATGGTCAGCGTGATGCCGTCATCGTCCTGGACGAGCTTGACGGCGAGGCAGTTGCTGACGAACCGGCGGTATTTTCCGTCGGGGCCGGGCACGGTCTCGATCAAATCCCAGTAGCGGCTGTCGATGCCGTTCGCGGGGACTCCATATTTCGCCTCGAGCCGCGCGTTGAGCTTGCGGTTGAAGGCGTCGTCGACGACGACGTTGCCGAGCGGTTCGGCGCTCGAGATGCGGAAGATGCGGCCGAGCGGAGTCGTCTCGAGGCGATACTGGACCTTGCCGATCGTCGCCGCATATTGATTGTCGCCGAGCGGGGTCAGCGCCATGCGCTTGGCGATGTCCTCGATGCGCATGCCGAGGCCGATGCCGTCGATGTCGCGCGCCTTGGTTGCCGATTTGAACGCGAAACCCTTTTGCTGCGTCGCCAGTTCGGGCGTCATGGCATGCGCGGGAACCGCCAGGAACAGGATCGGCAAAAGTGCCAGGATCCGCATTGTATCAACCCCTCGATAAACCCCAATTCGACCCCCGAAGATAGGGCACGCGGCTTAACGAGTGGTAAAAGGAGCGGGTCGGCGCAGGCGTGCCCAGGAACAGGCGTGCGACCGGTATAATGCTCGACGATCCGGCGGCTTCCACTCTATGAAAGGTCGCATCTTGCGCAGAGGACAGGCACATGGCCGCAGAGCGTTTCGAACGACACCGCCAGCCATGGACGGCCGACGAGCTCCAGAAGCTCCACACGCTGTCGAAAAAGGGCATGGGCCTTAAGGGTATTGCCAAGGCGCTGACGCGCAGCGAGCAATCGGTGAAGGACCGCGCCAAGCAGGACGGGATCAAGATAGCGAAGCTTCGATAGCGTCCGGTAT
>Ga0268264_10003512_pt1 | contig 13512 bp, 11 predicted proteins | sample KBSSwiS32_FD_190357 | JGI IMG/M metagenome (GOLD analysis project Ga0268264, IMG submission 190357) | Switchgrass rhizosphere microbial communities from Kellogg Biological Station, Michigan, USA - KBS Switchgrass S3-2 (SPAdes) (version 2) | ecosystem: Host-associated > Plants > Roots >...
ACCAGGCCATTCAACCAGGGAACAATTATTAATGATATTTCGGTCTGTAAAGTCAGTATGCCTGCCTTTCAATTTAGAATTTAAAACTTAGCATTTATAATTTTATCCCTTTTCCCCTGCTTCCAGCATCATGATTTTTTCAAACACTTCTTCGTATTGTTTATTGAGTTGTTCCAGTTCAGCAGATGCTTTTTTATATTCCGCCTCTGCCTGTACAAATTTATTTTTGTCTGAATAGGTTTCCGGCAGACCCAATGAAGCCTGTACCCGCGCTTTTTTTTCAGTCAACCGGCTGATATCTGCCTCCAGTTGTTGAAATATTTTCTGTTGCCGCTGCAGTTCTTTTTTTGTTTCCTTATTGATGGGCTGGCTGCCGGCAGCAGCTTTTATTTCCGGTGTATCGCTTTTTGTGCTGGTAGCAGCTGATTGTTTTTGCGGTTCTGTGCTTTGTTTATCGGCTATGCTTTTCTTATTGCCGGCAAGGTTGCGTTCTTTCCAGTCGGCCCATTCATCATAATTGCCTTTAAACTCGCGTATTTTATTGTCGTCGATCTCCCAGATGGTATTGGCCGTTTTGGAAACAAAATAACGGTCATGGCTAACCAGGATTAGGGTTCCTTCGTATTTTTTGAGTGCATCAATCAGCAATTCCACCGAATGAATGTCGAGGTGATTGGTAGGTTCATCCAGCAATAGGAAATTGGCTTTGCTGGTGATGGTTTTGGCGAGCGCTACCCTGGCTTTTTCGCCCCCGCTTAAAATTTTTATTTTCTTATCTACGTCATCGCCACCAAAGAGAAAACAACCCAGGAGATTGCGCAATTCCTGCTCTGTTTGCTGGCTGCCGCATTCTTTCATTTCATCCAGTATAGTATTGTTTACATTCAGGGCTTCCAGTTGGTGCTGGGCATAAAAGCTTTCGTCTACATTATGCCCCCATTTTCTTTCGCCTTCAAAAGGCTCGGTGCCTGCAATGATGCGCAACAGCGTTGATTTACCTTTTCCATTGGCGCCAATCAGCGCAATTTTATCGCCCCGGTTTATTTCCGCCGATGCATTTTCTACGATGGTTATGGCAGGGAATTTCTTAGTGATATTTTTCAGTTCCACCAATACCCGGCCCGGTGTTTTGTCCACCCTGAAATTGATTTTAATATTCGGCCTTTCAATCTCAACGTCTTCAATACGCTCCAGTTTATCCAGTCTTTTTACAATGCTCTGCGCCTGTGCCGCCTTGCTGGCTTTTGCTTTAAAGCGTTCTATAAAACGTTCCTGCTGGCGGATATAGTCCTGTTGGTTTTCGAAAGCACGCTGCTGCAATTCTACACGTTGTACTTTTTCCGTTTCGTAAAAATCATAGTTGCCATTGTATACATGCAGCTCCTTCTGGTAGAGCTCGATGATTTTTGTTACCATCCGGTTGAGGAAATATTTATCGTGGCTTACAATCACAACCGAACCCTGGTAATGGAGCAGGTATTTTTCGAGCCATTCAATGGAAGGAAGATCAAGGTGATTGGTAGGCTCATCGAGCAGCAACAAATCCGGTTGCTGTAAAATCATTTTTGCCAGTAATACGCGCATGCGCCAGCCCCCGCTGTATTCGCGGTAAGGTCTGTTCAGGTCGGCATTGGCAAAACCAAGGCCCTGCAATACTTCTTCCGTTTTATGATGAATATTGTAACCATCCAGCACATCCATTTCGTGTAGGCGATCGCTATAGTCGTGCAATATTTTTTCATCTTCATGGTTTGCCTCCAGTTCTTTGCCGAGCCGCTCAATTTCTTTTTCCAGTTCCAGTACGCGCTCAAATGCGCCCATGGCTACTTTTAAAATAGAATCATTGGTGTCGAAACTGAGCAGGTCCTGGTGCAGGTAACCGATAGTAGTGTCCCGGCCTTTTTCAACCGTACCGGCGCTGGCAGAAAAACCGCCTGTTAATAGTTTCAGCAGGGTTGATTTACCTGTTCCATTGTATCCAATCAGCCCAATCCGTTCACCCGGCTGGATATGCCAGGTAGCATCCTGTACAATTACTCTCGCACCAAATTCAAAAGTTACATTTGTTAATCCTGCCAGCATAATAAATAATGAGTCAAAAGAATGATAAATTGTTTCCCCGGCCAATCTGCATTTAACCGGCATTTAATTGCCGCAAAAATATGATAAAGAGGGGGTATAATTTTTATCTCTTAATTTTGTTGAAATTCATCCCGGAAAATGAAGAAATTATTAATAGGTATTTTAGTGCTTGCCATTATACTGCTTGCAGTTGACAAAATTTTCTTTTCTAAAAAAGCGGCTACCGGTCCCGAACTCCCTAAACAGCAGGCGCTTACCAGCAGTAAAAATTCTGCCATTTTCAATGAATCTTTTGAGCAGCTACTCAAGACTTATTTTTTGTTGAAAGAAGCGCTGGCTGATTATGACACCGGCCGGGCCAATAGTGCGGCGCTGCAATTGGCCGGTTCTGCCGACAGCCTTAAAACAAATGAAATAAAGGGCGATAGTACCGGCGATATCAAAAAAACCGCCGCGGATTTTGCGGGCACTATCAGCGGCTCCGCAAAAGGTTTAAGGAGAGAACCAGATCTCACCAAAAAGAAGCGCGAATTCAGCATGATATCAGAGGCGCTGTACAACCTGGTCAGAACCGTGCGCTATGATCGTCAAAAACTTTACCACCAGCATTGCCCCATGGCTTTTAATGACGAAGAAGAAGCCTGGTGGATCAGCAACAGCAATAAAATAGACAACCCTTACCTGGGCAGGAAACATCCGAAATACAAGGCGAGCATGGAGGGATGCGGTGATATTACCGATTCGCTGGATTTTTCGAAATAGCGCTTTTATTTCTACTGCAATGTATGCGCCCCGCGGCAGCTACCGGCGTTTATCATGAACATGCCTGGTTTGATGGCGCGGCCATGGTTATTGCGGTAAAGAGATGGCCGGCTTCCATATTTTAAGTTTCAGCAAATCAAAAAGCTTCGCCATCCATGGAATGAAAAGCGCCGAACCGATATAGAACATACGGGATATCTCGCTGGATAAAATGGCGTGCACCAGCATAATTCCTATAAAAGAAATATTGAAGATGGTAAGCTGTTCTATCATAAACCCGCGGATACTTTTATACCAGAATCCCGCCAGGTAAATAAATGTGAACAGGCCATACATGGTAAACATTTCGCCCCAGCCTTTTACTGAAATAAATTTTTTTAACGAGATCAGAACATTGCCAAAATGCGCCATGTCTGCCTGTACGCTGGCCTGCATATTGGTAATATCCTGCGCATCTACCCAATGCCGGAAAAGAATATGAATGCTGTACGATGCCAACAATGCTGCAATGGCTTTCCAGCGCAGTTGGCCTTTTGTAAACCACAGTATCATGGGCACAAAAAAGATAAAAGACTCCTTACTGAATGGCCCGATAAAAATGGTTATTAGCAGTAACCAGCTGTGTTGTTTCAGTAATGCATAAATAAGCATGGCCGTTACCAGCAGGCAAAGGCTGTCTGTATTGGGATGGCCCGCATCAAAACTTTGCCAGCGCCCGCCTACGGTGTAGGCCATCAGGCCAATTAACATAGCCAGCCAGCTTACTTTATAGTGAAGACAAATAAGGCTGATAAATAACCCGGCGGTTGCCATCACCAGGCAGTTTACAACAAAGAACCCTGTTATCAATGGCCAGTCGGCCCCTTCTCTTTTATCCTGGAAAAGCTTATCATAAAATAGCGATATGGGTTTTGCCAGCAGCGCGGCGGCAACGGGAATGATTATTCTGTAACGCCGGATAAGACTTTGCCCTTTGAAATGAAAATGGGCAATATTCATATAGGTTTCAGTATCGGGGTTGTAAAACCGCTGATAGGAAAGATAGGTATTGTAACTGCTGCCCACCAGCAATGCCAGGCAGAGCAACCATACCAGCAGGTACCATTTAACGGTGGCAATTTTATCGGGCGAATGCTGAACTAATTCCATGCTGGATTAAAAGTAAAAACTAAAAAGAAAGCCGCAAAGTATATTATCCTGCTGTTTTGCAGAACATAATTATTAATTAATCTTTCATCCGTGCCTTGGCATTTTCAGTATAACTTTCCGCATTGTTTGGCCAATCATATAGTATGAAGTTCACTTTTAAGTTGTGTGCTTGTTTTTTGCTGCTAACGGTTGTTGCCTGTTTGCTGCGTGCCCAGGTAAAACCGGCCGTCAGCCAATGGCTCACCAATGCAGATCGATCAGATTTATTCCGGCTGCAGCCAAGCCAAATTCCATTTTCTGCTACTGCCCCGGGGCAGCTTGTTATTGATGTGAATGAAAAAAAAACCTATCAATCCATCGATGGATTTGGATTTGCATTAACCGGCGGCAGCGCACAACATATTGTACGGATGAGCCCCGGCGCCCGGCATGTCTTGTTAAAAGAATTATTTGGCACACAAAACAATCAGATCGGCATCAGCTACCTGCGTCTTAGCATTGGCGCTTCTGACTTAAGCGATCATGTTTTTTCTTATGATGATTTGCCGGAAGGACAAACCGATACCGGTCTGCTGCGTTTTGATTTAGGCCCCGATAAAACCGATGTGGTTCCTGTGATGAAAGAAATACTGGCTATCAATCCTGCCATTAAGATACTGGGATCGCCCTGGTCGCCACCAGCCTGGATGAAAACAAACCACGATACCAGGGGAGGAAGATTGCGACCGGAATATTATGGAGCCTACGCAAAGTATTTTGTGCGATATATACAATCAATGAAGGCAGAAGGCATTGGTATTGATGCCATCACCGTGCAAAACGAACCCTTGCATCCGGGCAACAATCCGAGTTTGTTGCTAACTGCGCCGGAGGAAGCGGATTTTATTAAAAATTGGCTTGGACCGGCATTTGCGAAAGCCGGCATCCGTACAAAAATTATTTTGTACGATCACAATGCCGACCGGCCCGATTACCCGATACTGATACTGGATGATGCAGCCGCCAGAAGATATGTTGATGGATCCGGCTTTCATTTATATAACGGCGAGATGACAGCGCTGACAGATGTTCACAATGCACACCCCGATAAGAATATTTATTTCACCGAGCAGATGGTCGTAGATCATTACAGCGGTCATGGAATCGATTCGGGGCATATTGATATTGCAGCGCCGGTAAGCCGCCTTGTCATTGGTGCCACCCGTAACTGGAGCCGTAACCTGGTTGAATGGAACCTGGCCGCAGACCCGCAATACAAACCGTTTACCGACAGGGGCGGCTGCAGTATGTGCCAGGGCGCTGTTACCATCAATGGTGATAGTGTATACCGCAACCTGGCTTATTATTCCATTGCTCATGCTTCAAAATTTGTACGGCCGGGCAGTACCCGCATTGCTTCCAGTGAGCCGGAAGGTTTATTCAACGTGGCATTCAAAACACCCGGCAATAAAATAGTGCTGATAGTGGCCAATAGAACCGCGGCGAAGCAGGATTTCGCCATTCGCTATCATAACAAATATGCCGTTGCTTCTTTGGAAGCAGGCTCGGTAGCTACCTATGTATGGAATTGAAACAATAACTATGCGGCTAATAAAATTATATCTGCTTATTCTTTTGATCAGCTTTTGCTGCATTGAAAATGCCCGCGCACAGGGTTTTTTGAAAGCGGCGGGCAAACAGATTGTAAATGAGAAAGGAGAGAATGTGCTGTTGCGTGGTATTGGTTTGGGTGGATGGATGCTGCAGGAAGGATATATGCTGGGCCTGAATGGCGGTGGCCAGCAATACGTGATTCGCCAGCGGATTGAAAAATTAATTGGCAGTGAACAGGCAGCGGAATTTTATGATGTATGGCTCTCTAACCACACGCGCAAAACAGATATCGATTCATTGAAGGCATGGGGGTTTAATTCCGTGCGGTTACCCATGCATTACAATTTATACACGCTGCCGGTAGAAAAAGAGCCCAGGGCGGGAGAACAGACCTGGCTGGAAAAAGGCTTTGCCATTACCGATAGTTTGCTTTCCTGGTGCAGGATCAATAAAATGTATCTTATTCTTGATCTGCACGCAGCACCCGGCGGGCAGGGAAATGATCTGAATATTGCTGACCGCGATCCGGCCCTGCCTTCTTTATGGGAAAGCGAAGCCAACCGCCAAAAAACAATTGCTTTATGGAAAAAACTGGCCGCCCGCTATGCAAACGAGCCATTCATTGCCGCATACGATATTATTAATGAACCCAACTGGGGTTTCCAGGACACGGTCAACGATAAGCATGGCCTTAAAGAACAAAGCAATGCACCGTTGCGCCAGCTACTGATGGATATGACCGCCGCTATACGCGAAGTGGATAAAAAACACATCGTTATTATTGAAGGTAACGGATGGGGCAATAATTACAATGGTATTCTACCGGTATGGGATAAGAACATGGTATTGAGTTTTCATAAATACTGGAACTACAATGATCAAAAATCGATTGAGCATATTATTCGTTTCCGCGATGAAAACAATGTGCCGGTTTGGTTGGGTGAAACAGGTGAGAACTCCAATGTATGGTTTACAGAAGCGATTCGCTTATTTGAGAAAAACAATATTGGGTGGAGCTGGTGGCCATTGAAAAAACTCGGCGCCAATAATCCGCTGCAGATAAGAAGCAATCATAATTACGAGGCGCTGCTGGCTTACTGGAACGGCAGGCGCTCCAACCCCCCGAAAGAAAGTGATGTGTACAGTGGATTGTTAGAGTTGGCCACCTATACAAAATTTGAAACCAATATTATTCACCGCGATGTCATTGATGCCATGATGCGCCAACCCTTCAACGCTACGGCAATCCCGTTTAAGCCGATCAAGATTAGCAATGGTACAATGCTGAATGCGGTTGATTACGATCTGGGGATTAATGGCTCAGCCTACTACGATAAAGACACGGCCGATTATCATATAGCAATACAACAGCGAATGCCGGGTAACCGTGGGCGTATGTACCGCAACGACGGCGTGGACATCCGCAGAGATTCTGCCTTGTATGAAAGCTATTATGTAAGCGATACCGAAGAAGGGGAGTGGCTGCAATATACCATTGACGTGGAAAAAGCAGGAAAGTATGCAATTGAATTAACAACGGCTGCTGCCAACGATAGTGGCAGGATCAGCATTCGCAACGCTACCGGGTCGCTGGCAGAAAATATTCCCGTTCCCAATACCGGTGATTTGAAAAGTTGGAAGGCTTTTATCGTTGCTACCGCATCGTTGAAGAAGGGAAAACAGGCATTGCGGTTACACGTGTTGAAAGGAGGGTTTAATATAAAATCAATTAAATTTTTAAACGCATCCAAATAGCAGGCAGCCTCTTTGCATGATGGAAGACATTAAATATTTTGTCGGAGGAGGGAACTATTGTTGCACGCAGGACAGCCAGGAGGCAAACAATAAACCCGCGTTCAAATCACGATCATAGAAATCAAAGAGCGGAAGACGGGGCTCGAACCCGCCACCTACAGCTTGGGAAGCTGTCGCTCTACCAGATGAGCTACTTCCGCTTGTTAGCAAACTAAATTACAGATTTTATTGCATCTTAAAAAAATCACCGATGGTTATTGGCCAACCATCGGTCTTGAAAAAAATCAGGATTTCTGTAAATACGCGGCTTATATTCCAACAAGTAAGGCTATGCCAAGCCGTGCTATGACGAACGACACCAGTATATGCATAAGTCGCATCGCTTTTTCGTGAGCTTCATTCTACCATTGATGTAGGAACGGCCGAAACAGTAGCTGCAGCTGGGTTACAGCCCACGAGAAAAACGCAGTGGCATTGCGTGTACGAAGCCCTGCCGGTTTGAAGCAGACCGGCAAAAGGGTATTTAATGATTGCTGAACTTATCTTGCGCGGCTATTGGCGTAGTGCCTGCGCGACAAACTGCATTTATCTGTCGACAAAATATCTTGAGGCGATATATCACTGCATAAGCATCGTCTGCCTGCCTGGCGCCTTGTTTAGACGCAATTAGAAAATAAGCACCGCAGCCGCATTTATTTTTGACTCCGGCATTCATTCATCATTAAACAAATTATCATGAAAAAGACAATTGCGGTATGCAGTATTGCCGGCTTACTGGTACTGGCCTCACTTCATTCTTTTAGTCAGCAGGGTTATTACAAAATACCAGTCTGGGTAAGCGAAAAAGGCTATTGGGTGGCCGAAAAAAACCTGCATACTCCGCGTCAATGCATTATCCGGTTTTACAATAACAACAATACCCTGGTGGGCACAAAGGAGATCAATGGCATTAAGCTAAGATTGAAACGAAAGAAAACAAAGCTGCAATTAAAATCGATGCTGGAGGCTGAGCTATTGCAATGGGCTGGCCGCCAGAACAGCGCTGCTGAAGACCTGGTGAAAAAACCGTGATGTATTACCGGGACGGAAGTATGGGTGCTCCCCACAAAAGACGTTTGTCGCAAAAAAAGGTTTTTATGACGCAATTATGGATTGAAAAACGGTTTGGATAAAAGCTGTTCGTAATTTTATGGGTAACCAGATGCAACAGCAACCGTTTATATTTTCAAATGCCTGGAAGCACCGCCTGCAGCGGCATGGCGCTTTCTGGGTTTTTTGGTGGCTGTTCCAGGGCTTCCTGTATTCTTTTATCCCGGTTAACAACGGAGATAGTTACTGGCAAAACCTGGAAATGGCAATGCTGGACTCGTTGATCTTTATGGGCGCCCATATTTTCCTGGCATATAGCCTGATGTATTTTGTGGTGCCGCGTTTTTTGCTGGCACAACGGTACCGGGCCACGGCCTTGTGGACCGCTGCTTTCTTTATTGCGACCGCTTTTTTTTCTGTTTTCCTGGGCAACTATGTAATCAATCCCATCCGGGCCTGGTTGGCTAATAACGGTTATGTGCAGTCGTATTTTGAGAAAAGGCCGGTGCTGGTATTCCATTCCTTACTGGCAGGTCTCCGGGGCGGTATTACCATCGGTGGTATTGCGGCGGCCATAAAACTGATGAAGTATTGGTATGTAAAAGAACAGCGCAACCTGCAACTCCAAAAAGAAAATATTGCCGCTCAATTACAATTGCTGAAAGCGCAGGTGCATCCTCATTTTTTATTCAATACACTTAACAATATTTATTCGCATACGCAAAATACCGCACCGGTTGCTTCAAGATTGATAACCGGTCTTTCTGATATCCTCCGGTTTGTTTTGTATGAAAGCAGCCAGCCATTGGTGCCTTTGTCGAAGGAACTGAAACTAATGAAAGATTATATCAACCTGGAGCAGGTAAGGTACGGCAATAAGCTTGATCTCCATATTGATCTGCCTGCGAAAACAAACGAGCTTTACATCGCACCGCTGCTAATGTTGCCGCTGATCGAAAATTGTTTTAAACACGGCGCCAGCAGCATGCTGGAACAACCATGGATAAGCCTGCAGGTAATATTGAACGATCGCCAGTTGCAGATGAAATTACTGAATGGGAAGGCTAACGTAATGGCCAACACAAAAGACCAACCGTCGGGCATCGGCATACAAAACGTAAAAAAGCGGTTGAACCTGCTGTATCCGGGCAAGCATGAATTGATGATCGATAATGAGGAGGATGTTTTTATTGTAAACCTGAAGATGGAGCTGGAGAAAAAATATTTCACTGAAATAAATTCCCTAAACCGTAGCGCTATCGCCCATGCCTGGTAACAACTCCATACGCTGCCTGATAGTGGAAGATGAGCCATTGGCCCGGGAGATCATCAGCCGCTATGTATTGCAGGTACCCACCCTGCAACTGGCCGGAGCATGTGCCAATGCCATCCAGGCTTTTACTTTTTTACAGGAACATGCCGTTGACCTGGTATTTCTTGATATCCGTATGCCGCAGCTAAACGGTAATGATTTTTTGAAAACATTACAGAACCCACCCAAGGTAATTTTTACTACGGCCTACCCCGATTACGCGCTGGAAAGCTATGAGCTGGACGCGATAGATTACCTGATGAAGCCGGTAACCTTTGAACGTTTCCTGAAGGCAATCAACAAAGCAGGTGGTGCCGGTGCCATTAATGCAGAAAGACCTATGCGGGAAGAAAAGAAGACGGAATCATTTGTTTATTTCAGGGCCGATCGTAAAATGATAAAGGTTTTGTTGCAGGAGATTCTCTACATCGAAAGCATGAAGGACTATGTAAAAATTATTACAACGGCCGATACCATCATCAGCCGGCAATCAATCAGTTCGGTAGAAGCCATGCTGCCGGAAAAAGAATTCATCCGTACCCACCGCTCTTTTATTGTTTCGCTGCAAAAAATAAAATCATTCAGCACCGAGCTGATTGAGATCGACAAAACAGAAATTCCCATTGGTAAGCTTTACCGCAATGGGGTGATGAAGCAATTGGGATGAGGGCGTGAGTGGTGAGACGTGAAACGTGAGACCGGAGCCAGGATCGCGCCACAACCTTCGACCTTCAACCTTACCAGAGTGGTTTTGACTGGTAATAATCAAGGATCTTTGTTCTTAATAAATAATCGTACCTGCCCACAATCAGGCTGGTTTTTGCCCGGTCGAGGTTGTTTTTTGCAATCAGGTAATCCACTACTGTTCCTACGCCTTCCGTAAAACGGAGATCTGCTGCGTGAAAAGATTCGGTATAGGCATTTACCTGCTCAACATACGTTTTATAACGGTTAAGTGAAGCCGTCATATCAAAAAAATCTTTCTCTATATTTTGTTTCAGTTGTATGCGTGTAGTCTGTGAATTGAACTGTGCCGTTTTATAATCGATCTTTGCCAGGGCTACCTGGTTGCGGTAACGGAAATTGTTGAGGATGGGAATGGTAATGCCGGCACCTACATAGGTTCCATAATTATTCTTAAGCTGGTTATCGTAGGGAATTTTTTTGTTGTTGGCATCCTGCGCAAGGCTTGAATACGTGGTACCGATGCCAGCGCCGATGCCGAGGCTGGGGTAGAGGTTGCCTTTGACGGCCTTTACCTCTTTTTCAAAGCTTTTGATGCGCAAATCGGCTGCTTTTACAATGGCCAGTTGCTGCATGGCAGACTGGTAAACGCTATCGGCTGTGCTGCCGTAATTCAGGTCGAACTGGTCTGCACCGATGGATTCTACCGTCATGTTTTTGTTATAGGGAATATTCATCAGTTGCGACAGGGTATAACGTGCCTGGTCAAGCGCATTCTGAGCGTTGATAAATGCCAATGCATCACTGGCGTATTGCCCTCTCAAATCAGAAAGATCAGAAGGTTTGATGGCGCCTTCCTTATTCATTACTTCGAGCCGGTCTACCTGTTGCTTTGTAACATCGGCCTGCCGGCGTGCCTGTTCCAGTAAATCGGTACTGCTCAGCATTTGCAGGTAGGCGAGTATCACATCCAGCATCAGTTTGTCTTTCGCCTGCTGCCAGTCCATCTTACTGGCCTGGTAGGCATACTTATTTTTCTTGAGGTTATTCAACAGTAAAAACCCGTTAAACAAGGTAACATTGCTGGAAAGATTATAATTGGCGGTGGTCAACGATGAATTGATATAACCGTTGCTGGCGGGGTCGATGCTACGGCCCTGGTTCAGGTTGTGGTTAATAGTACCGCTTACCTGTGGAATCAGGTTACCCTTTGCCTGGTGTAGGTTCACGGCGGATACGTCTTTCTGAAATTCAGACTGTTTAACGGTTGCATTATTGGTAATAGCTATTTCAACACTTTGTTTTAATGTAAGCACGTCGTAGGTGCGCACACTATCCTGCCCGGCGCCCAAAAGAGAGATGAATACCAAACCTTTCAAAAAAAATAATTTCTTCATATTCGTTATTTAGCTGTTCGCTATTAGCTTTTAGCTGTTAGCCGTTAGCTGTTAGTTTGTTGGCTTTAATCTTTGTTTCGTATTGCCGCTGTACGCTTTCTACCTTTAGCCCTTTACCTTAGATCTCTATTCTTCCATCCAGCAGGTTAATGATGCGGCTGCCATATTCTGCATTTTTTTCTGAGTGCGTTACCTGTATGATGGTCACGCCTTCCTGATTGAGTGCTTTAAAAAGATCCATGATTTCTTCGCCCTGCCGTGAATTGAGGTTACCGGTAGGTTCATCGGCCAGCAATAATTTTGGTTTGGCAATCAGGGCCCTTGCAATACCCACCAGTTGCTGTTGCCCGCCAGAAAGCTGGGTAGGGAAGAGGTCTTTTTTTCCAACGATATTAAACCGATCCAGCATATCGGCCACCATAGCCTTACGTTCAGACGCCTTCACATCCTGGTAGATAAGGGGTGTTTCAATGTTTTCGTATACGGTTAGTTCATCAATCAGGTGATAAGCCTGGAATACAAAACCGATGTATTGTTTGTAAAGCGCCGCTTTTGCTTTCTCTTTCAGCTTGTTTACAGTTTCATGCAAGAAAATGTAATCGCCTTCATCCGTATCATCCAGCATGCCAATTACATTCAGCAAAGTGGATTTTCCGCTACCGGACGGACCCATCACGGAAACGAATTCACCTTCTTTTATGGTCAGGTTGATGTCTTTCAGCAAAAATGTCCTGGCCCCGCCGATTGTTATCCATTTGGATATGTGTTTTAACTCGATCATACTGTTTGGTTTAGCTTTTTATCTTTTGCCGTCTCTTCAGGAAAATGCCTGCTGCCCTTGTTTTTCAACTGCTGTGCCAACAATCAAACCGTTGCCAGTAAAGGGTTTCCGCCAAAAGTGTCCGGGGGGGTGTACGAAAACGGACACTTTTTGTACGATTTCGTACGTACAAAGAAATGTACGATTGCTGAATTTTTGATGTCTGATTTCTTTTGCGGCGCCGGCTACTTAGCTCATGCCTGTTCAAAGCTGCGTGTCATGTAGGCGGTAGAGCGCCCAAATGAGGACCCGGAAAAAGCTCGGACTGCACTCACGTCTCACCACTCACGATTCACGACTGACGCCTCACGTCGATCATTCCGTCCTCAAACTTTTCACCGGATTGCTCAATGCAGCCCGAATCGCTTTAAAACTGATGGTAATAAAAGCAATCAGCAGCCCCAACAGGCCCGATGCGGCAAATATCCACCATGCAACGGGTGCTTTATAATAAAAGTTTTGGAGCCATTGATGCGCAGCCAGCCAGGCAATGGGAATAGCAATAGCCACGGCTATTAAAACCAGTTTCAGCAGATCTGTTGCCAGCAATACCACGATGCTGCCCACACTGCCGCCCAGCACCTTGCGGATACCGATCTCTTTCCTGCGTTGTTCCGCGGTGAAGGTTACCAGTCCGAATAATCCCAGGCAGGCAATGGAGATGGCCAATAGGGTAAATATCATCAGCAAATTACCCTGCAATTGTTCCGCTTCATACTGTCTCGCAAAATTTTGGTCAAGGAAACTGTATTCAAACGGGTTGACGGCATCAAATTTTTTATAGATATTATTTACAAACACAAGTGCCGCCTTCATATTTGCCCTGCCCAGCCTTACGTACATATTATCTTTATCATTTGCCGCAGGTG
>Ga0268264_10003518_pt1 | contig 13503 bp, 12 predicted proteins | sample KBSSwiS32_FD_190357 | JGI IMG/M metagenome (GOLD analysis project Ga0268264, IMG submission 190357) | Switchgrass rhizosphere microbial communities from Kellogg Biological Station, Michigan, USA - KBS Switchgrass S3-2 (SPAdes) (version 2) | ecosystem: Host-associated > Plants > Roots >...
TCCCGTTCAGCGCCGAAACGCGGATGAGCGGCTGCGACTTCAACGGCACCCGCCTGCGCAAGGGGGCGGGCGACGCGATCGAAACGTGGGTGGCCGAAGCCGGCGGCCGCGCCCCGGCGGAGCTGAAAGCGGAGTTGGACCGGATCGGCCGCGAGGGCGGGACGCCGCTGGCCGTGGCCCGCAACGAGCGGGTGCTCGGCGTGATCTACCTCAAGGACGTGATCAAGGAGGGGATGAACGTTCGCTTCGACCAGTTGCGGGCGATGGGCATCCGCACGATCATGGTCACCGGCGACAACAGGCTGACCGCGGCGAAGATCGCCGGGGAGGCCGGGGTCGACGACTTCCTCGCCGAAGCGACCCCGGAGCGAAAGCTGGAACTGATCAAGGAACAGCAGGCCGACGGGCGGTTGATCGCGATGACCGGCGACGGCACCAACGACGCCCCCGCGCTCGCCCAGGCAGACGTCGGCGTTGCCATGAACACCGGGACCCAGGCCGCGCGGGAGGCGGGCAACATGGTCGACCTCGATTCCAATCCGACGAAGCTGATCGAGATCGTCGAGGTCGGCAAGCAGCTGCTGATCACGCGCGGCGCCCTGACCACCTTCTCGATCGCCAACGACGTCGCCAAGTACTTCGCGATCCTGCCGGCGATGTTCGCCGCCACCTACGCCCTCGCCGGGCACAGCGGACCACTCGACTCCCTCAACGTGATGTCTTTGGGCACGCCTGAATCGGCGATCCTCTCGGCGGTCATCTTCAATGCGCTGATCATCCCGTTGCTGATTCCGCTCTCGCTGCGCGGGGTGCGCTACCGACCGATCGGCGCCACCGCGCTGCTGCGCCGCAACATGCTGATCTACGGACTCGGCGGCATCGTCGCCCCCTTCGTCGGCATCAAGCTGATCGACCTGGTCGTCCATAACCTGCTGGGAGCCTAAGGAAACGGCGCGTGCCGGACGGCCGCTACAAGATCTTCCTCGGCATGGCGGCCGGCGTGGGGAAGACCTACCGCATGCTCCAGGAGGGCCACGCCGAGGCGGACGCGGGTCGCGACGTGGCGATCGGTTACCTGGAGCCACACAAACGCGAGGACACGATCGCCCAGGCGCGCGGCCTCGAGGCGGTGGCGAGGCGGCCCGTCACTCATCGCGACGTGATCGTCGAGGAGATGGACCTCCCCGCGGTGATCGCGCGGCGGCCGGAGCTGGCGCTGATCGACGAGCTCGCCCACACCAACCCGCCGGGGATCGAGCACGAGAAGCGCTACGAAGACATCGCCGACGTCCTCGCCGCCGGGATCGACGTCTTCTCCACCGTCAACGTCCAGCACCTGGAGTCGCTCAACGACCAGGTCGCCGAGCTGACCGGGGTGCGGGTGCGCGAGACGGTGCCCGACTCCGTGCTCGGCACGGCCGACGAGGTCGTGCTGATCGACCTCACCCCGGAGGCGCTCATCGCCCGCTTGCGCGCCGGCAAGATCTACCGGCCCGAGAACATCGACGCGGCGCTCAACAACTTCTTTCGGATCGAGAACCTGGCGGCCCTGCGCGAGGTGAGCCTGCGCCAGGTCGCCGAGAGCGTCGAGTCCCAGCGCCTCACCCTGGAGCAGCTGGAGCCGCTCGGCACCAGGGAGGAGGAGCGCATCGCGGCGGAGGCCCCCAAGGCGGTCGGCGAGCGCCTGCTGGCGCTGGTCCGCCCCCAGCCCAGCTCGCAGCGGCTCGTGCGCCGCGCCTGGCGCTCGGCGCAGCGCCTCGGCACCGACCTCGACCTGCTCTGGGTGAAGCCTCCCGGCCAGCCGGTCGAGGGCGAGGCGGAGCGCCAGGTGACGGCGCTCCGCCAGCTCGCCTCGGTGTTGGGAGCGACGCTCCTGGTCGAGGAGCACGACGACCTCGTCGCAGCGGTTGCCCGTGTGGTCCGCGAGCGCGGCTCCACCTACATCATGGTCGGCGAATCGAAGCCGCGCCGGGGGTTCGGGCGCCTGCGCGAACCCCTGCCGCAGCGCCTGATGGAGGCGACTCCACCCGGGGTCGACGTGCGGATCGTCGCCTACCGCGTCGGCGAGGAGAAGCAGTGAGCGATTTCGTCGTGATCGGTGCGGCGATCCTGGCCGGAGCTCTTGGTGGCTACCTGCTAGCGCGACGCTGGCGAATCGGTCGCCGTACCGAGGAACCCGAGGCAATCCACCGCATCCTCCTTCCCTTCACCGGGACCGAGATCTCCCGCCGCGCCCTCGATGCCGCGTTGCGGCTCTCGCGGGCCGAGGACGCGACGCTGATGCCCGCCTATCTCGCAACGGTTCCCAAGCGCCTGCCCCTCGATTGCTCCATCCCGCACCAGGCGGGTCAGGCGATGCCGATGCTTGAGGCGATCGAACAACGGGCCACCGCTCAGCGCGTTCCCGTCGACGCCCGGATCGAGCGCGGCCGCTCCTACCGGCACGCGCTGGCGCGCCTGTTGGAAGCAGAGCCGGTCGATCGCGTCGTCGTACCGGCGGGCGCGACGGGCAGTAACGGGCTTTCGGGAGACGACCTCGTGTGGTTGCTCGATCGCGCCCCGGCCGAGGTTTTGATTCTTCGACCTGCTCCAAGTGACGAAGGCAGGGTCTCAGTTTCGAGGGAGTCGCGCTGAGTGTTAGGGGCGACTCACCTCCAAAACAGGCGATTCTAGGTTCGAGTCCTAGCTGCCCCGCTCGAAGTTCTTGGCTCTGGAAGGCGGAATGCCGCTTGGGTCGACTTAGCACGGCGAGGTGTAGCGCGTGCCGCAGATGTTCCAGTACCAGTATCCGGGGAAGTATTCGCCTTCGTATTCGCTTGCAGGCGAATGGGCCAGGCTGCGATGGTCGAATCGATAGCGGCCGTGGAACCGGAACTTGATCGTCATTCGGGTGAAGCGCCCGTGGCGCGGTCGCCGGGCGCGCACAATCGCTCGATGCAGGTGGAAGTGGCCGCGCGCGCAGTATGGGCGGCAGTCGTTCAGCCAGGCGAAGCCGTGTGCGATGGCGAGGCGGGACTTCCAGGAGATCCAGTGAAGCCCGCCGCGATCCTGATGGCCGGGCGAGGTGGTGCGCCCGCCTAGGTAGCCGGTGCCGTCGCCCGTGTAGCTGACGACGGCGGGTCTGACCTGCAGTTCGTCGTCGGGATCCTGGGTTGCCAACCGAGTCGTCGATTGCACGGCGACTGCGAAGCTCGGCAAGGTTACGGCGACCGCGATGAAGAGCGCGAGCGATCGGACCATGGCGACGGACCGGGACGTTGCGCTCAGCATGGGCTCGAGCCTTCCCCTTCGGCGTTTGGCCCCGGGGTCCCCATCTTCGGGGCGATGAGCTTGGCGAGCGCGGCCAGCTGCCCCTGGCCCTCGGTCAGGGCGGCTGGGTCAGAGCTGGGCAGCACGGCCATCAGGACCATGACGTAGCCGCCTTCCAGGCTCGGAAAGCCCTCCGCTTCTTCTTCCTCGCCGTTGCCGACGATCACCACCTGCTCGACCGTGTAGCGGCTGTCATCCGAGCCCCAGCCGGGCTTTAGCGCGATGCTGGAGTTGTCGAGCACGGTGGCGGCTCCCCAGTGCAGGGCTTCTGGCGCCGCCCGCAGCTGTTTGAGCAGGAACTTCCGGTCGGCCGGCGCCAGGCCGAGGCAACTCGCGCCCACCTGCAGCCGGCGGAACCAGATCGCGGCTTCCACCAGGGACCATTCCCCGGTCCCGATCTGGAGCGATTCGATGCTCGGATCGAGCACCGGCTCGATCTGCGCCGCCGCGCCCCCCGCTGCGAGCATGCCGTTGATCGCCTGCGCCGCGCCGTCGACTCCCAGCGAATGGATCATGTCCTGGATGCGATGCCGGATCGCGACGTTGTCCGAGTTGACGAGCGCGTTTCCGAGGTCTTCCCGCGGAGTCGTCCCGGGGGGGATCGTTTCCTCGCCGCTGCTGGCGTGTGCGGCTTCCCGCTTGAAGTTGAGATAGGCGGCGGCGGCCGGCACCTTCATCGTGCTCCAGGGCTGGCCTCTTTCGAGAGTCCCGGCAAGTCCGATCCCCGCGGAGCCGTCCAGGGGCACCACGGCGGCCCCCACCTGGATGCCGCTCTGCGCATCCGCATACGCTTGTACTGCCGACATCGCGCGGCTCACCCGTGCTTCGGTGCTCTGCGCCGACGCGATGTCGGGCTTGGGCTTCGGCGCCGGGCTGGGAGTCGATTCGGTCTGCCGCCGGCCTTCTGCCGCGACGCCGTCCCCCCGTTGCCGCACGGGCGTCGAGTTGCTTTCCGCGGAGGTCGCGCCACGGACGAGGAGCCCGGCGGCGAGGCCTATCGCCAGAGCGAGCACCACCGGACCGGGCCGCGCCACGGCCCTGTCGAAGGCGTTTCGAAGCCGCTCGGCGAACGTGGGCCGAGCGCTCAACAGCTCACTCCGGTCGACTGGAAGAGCACGTCCTTCCGTGGCTCCCAGATCGCTTCGCGGCTGGGCACGTGGCCGTAGCCCGCGTCGTAGGTCCAGTGCCCGCGTTCGTAGAGGACCCAGGTGAAGCCGGCGTAGGAGCCGAAGTCGACGTAGACCATCGCCACGCCGTTCCTCGGGTTCCAGTAGCCGGGCGGTCGCAGGGTGACCGTTCCCGGCAGGCATACGGATTCGCCGATGCGAAGGTTCTCGCCTTCGCGCTTGGTGATCCAGAATTCGAAGCCGCTTTCTCCGTATTCGGCGCCTTCCGCGGTCTCGGCGGCGCGCTTGCGAACGGACAGGAGCGCGTATGCCTGTCGCGCATAGGGGCTGCTCGGGTCCCCGGCCGCCTTCTTCAGCAGTTCATGGTGCCGGACGAGCACCTGTTTCGCGTGGGCGGCGACTTCGGCGTCGGTGAAATCGCCGGGTTCGCGCTTCTCCGACAGGGCGGCGGCCGGTGCGGATGGAGTCGCGTCGGCCGAGACGCTCGAACCGGTTTCATCGCCGACTTCGATCTTCCCGCCCTTGTCCTGCGCGCGGATGGCGACGGCGGCCCCGATCCCGATGGCCACCACCGCGACGACCGCCGCTCCCGCGATCAGCGGCCGGGCCAAGCGCCGGGGGCCGCCTTTGCCCTCCTGCGCCTGTTCGGTCTCGACGTCGACGACGACCGCGGCGCCCGGCTCCTCGATCGGGGGCAGGACGATTCCCGCCGCTTTCTTGGCGGCAGGACCGGCCGCGCAGCCAATCACCGCGCAGCCGTCGTTCTCGATCCAGCAATCGGCATGGTGCGCGGAGCCACAGGACGGGCACTGCTTAGCGTCGCCGCCGGACTCGACCGGCGAGCGGCAGTAGGGGCAGATGTTTCCGGCGGCAGCCATCAATCGTCGTTGAAGTGGCCGCCGGGGGCTTCCGTGCCGCCCGCCCCGGCTTCGACGCCGCCTGCGCCTTCAGCGGGCGCTTCGGCGCCGGTGCTGTATTCGGGTTCGGGTGCGTAGCCTTCCTTTTCGACCGGAGCCGCCTTGCTCGGGTAGCTCTTGACGGGTGGGGGCGTCGTCGTCCGAGGCACCGACTGTGCCGCAGCCGCCCGCCGCCGGGCCGCGCGCACGGCGGCCCTCCGAACGCTTCGGGCCGATGGGCTCGAGCCGGTTTCGTCGACCTGGCTCCGGGTCTCCACGGGTCGGGGGGCGTTCTCGGCCGCGCTGCCGCCGCCGCCGACTCCCAGCGTCGGCGCGATCAGGAACCCGGCGAGGATTCCGATGGCCAGCGATGCGGAGGCGCCGCCCAGTGGGAACGCCCGCTTGGGCCGGCGGAGGTACACGGACGAGTCCTCTTCGTGGGCCGACCGAAGCCCCTGCGGCGAGTCGCCGGGCATGGCGACCCTCTGCGAGGCTCTGCTCGGCGGGGTGAATCCGGGCGGGGGGGAGATCGTCCGCCGCCCGGCCTCGACCACTCCCCCTGCGTCCCAGCAGAACTCGCCCTCTTCGAGGCCGATCGGGTCGATCACGTAGGCGAACTGCCACGGCTCGGAGAAGAAGCTTTCGTGGATGAAGAGGTCGTCGCGGGAGAGGAAGATCCCGAAGCCGGGGTGGCTGTGGTACCAGCCGACGATCTGCTGGTCTGGGAAGCGCCGGTCCAGCTCGCGGTGGACGATCTCCCAGGCATCGTGGGTGAAGGTGACGGCGGCGCGCTCTCCGACCGCCTCGAGCGCCGGGATCATTCCGCGCACGCTCACCCTGGCGTCGTCGATATGGACGCCGACCAGGACGCCCCCAACCTCGCGATCGGGGTTGCCGAACACATGCCGGTAGATGTCTTCCCGCACGCGGTCGGTGAGGCCGGAGATGCGAGCCGGATCATCCATCGGACCGGAACGGAGAGGCATCGGGATCGACGAGGAAGAAGCGACGCTCGGACCCGGTCGTCGCGGTGACGACTTCGGCCGGGGGGATGCCCAGGTCCGCCGGCCTCAGCTCCGCCAGGTCATCTTCGGGTCCGACCCGGTGCAGCAGCTCCAGGCGTCGCTCGGCGCCGCATTGGGAGCAGAGCGCGGCTCCGGCGGGCAGCGCCGAGGTCGGGCGGTTGACGTCTTGCCGGGAGCCGCAGGGGCCGCAGGAGAAGGCGCGCACGACCTCGTGCTCGAGCAGGAGGTGGGCGTCGTCGCCCATCGCGGCCCTGGCCTGCTCCAGCAGCTGACCGAAGGTGGCGTCTCCAGGGACCGAGACGAGGTTCTCGAGCTCATAGCTGTCCCGGGTCAACGCGTCCTCGCGCGTCGTGTAGGTGACCGCGTAGCTGTCGTGGTTGAGGCCGTTGTAGACGAACCCCTTGCCGCCGAAGTCGCCGTCGACGCGGTCGCGGTGCAGGAGCTTGATCGCCTCCTGAGCCTGCATTCCCGCGATCACGGATGCCGTCGTCGCCGTGGTCGGCACCTTGCCCGACTCGAGCTCCTCCCGGGTCAACAGCGTGCAGGCGCGCCGCCGCGCCAGCAGCTCGTGCTCGTCGCGGCTCATGGTCGACTCGTAGTCGGCGGAGTCCGGCGGCACGAACGTTCGCATCACCCCCATCAGCCCCTCGATCGCGCCGTCGACCCAGGGCGTGCCGGTCTTCCAGCAGGCGCCGTTGAGGAACAGCCTCGCCTCCCTGTTGTCGAGGCCGCCGAGGACCACGTCGGCGTCGATGAAGGCCCCCAGCCCCACCGAATGCCTGACGTCGCCGGCGATGCCGACGGCGGCCACGTCGGGGTTGATCTCCATCGCCCGCTCGGCCGCCAGCGGCGCCTTCGGCTTGCCCTCGTCCTCCGCCCTGAAGAGGATGCAGCGAGCGAGGTTCGAGTTCTCGACCGAGTCGCGGTCGACGATCACGATCGATCCGACCCCGAGCAGCGCCAAGTTCTTGATCAGCTCGTTGCCCAACGCCCCGGCGCCGACGACCAGCGCCTTCGCCGCGGTGAGCCGCTCCTGGTCCCACCACGAGATCAGGCTCTGACGGTGATACCGGTCGGTCTCGTCGTCGAGTTCGATCTGCGCGGGCACGTAACTGTCTAGCCGGCTGTGATCTCGGGGACCAGGCGGACGACGTCCCCTTCGCGAACCCCGGCGATCTGCAGACTCTCGTCGTCGTTGATCTGGCGACCGGTGCGCTTGTGGTGAAACTTGTAGGAGAGGGGCTGGCCATCGGGCCCCACCCGGGGCAGCGCCATCAGTTCGACCAGCTTGAGAACGATCCTGCCGCTTGCCACGTCGGCAGGAACCGAGGCTTCCTCCGTCTTGCTGCCCGTAGCGTCGACGACCGTGATGTCCACGGCGGGCAAAGTATCAGCTAATACCTAGATAATTACTCGTCGGTATCCGATGATTCGGCCCTGCGTCGCACCTCTATCTCGGGGGAGTAGATCTCCACGTCGCCGATCGGGAAGAGCTCGCGGTTGTCGATCGCGTACTTGGCGGCTACTGCGTCCAGGGGGCTGGCGGGGTTGTAGAGGCGGTACTGGATCATTTCGCTGATGCGGGCGACGATGTCGACCAGCTGCTCTCCCGCGGCCCAGTAGTCGCCGATGCAGATCCGCTCGCTGATGTTCGGGTGGAAGACGGGGGTCAGCGGCGTGCAGTAGGGCTCGTCCCGGGGGTAGCCCAGCGGCAGCTGGATTCGCACCTTGTGCTCGTCGACCACTATCGGGCGCTCGCCGTCGCGACGCAGGCCCGGCACGCGGAGCACGACCTCGTAGTCCTCCGGCGGCATCGGTCCGATCGGCTCGATCGTGACTGCCTCGTGCCCCGAGTACTCGGCCCGCAGCGCGTCCCAATCCGCGGTGATGCGACGTTGCCTTGGGTTCATGCTCACATCTTCCTCTCAGTTGGCGGCGAACTCGTCGCGACGAAGGAGGTACATCGCGAATCCAAGCAGGGCGAACATGAAGAGGGCCGCGATCGCCGCGAGCTTCGCGACCGAGATGTCGAAAAAGGAGAACCCGTACTCCTGGACTCGACTGAACCCCGGGTCTGCTTCTATGCGCTGCTGGAGGTGGTACGCCGTGCCGCCTCCGGCAAACGACCAGCGGCTGAATATGAACGGCGATATGAGCTTCGCCGGGATGGGCATCTTGGCGACGGCGACGATGGCGCCGCCGAGCAGGAGCTGCGGCACCAGGGCCAGCGGCATCAGGCTGTTCGCCTGGTTCTCGGTCTTGGCGTACGCCGAGATGACCAGGCCGAGCGTCACGGAGACGAAGCCGGAGAGCAGCAGGCAGGCAACCAGACCGACGACTTCGCCCATGTTTCCGTTCGGGTGGCGGAGCATCAGCACGCAGGTGGCCATCACCGTCACCTGGACAAAGGTCAGCGTGCCGATGATCAGCATCTTCGAGCTGAGGTAGGAGGTCAAGCGCACGCCGAGTGCCATCTCGCGCATCAGCAGCGCTCGCTCGCGAACGATCTCGCGCGTGGCGCTCACCGCGCCCATCCAGACCGAGATCGTGATCAGCAGGAAGATCAGGTTGGTGGCGTCCCTGGTGCGGTTGGCGCTGCTGAGCACTCCCGGGGGAAACAGCAGCGCGGCGAGAATGCCCAGCAGCGGCGCCTGCGCCAGCAGCAGGGCAAGGCTCCGCCGATCGCGGGTGAAGACGCGCACATAGCGTGAGACGAGAGCCGCGGTCTCACGCACGAAGCCAAGCCGAGCCGACTGCCGAAAGCTCGATCCTCCGCCCGCGGCCATCGTGCCCAGCTGTGCGTCGGCCTGTTGCCGCGCCGACTGCGGCGTGGCCTGGAAGCGTGCGGCCATCGCCGCCGGGTCCGCGTCCAGCAGCGCGTCGTAGATCTCGTCGAGATCGCTTACCGCGAAGAAGGCGAGGGCATCGGCGGGCGTCCCGAAGAAAGCGGTGTAGCCGCCCGGCGCGAGGACCAGGAGCTTGTCGCACAGCGCGAGGCTGCGGGTCGCGTGGGTGACGAGGACGACGGCCCGGCGCTCGGTCGCCAATCGGCGCAGGAGCCGCATCGTGCGCCGCTCGAGGCCGGGGTCGAGGCCGGTCGTCGGCTCGTCGAGGAGCAGCGCCGCCGGCTGGTGGACCAGCTCGGTGGCGAGGCCGACGCGCTTGCGCTGGCCGCCCGAGAGATCGCCGATCCGGGTCGCGGCGTGCTCGCTGAGGCTCAGCTCGCCCATGATCTCCGCCACCGCATGCTCGATCCCGCTCGGCTCGGTGTCCTGCGGGAGCCGCAGGGTTGCCGCGTAGCTGAGCGCCTCTACGACGGACAGCTCGCGGTGGACGATCTCGTCCTGGGGCACGTAGCCGATGTCGGCGCGGCGATGGGCGACCGGCTCGCCGCCGAGGGCGACGATGCCGGATCGAGGCACCGCGGTGGCGGCGAGCAGTCGCAGCAGCGTGCTCTTGCCCGCCCCGCTCGGCCCGACCACGGCGACCAGCTCGGAGGTGGCGATCGAGACCGTCGTCGATTGCAGGATCAGCCGACCCCCCGCCCACTGGGAGACGCCGTTGGCGGTTAGGCGAAGCGCCTCCGGAGCGCGGGTGATCAAGGTCGCGCCGTCGAAGACGAGCCTGAACGGGCCGATGCCGATCTCGCTCCCCGGCTGCAGCGTCGCCAGCTCGGCGGGCTGGCCGTCGACGGTCAGCCCGCCCCGTCCCGTGTGGTCGCGGACGAAGGTGCCGCCGCCCATGTGCTCGACCACGGCGTGGACCGTGAGCACGGCCGGGTGGTCGAGCACGATGTCGCAGCTCGGGTCGCTGCCCACCGTCAGCAGGCTGCGCTCCTCGGGCCTGTCGCCCATCGTCGGCAGCAATCCCTCGGCGCCGTCGGTGACGTAGAAGGCCTCGCCGCCGATCGCGATCCGGTCGCCCCCGGAGAGGATGTGACTCGAGCCGCGGACGATGTCGTCGTTGACGAGGAGCCCGATGTCGCTGAGGTCGTCGACGATGAGCTCCCCGGCACCGGCGATGCGGATGACGGCGTGACGGTCGGCGGCGATCGAGGGGTCGAGCCTGAGGTCGGAGGAAGGATTGCTGCCGATCGTCAGTCCCTCGCCGATCCTCAGCTTCCTCCCCGCATGGAGCAGGGAGGGCCGCAGGCGCACCTCGGGCTGTGCATCGCGCCGCAGGACGATGTCGGGCTCGCTCGCGGTCAGAGCTGCGGCCTTGGGCCGACCCGCGACAGCTGCGCCTTTTCGTTGGCGATCGCCTGTTCCGCGGCGGCCAGGACCGCCGATTCGGCGGGGGCGAATTGCTGGGTGATCGCTTCCGATTCGGTGCTCAAGCGCTGCCAGCCGGGGCTGCCGGTCCAGATGATGTCCGGTTCCACCCGCGCTGCCGTGGCCGCTTCTTCGAGCAGTGCCTTGGATTGGGTCGCGAGGCTGACCATCTGGCTGTGGGAGCTCTCCGCGCCGGCCGGGATGAGCAACGCATTCATCGAGTCGATGATTCCCTGGCGTTCCGCGGCCTGGGAGAGGAGCTCTTCTTCAGCGATGTTCCAGAGGACATTCTGTTCGTGAACCAGGTCCTGTGTGATGTTTCGCTGCGAGTAGTACGCACTCATCAGGCTCGACATTTCTCCCTTGTAGCTTTCCGCCGCGGCGACCTGTGACTCCGCCGCCTCGCGTTCAGCGCGCCAGGCCTGCACCTTCTGGTTCGACACGAGGATGATTTTGTCGGCACTGGCGATGGCGCCCGTGATCCTCGTGTTGGCCGGTACCAGGTGTGCGGTGTCGCCGAGGCCGAGGGCCAGCACGGCCTGTCGGCTGTCGTCGATGCTCTGCTGGGCGGCCTTGAGTTCGGGCTCGAGGCGCTTCCACCGATGCTCCAGTTCGCTTTCGGGGAATTCGGAGATCCGACTGAAGCGCACGAGGAACTTGTGCTCGGCCTCGAGCGCCTTCGTGGCCGGTCCGACCAGCCTGGCTTCGTCCACCTTGTCGGTCAGGTCGCCGATCGTTTCGTCGATGGTGTCGGCCCGGCCCGCGGAGGAACTGGCGACTTCGCTCAACGCCGTGAAGGGCAGGGCCGCGCCCGCCGCCTTGCGCGCTTCGGCTGTCGAGCGTTCGAAGGACGCCGTGGAGCCGGTCAGGGCTTCGCGGGCGGTGTCTTCTTCTGTGTCGAACAGCCCGAGCACCACGAAGCTGACGATGAATGCCAGCACGAGCACGGCGAGGAGACCGCCTCCGAAGAGGACCGCGTTGCGGTGCTTGCGGTACCAGGTCTGCGGCGGTGGCGGCGGAGGCGCGGGCGCCGGAAGGCTCCCGGCGGCGGCAACCGCCTTGGGCTGGTCCTTCTTGGCCTTGATGGTCACCGCTCGAGCGGCGTCGGCGTCGAGTTCCCTCGTCGGCGCCTGGTCTTCGCCCGACTGTGGCGGCGATCCGTCGGACTCCGATAGGTCGTCAGCCGAGATAACTAGACGTTTCTTATTACTACCGGACGAGTTCACATTGCCGCACAATCTATGCGAACAACGTCGGAAAACGCAACAAAACTATTGTCTAGTGGGCGGTCTAGTGGCTGGTGAAGCGGCGGACGGGAATCGAACCCGCATCATCGCCTTGGAAGGGCGAGGCTCTACCGTTGAGCTACCACCGCGCGAGCGAAGCCGCCTCGTTCTGCAGTGCGGCGACGATGACAGTTTGCACAAACCACCTCGCACTTGGCAATCTCGTCGAGCACGCTTTTCCATTCGCGGTCTCGAAATCCGGTTCCGATGCCAAATTCCTTGTCGCGAAGGTGATCGAACTCGAGCACCACGGGATCTGTCTCGCCGCAGTCGACGCAGGGATGCTCCCGTAGATACGCGACGAGATACTCGATGCGCTCTGCGACCAGTGCCTTCTTTCGTCGCATGGCTGCCTCGATGTAGCGCTGGCGATTCGCCGCGTAATGCTCCTGCTTGTACTCGGCTCGGCAGGGGCGGCAGTAGTTGTCGCGCTGTCCCTTGGCCTTCCGCCGCCACGCGAATTCCTCAAGCGACTTTTCTTGCAGGCAGCGGCCGCATCTCCTCACTCAACGATCCTATTGATACGAACAGACGTTCGCCCTGAATGACAAACAGCCTGACGGCGGGTCAGGGTCCAATGCGTCAAGATGGGGTGCCACCCACGGGGAGTGGCGCAGTCTGGTAGCGCACTCGGCTGGGGGCCGAGCGGTCGCAGGTTCAAATCCTGTCTCCCCGATCGCAGACCAAAGGCGGCGCTGGCCGGGCCAATGCAGGGGCCGCTATTTTCGTGTGGTGGATCCTGTCCTTTTCGCGGTCGACGAAGACGAGCGTGCGCTCCACGACGTCGAACGTGAGTTGGTCGACCGCTATTCGCGGAGCTACCGCGTCGTCTGCGCGTCCTCGGCAGGGGAGGCGATGGCGGAGCTGCAGGCGCTCGCGGAGGCGGGGGAAGACGTCGCGCTGGTCCTCGCCGCTCAATCGGTCGGGGGAGCGACCGGGAGAGAGCTGTTGGGCAGGGTGCGCGACCTCCATGCGCACGCCCAGCGTGGGCTGCTGATCGAGTGGGGAAGCTGGGGCGACGGCCGGACCGCGGAGGAGATCTTCCAGGCGATGGCGCGACGGCAGATCGAGTACTACGTGATCAGGCCGTCGCAATCGCCCGACGAGCTCTTCCACCAGTCGGTCTCGACCTTTCTGCTCGAGTGGGCCCACGCACGGCGGATCTCGCCGAACACGGTTCGCATCGTCAGTGAGGAGTGGACGGGCAGGGGCCAGGAGCTGAAAGAAGTACTCGGCCGCTGCGCGGTACCGCACGCGTTCCTCCTCTCAGGTTCGCCCGAGGGCCGCGCGCTGGTGGCGGAAAATGGCAACGGAGAGCCGCTTCCCCTCGTCGTCTTTCCCAACGGCACCGTGCTCGCGAACCCGACCAACCTGGAGCTGGCGAGTGCCACCGGCGCCACCATCGACCCCGATCGGCGCGAGTACGACGTCGTCATCGTCGGCGGCGGGCCGGCCGGCCTCTCGGCGGCGGTCTACGGCGCCTCGGAGGGCTTCCGGACGCTGGTCGTCGACGACGGCGGCATCGGCGGCCAGGCGACCTCGAGCTCGCTGATCCGCAACTACCTGGGCTTTCCGCGCGGGGTCAGCGG
>Ga0268264_10003520_pt1 | contig 13498 bp, 7 predicted proteins | sample KBSSwiS32_FD_190357 | JGI IMG/M metagenome (GOLD analysis project Ga0268264, IMG submission 190357) | Switchgrass rhizosphere microbial communities from Kellogg Biological Station, Michigan, USA - KBS Switchgrass S3-2 (SPAdes) (version 2) | ecosystem: Host-associated > Plants > Roots >...
ACCGGCGAGGTGCAGTAACGACAAGACTTCTCGACCCGGCCGCGGCCCGACGGCAAGCTCCGCTGCTATGATCGGCGCTAAAGAAGGAGCTCCAGAGCTTCGGATCGCAGGCCGCAGCCCGGCAACCCCCAAGTCGTTTCGGGGGTTCGGTTGCCCTCCTTCCGGGCGGACCGAACATGATCGGCCGGGTCGTTTCTCACTACCGTGTCTTAGAACGCCTCGGCCGGGGTGGTATGGGCGTGGTCTACAAGGCCGAGGATTTGAAGCTCGGTCGTAAGGTCGCGCTCAAGTTCCTGCCGCCCCACGTCAGCCCTTCCGTCGAGACCAATCAGCGCTTCCTGCAGGAGGCGCGCGCCGCCTCCGCGCTCGACCACCAGAACACCTGCACGATCTTCGAGATCGCGGAGACCGAAGAAGGCCAACTGTTCATCGTCATGGCCTATTACGACGGCGAGACCCTCTCGGCGAAGCTCAAGCAGGGGGCCCTGTCGCCGTCCGAGGCGGCCAACCTGGTGGCGCAATCGGCGCGCGGCCTCGCGCGGGCGCACCAACAGGGGATCGTCCACCGCGACGTCAAGCCTGCCAACCTGATGATCACCAAGGAGGGCCTGGTCAAGGTGCTCGACTTCGGCATCGCGAAGCTGGTCGGGGCGACGCCGGTCACCCACGTGGGCAAAATCGTCGGCTCGGTCGAGTACATGTCGCCCGAGCATGCGCGGGGCGACGACATCGACGCCCGGGCCGATCTCTGGTCGCTCGGCGTCGTGCTCTACGAGTCGCTCTCGGGCCGGAAACCGTTTCGCGCGGACCATCCGCAGGCTGCCCTGTACGCCGTCCTTCACCTCGATCCGAAGCCGCTGGCCGACGCCGCGCCGCACGTCCCCGGCCGGCTGCAGGACGTCGTCGCCCGGGCGCTGCAAAAATCCCCGGATCAGCGCTATCAGAGCGCCGAGGAGCTGATTCGCGATCTGGAGGAGACGGACAGCTGGACCGGTCCGACCGCCGCGTTTCCCAGCCAGACCCCGGTCCGTCCGCAACCTTCGGTCGCGGTCCTGCCGTTCAAAGACATGAGCGCGGAGCAGGATCAGCAGTATTTCTGCGACGGGATGGCCGAGGAGCTGATTTCCGCGCTGTCGCGGGTCGACGGCCTGCGCGTCGCTTCGCGCACCTCGACGTTCGAAGTTACCAAGGACGGCGAGGCCGACCTGCGGACGGTGCGCGACCGGCTGGGAGTTTCGACCCTGCTCGAAGGGAGCGTCCGCAAGGCGGGATCGCGCCTGCGCATCACGGTCGGCCTGGTCAACACCGCGACCGGCTTGCAGCTCTGGAACGACCGGTACGACCGCGAGCTGGAAGACATCTTCGCGATCCAAGAGGAGATCGCCCGCTCGATCGTCGAGACCCTGCGGCCGAAGCTGATGATCGCCGAGGCCGGCCCTCTGGTGCTGCCGGCGGGCGGCTTCGAGGCCTACAACCTCTACCTCAAAGGACGCTTCCACTGGAACCAGCGCACCGAAGCGGGGCTCAAGAAGAGCATCGAGCTGTTCCGGCAGGCGACCGAGAAGGACCCCTCCTATGCCCGCGCCTACGCCGGCCTCGCGGGCGCCCATCTGCTGCTCGGGATCTACGGCGCAGCGGCGCCCGACGAGGTGATGCCCCGGGCTCGCGAAGCGGCGGAGAAAGCACTCGGCCTCGACGGCAAGAGCGCCGAGGTCTATGCCTCGCTCGCCTGTTTGGAGGCGGTCTACGAATGGGACTGGGAGGGCGCCGAGGACGACTTCCGCCGCTCGATCGCGCTCGATCCGCGCTATCCGACCGGGCACCACTGGTTCGCGGTGAACGTCCTCGCCCCCTGCGGCCGATTCAAGGAGGCGTTCGACGAGCTGCGGATCGCCGAGGATCTCGATCCTTTGTCGCTCGCGATCCATGCGAGCGTCGGTCTGGTGTTCATCTTTCAGCGCCGGTTCGAGGAGGCGCTCGACGAGCTGGCCCACGCGATCGAGCTCGATCCGCGCTTCGCCGTCGCCCATTTCTTTCGCGGCCAGGCGCTCTCCCAGCTCGATCGCCATGACGAGGCGATCGGCGCGCTCGAGCACGCCGCCCAACTTTCGGGCAGCGCGATCGAAATGCGCTCGGCGCTCGCCTGCGCCTATGCCCGGGCGGGGCGGCTCGAGCCGGCGCGCCGTATTCAACACGAGCTCGAAGTGCGTTCCCGCTCGGCCTACGTTTCGCCGGTCCTGCTCGCGCAGGTTCACGCTTCCTTGGGCGAGAACGGCAGCGCGATCGAGGCTCTCGCCCGCGCGATCCGCTGGCGCGCGGCCGACCTCGCCTGGCTGCGCGTTCGGCCGGTGTTCGATCCGCTGCGCGGCGAGCCGCGATTCGAGGAGCTGTTGGAAGACATCCACCTCGGCTCGCGCACGCTTTCGGCTTCTCACACCGGCCCTGACGACGACCTCGCGCCGACGCGGATTCTCTGACGACCATGCGCTGCTCCAACTGCCAGAACGACAACCCTCCCGGTTTCCGGTTTTGTGGCCATTGCCGGGCGCCGCTGCCGTTTTCCTGTCCGAGTTGCAAGGCGGAGCTGCCGGCCGGTTACGCCCTCCGCTTCTGCGGCTATTGCGGCGGCGCCCTGCTCGGCGGCGAGCCCACGGCTTCTTCGACGTCCCAACCCGCTTTTCCCTCGCTCCCGACGACGACCGTCGAGTCGATCACCTCGACTCTCACGGTCGGCACCGAGCTAATGCGCACGGTCACCGTCCTGTTCTGCGATCTGGTCGGATCGGTGGCGCTCGCCGACCGGCTCGAACCGGAAGAGCTGCGCGACGTGGTCCAGAGCTACCAGCGGGTGTGCGCCGAAGCGGTCGAGCGGTACGGCGGCCACGTCGCTCAGCTGCTGGGCGACGGCCTGATGGCCTATTTCGGCTACCCGGCCGCGCTCGAACAGGATCCGCAGCGGGCGGCGCGCGCCGGGCTCGACATCATTCCGGCGGTCGCGGCGCTCGGCGCCAAGTTCGAGACGCGCCACGGCGTCGGGCTGCAAGTGCGGGTCGGCATCCATACCGGACGAGGGATCGCGACCGCGATGGTCGATACGCGCGAGACCCTGGTCGTGGGCCAGGTTTCGAACATCGCGGCGCGCATCCAGGCGATCGCCGAGCCGGGCACGGTGGCGATCAGCGGCAAGACCTATCCCCTGCTGCGCGGCCTGTTCGACTGCCAGTCGCTCGGGCCTCACGAGCTGAAGGGAATCGCCAAACCGATCGAGGTTTTCCGGGTGCTCGCCTGGCGCGGTTTCGTCAGTCCGTTCGAGGTCGAGCGCGACAAAGGCGGGCTGCGCCCCCTGGTGGGACGGGTAGGCGACGCCGAGGCGCTCGAACGCTGTCTCGATCGCGCCTGCGAAGGGCGCGGCCAGGTGGTGGCGGTCGTGGGCGAGGCGGGCATCGGCAAGTCCCGGCTGGTCCAGCACCTGCGCGACAAAGCGAACGGACGGATCCGCTTCTGGCTCGACGGCCGTTGCTCGCCGTTTCAAACCCACAGCGCACTCGCGCCGATCGCCGAGCTGCTCCAGGGGCTGTTCGGCCTGCGCCCGGACGAATCGACCGACGCCACGATCGCCCGCCTGGAGAAGGGGCTGCGCCCTTACGGCCTGATCGGCGAAGAGGTTCCCCTCCTCGCTTCGATGCTCGGCATGTCGATCATCGACCGCGACCGCTTCCCGCCGCTCGACCTGTCGCCCCAGCGCCAGAAGGAGCGCACGCTGGAAACGCTCGTCTCGCTGGTCCTGGCGATGGCCGAAAAGGGACCGGTGATCTTCTTCATCGAGGATCTCCACTGGGTCGATCCGTCGACGCTGGAGCTGCTCGGCATGCTGGTGAGCCAGGCGCCGACCACCCGGCTGCTGATCTTGCTCACGCTGCGGCCCGACATGCCGTTGCCGTGGGCCGGCCGCGCCTATGCCAACCAGATCACCCTCGATCGGCTGACCAACGAAGAGATCGAAGAGCTGATCCTCGAACGGACCGAAGGCCGGCCGTTGCCGCCCGAGGTGCTGCGCCAGCTGATCGACAAGACCGACGGCGTGCCTCTGTTCGTCGAAGAGCTGACCCGGATGGTGCTCGACTCCGGCCTGCTCCATCCGATCGACGGCCGCTACGAGCTGGACGGACCGCTGCCGCCGCTCGCGATTCCGGCGACGCTCCACGATTCCCTCATGGCGCGCCTCGACCGCCTCGCCTCGGTGCGCGAGCTGGTGCAGCTCGCCGCGGCGATCGGCCGCGAGTTCAGCTTCGACATGATGCGCGCGGTCTCCTCCCAATCGGACTCCGAGCTGCGGCGCGGCCTCGGTCAGTTGGAGGACGCCGAGATCCTCTATAAGCGCGGCGTCGCCGGCGCGATCACCTACTCTTTCCGCCACGCGTTGATCCAGGACGCGGCCTACGAGTCGCTGCTCAAGAGCACCCGCCAGCAGTACCACTCGCGCATCGCGCGGTCGATCGAAGAGAAGTTCCCCGACCTCGCCGAAGGGCGGCCCGAGTTGGTCGCCCAGCACTGGTCGGAGGCGGGGCTCGCCGAGCGGGCCATCACCTATTGGCTCTCGGCCGGCCGGCGCGCGGCCGAACGCTCGGCGAACCTGGAGGCGATCGGCCACCTGGAGCGGGCGCTCAAGCTCTCCGAGACGCTGCCTGCGGGCGCCGCGCGCGACCGCGCCGAGCTGGACCTGCGCACGATGCTCGGGCCGGCTTTGATCGCCACGCGCGGCTACGCGGCGCCGGAGGTCGAGGCGAATTACGACCGCGCCCGCGAGCTGTGCACCCAGGTGGGCGATGCGCCGCAGCTGTTCTGGGTGCTCCGCGGCCTGTGGGCGTTTCACCTCGTTCGCTGCTCGTTCGAGACCGCGCTCGAATTCGCGCGGCGAATGACCGAGATCGCGCTCGGCCGGAAGGACCGCGCTCTCCAGTTCGAGGCGCACCTGTGCGCCGGCATGCCCCAACTTTTCCTCGGCGAGTTCGACCCCGCGTTGGCCGAGTTCGAGGCCGGCCTGGCCCTCGACTCGCCGGCCCGCGACCGGACTCCGACCTTCATCACCGGCCTGGACGTCGCGGTGACGACGCTCGCGATCTCAGGTGTAGCCCTCTGGCACCTTGGACGCCCCGACGAAGCCGTGGAGCGCTGCGCCTCGGCGATCCGCACCGCCCGCGACGTGATCGCCCATCCCTTCAGCTTGGCCGACGCGCTTTCCTCGGCCGGCTGGGTGCATCAGCTGAGGAACGAGCCCGCGCAGGTGGCGGAGCTGGCCGCGGATCTTCTGGCGCTGTCAACCGAGAAGGGTTTTTCTTCGGCGGCGCTCGGCAACCTGCAGCTCGGTTGGGCGCTGGTCAAGAACGACGAACCGGAGCGCGGGGAAGAGGGGCTGCGACGCATGTTGGAAGGCCTGGCCGCGTACCGCACGTCGGGCGCCCGCCTTTCGGAGATCTATTTCCTCTCCCTCCTGATCGACGCCTACATCCATCTCGGCCGGCGCGGAGACGCGTTGCAGGCTTTCGCCGAGGCGCGGGCGTTGGCCGACCTGCTCGGGCCGCGCTTCTACTGGCGCGCGCAGCTCCTCTGCCTCGAAGCCGAGCTTGCCGACGGCGAGCCCGAACGGGCGCGGTGGCTCTACGCCGAGGCGCTCGAGGTCGCGCGCGGCCAGGGCGCGCCGGGTCTCGCACAGCGCGCCGAGCGCGGCCTGGAAAGCCTCTGACCCGTGGCAGCGCCGGCAAATCGCCCCATAGCTAAATGCCACTGAAAGCATTGAGCCTGTTGAGCTTGAGGCCCGGCGTGTGGTACCGTCAGGCAAGCAATGCTGCACTCTGAACGTACTTTCTGAAGTTGATCGGGAGGGATTAGTCATGGCCGACATGCTCATCATCGTCAGCGAATCCGGCAAGGTATATAAGGTCACGCTCGGAGATCCGAGCCAGTCCGTCGAGCTCAAACCGGACGACCCGAACGCGATCGCCGCCAAGAAGAAGGCCGCCGATGGCGTGGTGATCGCGGAGCTCGATAGCGAGATCGAAGAAAAGAAGGCCGCCGCGTCTGGCGAGATGCCGATCATGATCATGGGCACATTCGTCAACCTGTCCTTGCTTGGCGACGGCGATACGAAGAAGTATTGACCCCAAGCTCGCGCCGCCTCGGGAGAGACGGCGCGAAGCCTGAACTCTTTTGGAGGGCCTAGTGATGGCGACGAAGTTGATCATTGTCAGCGAGTCCGGCGACCTTTTCTGCGTAGACACCGAGGCAGGAACGATCAACAAACTTCCGAGCGACCCGTCGTTTGTCGAGGCCCAGGAGAAAAAAGTGGGCAGCGATTCGATTGGTTCAGTCGATGCCGCTACCGCGTCGGGAATCGGCTGCGCAGGAGCGGTAGCCGCAGTGATCATGGTAAAGCTCTAGGAAGGTTTCGCATCCGCGAAATGCGGCACGATCGATGAGGGTCGAATCAGGGCTCTCCGCCAGCGAGTGAATCCCGTGAACGGAGCGCCCAACCCGACATTGAAGGCTTTCCGGCGCGGGACCCACCGGACGATCGATCCGCGGGAGACCGTCGAGCGGATTGGGAAGCTTGCGCCGATCTTCGGCATCACGCGGGTCGCGAACGTCACCGGTCTCGACGTGATCGGACTGCCGGTCGTCATGGTCTGCCGGCCGAATTCCCGCTCGCTCGCGGTTTCCCAAGGCAAGGGCCTCGACCTCGACGCCGCGCGCGCTTCCGGTCTGATGGAGGCGATCGAGCTGTGGCACGCCGAGCGGATCGATCGGCCGGTCCGCTTGGCGACGCACAACCAGCTGCGCTTCTCCCATCGGATCGCGAACCTCGGCGGCCTGCCGCGCAGCTCGGGCGGCATCTTCCATGACGAGCTGAAAACCCTCTGGATCGAGGGGGTCGACCTGCCGACGGGCGAGCCGGTCCTGCTTCCCTACGAACTGGTCCACATCGACACGACCCGGCCGATGCCGCCCGGCAGCGGTTGTTTCGCCTTCTCCTCAAACGGTCTCGCCTCCGGCAACCATCCGCTTGAAGCGATGGGCCACGGCCTGTGCGAAGTGATCGAACGCGACGCCAACACCCTCGCCGAGCTGAGCGGAGAGGCGGCGGAAGACGCTTCCCGGGTGAATCTCGATTCGATCGACGATCCCTTCTGTCGCGAGGTGCTCGACCTTTGTGACCGTGCGGGGGTCGCGGTCGCCGTCTGGGACATCACCTCCGATCTCCGGGTGCCGGCGTTTCGCGCGCTGGTGCTCGACAAGCAAGCCGACCCGTTTCAAATCCGCGGCGCGGGGGGCGGCATGGGGTGCCATCCGAGTAGGGGCGTGGCCCTGCTGCGGGCGTTGACCGAAGCGGCCCAGAGCCGCTTGACGACGATCGCCGGCGCGCGGGACGACATGCCGCTGCGGAAGTACGAGGCTTGGCGCGACGCCGACGCGCTCGACCGGCTGCGCAGAAGCGTCCTCGAAGTCGCTCCCACCCGGGACTACCATGCCGCGCCGGATTTCGCGGCCGAGACCTTCGAGGAGGATCTCGCGGCGCTCCTCGCGCGATTGACCGAGGCCGGCTTTCCCGAGGTGATCGCCGTCGATCTCACCCATCCCGGCCTCGGTCTCCCGGTCGTGCGCATCGTGATTCCCGGTCTTGAAACCTCGCGCGAAATCCCCGGCTGGGTACCCGGCGCGCGAGCCCATGCGGCGGCCGCGAAGGGGGCGGAGGCGCGATGAGCGTCCTTCCCTCCGAGAGGATCGTCATCTTCTCCGGCCCGACGCTGTCGACGGAGGAAGCCCGGCGCGAGGTTCCGGACCTTGCCGACGCCTCGTGGCGCCCGCCGGTGGCGCAGGGGGACCTGTACCTCGCGGCGCGCGAGCGCCCTTGGGGCATCGGCATCATCGACGGCTATTTCGATCGCCTCGCCTCGGTCTGGCACAAAGAGATCCTCTGGGCGCTGACCCAAGGGGTCCACGTCTTCGGTGCCGCTTCCTTGGGCGCTTTGCGCGCCGTCGAATGCGCGACGTTCGGCATGGTGGGCGTGGGCGAGATCTACGCCGCTTTCGCGAGCGGCGAGCTCTCCGACGACGACGAGGTCACCGTGTTCCACGGCCCCGCCGCGACCGGCTATGCCGCGGGCTCGGAAGCGATGGTCAACCTGCGCGCGACGTTCGCCGCGGCGGCCGCGGCCGGAGCGATCGGCGAAGCGACCCGCGAGTCGTTGGTCGCGATCGCCAAGGCGCTCCTCTATCCGGAGCGCGGCGCGGCGCTGGTGCTCGAACGAGCCCGTCGCGCAGGGCTTCCCGACCCTGAGCTCGCTGCGCTCGCGGCCTGGCTTCCCGCCGGACGGATCGATCAGAAGAAGCTGGATGCGCTCGCGATGCTCCGCCGGATGGTCGAAGTCCGCATCGAGCACCCGGGTCGCTTCGAAGCGACGTTTCCGTTCCAACACACGGAGGCCTGGGAGGCGGGGCGCGTCGCCGCCGACCAGCGGACCGCTCTCGCGGCGGGCGACGGCGCCGAGATCGATCCGCTCGACGAGCTGCGGCTCGGCGGGCTCGCGATCGGCGGCGAGAATGTCCAGGAGGCCGGCCGGGACGGCGCTCCATCTCCTACCTACGCCGCCGTCCGGTCCGCTGCGCAGGCGCGGGCTTTGGCGCTTTCCCTCGCCGATCGTGGCGGCCTTCAGCTCGACGAAACGGCGCGGGAGCAAGCGGTCGCGCGCTTCCGCCGGAAGCACGGCTTGACCGACGAAACCAGCCTGGCCGGCTTCCTCGCCGAGCAGCGCCTCGACGCCTCCGGCCTGGCCCGCCTGGCCGCGGACGAGGCGCGCATCGAGCGTGTTCTGCCGCTGCTCGAACCGTTGCTCGGTGGGGCCTTGCGCGACGATCTTCGCGTCCGCCGCGCCTACGCGCCGCTCGCCGAACGCGCGGAAGCGAAGGCCCGGTCGCTCGCCGCGCGAGGCCTCGCCCAGCCCGGTATCGCCGACACCGGCCTTACCTTGCCCGAGCTGTGGCGTTGGTTTTTCGCAGATCGGCTCGGTCGCCCGGTACCCGCCGATCCGGGCGCGCTCTCGAAAGCCGCGCGCGATCTCGGGTTCGGTGGAACGGACGAGCTCCGCAGAGCCGTCGTCCGCGAAGCGCTGTTCGTGCGGGGGTAAAGCTCACTCGGAGGGGAGTGCCGAAGCCGGAATCGGGCTCGGCTTTCGATGCGGTACGACGAACCCGGGCGGACGGCTACGTCCGCCCGGGTTTTTTCAGTCACTTCACGTCAGCCGACCTGCTGGCGCTTCCGGGCGAGTGCGAAAGCCACACCCGCGAGGAGCAACGCCAGGAGCGCGATCCCGAGACCCGAGAGGGTTGGGATGTCGACCACCGATCCTCGTACCGTAACCGTCCCGACCGCCGATGCGGTTCCACCGTCGCCGTCGGACACCTGGACGGTGATCGGAACCACCGCTCCGTCCGGCAACCCGGTCGCGTTGAAGGTGGGGTTGGCGCCGACCTCGTCGCCCCGAGTTGCGGCTCCGCCGGTCTCGCCGAAGATCGCGTCTCCGTCGAGATCCCAAACATAGGTGAGGGGGTCCAACGCGCCGGCCGGGTCGGTGCCGACCGCCAGCAGCCCGACCGTGCCGTTCGGGACAACCTGATAGGGACCGCCCGCGACGACCGAAGGATTGACGTTTTGGATCGCCACCGAAACCGCCGCGTCGGTCGAGCCGATGCCGTCGGAGACGCGCAACGTCACGCCGAACGCGGAAGGTCCGTCCAGCCCTGCCGCCGAGAACGTCGGCGACGGACCGGTTTCATTGCCGCGGGTGGCGCCTGCACCGGTCTCGCCGAAGATCGCGTCCCCGTCGAGGTCCCAGGTGAAGGTGAGCGGCTGAGCGTCGAGATCCGAGCCGCTGCCGGAGAGGAGCGTCGTGCCCCCTTCGTTGGCGGAGTACGGACCGCCCGGGATCGCGGACGGCAAGGCATTGCAGCCCGGACCTGCGGCGGCGCCGTTGAGCAGCAACCCGAAGCATTCGATGTTGCCGACGTCGACCGCGCCCAAGTCGGCGACTTCGAGGCGCCAGTTGCCGTTGACCTGCGCGCCGGACTTGCCGGCGAACGCGGAGAGCGGCTGCTGCGGCCGGAACGAGCCGACGAACGGCGCCGAGCCGGTGAGGATGGAGGTCGCCGCCTGGTCGTCGAACGTGGTGTCGTTGGCGCTTGCCGGGCAATCGGTGCCGAAGCCCGCTCCGGCCCCGCCAAGCTGGTAGGAGAGGAGCACGACCGTGTTGTCCGGGCCGCGCAAACGAAGGACGAGGTCGCCGTCGAAGGTGTGGGTGATGCGCACTTGAACCGCAACCTTCGAGAGGACGGACGAGAATCCGGCGACCGGGATCGTCATCGCGACGCCGATGCCGTCGTTGTCGGGAATCGCCACCGGTCCGGTGGCCGCGACGGCGGTCGGAACGCCGCCCGTCGTCACGATCGTGAACGGAATCGAGAGCGGCCCCTGGGCGGTGGTCAGGTTCAGCACCAGGTTCATCGGCTTGCCGGCCGGATAGGTGGGCGTCGTGCGGAGCTTGAACGGCGTCGCGTTGGTGCCCATGCCGCCGGAGCCGGCGATGTCCGGATAGGCCGAGGAACCCTGGAGGATCTGTACCTGGGGCTCGGTCGTGGTGAGGACGGCGCTGATCCCGGTGGCCGCGATCGTTCCGCCGTTGGTCAGGGTGACGTTCAAGAAGAAGCACTCGTTGTAGTCGACGATGCCGTTGGCGTTGCCGGTCGAATCGTCGGCCGCCGTTGCGGTCACCGTGAGGCCGGGCGTCGGATCGAGCGCCGCGTTGGCGACCGTCACGCCGGTGGTGCCTACGGCCACCCCCGGCTGGTTCTCCGGGAAGTACCCGGTACGGGAGAAGTCGACCGTGTAACTGCCGGGCGCGAGAGCGAACGAGTAGGTGCCCGCGACGCCGGTGAGCGTCGAGGCGCCGTTCGAGAGTTGGACCAGCGCGCCCTGGAGAGGCAACGCAGTCACCGAGTCGGTCACCGTGCCGCTCAAGATTCCGGTCGAAAGCGCGAAATCTTGGGTGGTCATGCCGCCCGCGGTGACGACGATGCCCGAGGCGCTCTCCGGGCCATAGGCGACCTTGGAGGCCGTGGCCCCGTACGTTCCGGCGGGTATCGCGATCGAGTAGGCGCCGCCGGCGATCGTGATCGCCGAATAGCCGTTCGAGGTCTGGACCAGAGCGCCGACGATGCCGGTCGCCGTATTCGCGTCGGTGACGGTTCCCTTGAGGGTTCCGGTCGCCGGAGCCGCGTTGGTACAGCCGGGCATCGTGAAGCTCGAGATTCGGGTCGTCCAGCAGGCGGTGGCCGAGCACGAAGGCGGCGCGACTGGGTCGTAATACTCCTGGGTGTACCAGAAGGTGCATTCGTCGACCGGATCGACCGACATGGCGCTGTAGTCACCCCAGCGCGAACCGGTGCTGGTCTGGGAACGGCCGCCGGGCGCGATCGTAAGCTCGCCCTGGAACAGCCCGCCCGCCGGATCGGTCGCCAGACGGCCCGCGGCGCGAACGCCGGGGAAGGTCGCCGTATCCGTGACGGTGTAGCCGACGGCGATGTTGCCGTTGCCGTCCATCGCGGCGCTGCCCATGAACCTGTGGGTCGCGTCGGGAGAGAACGTCGCCTGCTCGTTGACCGACCAAACGCCGCCGGGCAGGCTGCGCCGCAGCTCGTAGTAGCGGATGCCCGCCCGGTGGCCGCTCACGGCGCTCGCCGGAGTGGCGTTGACGTCAACGGCGTGGGTGAAGACGTAGGACTCGTAGGTGCCGAAATTCCGGTACGCCAAGCGGTGCAGCGGGCGGTCCGAAAGCGCGTCGATCCGCATTCCGCAGTTGGCCGGGGCGGGCTGCTCGAGGTCGTCGCGCGAAGTGAAGGCGAACCCGCAGTTGCCCGAAACCTGGGTGAACGTGGGGTCGTAGGCCGCCACCGCCAGGCTGCCGCCCGAGAAGGGAACCTCGGTGAGCGTCGTGGCGGGCGGGTTCGAGAAGTTCGGTTTCAGCTCCAGAAGCCGAATGCCGTCTTGCGGATCGCCCGCCTCGTTGGCGGTGATGCCCGCCAAGACGTTCGGCTCGCCGGCCGGCGGAGGAACGCCGTCGACGTCCGCGGGCAGGATGCGTCCGAGGCCCGGGTAGGAGACCGTCAGGTCGAGGAAAATCGCCTCGGCGGTCGGGTCGCCGGCCAGCATTTTGGCGCGGTTGAAGGCGAAGATGCCCTGGCCGAAGACCGGTCCTTCGAACAGCGGCGCGGTCATCACGTAGGAATCGGGCCAGACGCCGAGCTTCGGATAGTCGTTGAAATACGGCTCGGGGACCGGGAAGTCGTAGGCGAAATAGGCGCCGGTCGGATCGGCGGTCTGGGAGACCAGAATGCACTGGTGGGCAAGCCCCGCGCCGGCCCGGTTGCCTACCGCGAACTGGCTCAGCATCCAACGATCGGCGAGCGGGTCGTAGTTGACGATCGGATCGCCGTCGTTCAAGGTCGAGCAGTCCCCGGTGCCGCCGGAGCCCAGGAACAGGGCGCGCAGCGTAAACACGGCGGCGGCGGGGGTACCGTTCTTGTTGAAGACCTGGCACGCCAGGTTGACGCACTGGACGTAGTGGTTCGGTCCCACGTCGCCCACGGTGTCGGGGGGCGAAACGAAGAATCCGGAGACCGCGCCCTGGGCCGCCTGGCTCACGCCTTGGAAATTGGCGCCGAGGGTGAGCGCCCGGGTATCCCGGGTCGACGGATAACTGGTTTGGAGCGCGCCATCGGGAGTCACCTCGCCGAACGGTTTGCGCACCCCCATGTCATCCTCTCCCGGGGTCTCGACGAACGGAATCTCCTTGAGGACCTTCGGATTCGGATGTTTGACCTCGAGAACGAGATCGCTCACTTTGGGGGTGATCCCGGTCTGGACCGCCGTAAAGGAGCGGATTGTCGGCTTCACGCCGCTTTGAGGGGGACCCTCCTGGGCGGCATAGGCTCCAGTCGTGGTTACGACGAGCGCGGCAAATCCGGCGAGAAACAGGCCTACGGCGAGTCGTGCGGTCCTCATCACTGTCCCCTTTTCGGAGAAATCGGAAATGTTCGCCGACAATAGCCCCCTCGCACCCGGTCTGTCAAAACCGCGCGACAACCATTTCAGTCGAGGAGCCCCTTGTCGCGCATCCACTCTTCGTTGAGCTTCGAGAGGTAGCGGTCGCCCGCGTCGGGAAAAAGAGTGACCACCAGGGCGTCTTCGGGTAGCTCCCGGGCGATGCGGCGGGCGCCCTCGGCGGCGGCTCCCCCGGACGAGCCGGTGAAGATCGACTCCTGGCGCGCGAGATCCCAGGTCGCGCGGTAGGCGCTCTTGTCGTCGACCTTGACGATCTCGTCGATGTAGTCCCACCAGACGGTCGAGGGCATGAAGTCCTCGCCGATGCCGTCGATCAGGTACTGGTGG
>Ga0268264_10003521_pt1 | contig 13496 bp, 15 predicted proteins | sample KBSSwiS32_FD_190357 | JGI IMG/M metagenome (GOLD analysis project Ga0268264, IMG submission 190357) | Switchgrass rhizosphere microbial communities from Kellogg Biological Station, Michigan, USA - KBS Switchgrass S3-2 (SPAdes) (version 2) | ecosystem: Host-associated > Plants > Roots >...
GGTGCGGCCGCTCGACGCCTCCGAGCGCGAGGCGCTCTGGCGGGACTACGTTCGCTTCGGCGAGCTCTTCGGCCTGCCCCGCAGCGAGGTGCCCGGGAGCTACCGTGAGTTCAGCGCCTGGTGGGAGGAGCAAATGAGCTCCCCCGACCTGCAGGCAACCGAGCACGGCCTGGAGATGGCGCCCCTGGTCGCCTTCCGCCAGCCGGTACCGGTACCGGCACGCGGCAACCTCGTCGCCCAGAACCACATCATCAAGGGCACGCTGCCGCCGCGGGTGCGGGAGATCTTCGGCATCCGCTGGAGCCGGGCGCACGAGCGGAGCTTTCGAGCGATGGCTGCCGCCCACCGCGGCGCCCGCCACCTCTTCCCGCGCACCGTGCGGCGCGGCCGCAACGACGTCTTCTTCGACGTGGTGACGAAGGCGGAGCGCGAGCGCGGCGGCACGAGGACCCCGCAGTTGCCCCTCAGCGCCTGACCCTTGGCACGGCGACCGGCCAGCGGCGAGCCGGTCCGCTGGTGGTCGATGCGCCCGGCCCAGAACCGCAAGCCGGCGACCTACCGCTGCCCGCTCTGCGGTGGGCACCTGCCGGCGCTCAGCGAGCACGTGCTGATCAAGCCCGAAGGCGACAGCGAACGGCGGCGCCACGCCCACACCGCCTGCGTGCTGGCCGCACGCAGGGACGGGCGCCTGCCGACCGAGGAAGAGTGGCGACGCACGCAGCCGCGCCCGCCGTCGCTCTGGCGGCGGCTGCGGGCGAAGCTGGGCTAACTGCCGAGCGCGCTATCCCTTGCGAACTTTGCAGGGCAGGAAGAAGCTGGCGTTGAGGACGGTGTTGTCTTCTTTGAAGGTGAATTCGCCGCGGACCAGGAAGTGGCCCGTTTCGCAGCGCGCGTTGATGTAGCTGTGTTCCTTGCCCTTGAGCTTCCATTTGCGGCCGACTTTCGCCGAGCCCGAGAGCGGATGGCCGTAGCCGCCGGCGATTTTCGGGATCTTCACTTTGACCCGGTAGCCGTAGACGCCTTTGTGGATTTTTTCGATCACGATCGGGACGATGAAGGTCGTCGGGCCCGGATAGTCGAGGTAGGCGTGGGCGAAGATCGTGTCGTTGCCGCCCTTCTTCGGACCGTTGAAGAGGGTGATCGGCGAGCCGACCTTGAAGGGTTTCTGTTCGGGCAGGGCGACGATCGCGCTGCCGAAGCCGGTGCCGACGATCGCGCCCTTGCAGTTGCGGCGCGCTTTCGCGACTTCGGTCGCGACGAGTTTTCCTTTCGTGCAGACCGCGAGGCCCGTCGTGTCGACGTGCCCGTGCCTGTCGAATTCGAGGACGAAGGTGTCGAGGATCGGGGGAATGTCTCCCGTCACGGTCGAGAGCGAGCCGCCGCCGTGCGTGATGATCGGGGCGTCATGGTGACGCGGCAGCGCGTTGGGTTCGAAGCCGCCTTCGGCGTCGAGAACGAGATTGCCGACGACGACGTGCCGATGGAATTTGCTCGCCATCGCCGTCGCGGCAAGCGCGAGCAGTCCCAGCACCATTGCAACGACGATCTTCCTACGCATTCCTGCCTCCGTCCCGTAGCACCAAAAGGATCCTCCCGATCCCAAACACGGAATCGAGCCCAGGATACCGGCGATGGGCGGTACTGGGCTCGAACCAGTGACCTCCTCCTTGTAAGGGAGGCGCTCTCCCAACTGAGCTAACCGCCCGGGCGTCTGATTATGGAACACGGGCGACGTGGGAGAATCGCGCCCGTGAGATTCGAGGTCTTCTGGCGGGTCGCGGTCGTGCAGCTGGTTGCCGTGGCGGTGCTCTCGATCATGCTCGCGATCGTCTTCTCGCACGGCTTCTTCGAGGACTGGGGCTGGCTGGTCGGGCCGCTGGCCTGGCTCGGCTGCGCCTGGCTGACGGCCCGGGTCGTCGGACTTGATCCAGCGCCCACCCTCTGGCGGGCCCTTGGGGCGGGCGTGGTCAGCGTCCTCTTCGTCCTCGCCGGCCTGCACTGGCTCGGTGCCCTGGTCGCCGTCGGGATCTTCGCCTACCTCTGCGCCCGCGAGCCCGGAGAGCGCGCGTGGACCTAGGGCTCGAGGGGCGCGTCGCCCTCGTGATGGGAGCGAGCCGCGGGATCGGGCGCGCGATTGCAGCTGCCCTGGCGCGCGAAGGCGCCCGCGTGGCGATCGCCAGCCGCTCGCGGGAGAAGCTGGACGAAGCGGCGACCGACCTCGGCGAGGCGGCGAGGCCGTTCGTCGCCGACGCCTCCGACCTCGAGCGGCTCGCCGTCCTCCCCGCCGAGGTCGAGTCCGCCCTAGGCCCGATCGAGATCCTCGTCCTCAATGCCGGCGGCCCGCCGCTGGGCGGCGCGCTCGACCACGAGCTCGACGACTGGGAGGTCGCCTACCGCTCGCTCGTCCTCGCACCCCGCGTCCTCACCGGCGCGGTCCTCCCCGGCATGCGCGAACGCGGCTGGGGACGGATCGTCAACGTCGGCTCGAGCTCGACGCGGGAGCCGATCCCCGGCCTCAACCTCTCCAACTCGCACCGGATGGCGGCCGTCGGCTTCCTCAAGACGCTCTCCCGCGAGGTCGCCGCCGACGGGATAACCGTCAACACCGTCGCCACCGGTCGCTTCGGCACCGAACGCCTCGCCTCCAACGCGGGCTCGCTCGAGGCCGCCGAGGAGGCGGCGAAGCGAGAAGTCCCGGCCGCCCGGCTCGGCAAGCCGGAGGAGTACGGCGACCTCGTCGCCTTCCTCTGCTCGGAGCGCGCCGCCTACCTCACCGGAACCGTGATCCCGCTCGACGGCGGCATGCTGCACGCCGCGTTCTAGTCCGCCGAGGCCTCGCGCATCGAGGGGAAGAGGATCACCTCACGCAGGTTCTCGACACCGGCGACGACCATCGTCAGCCGGTCGATGCCGATGCCCGAGCCGCTGGCCGGCAGCGAGCCGTATTCGAGCGCCCGCACGTACTCGTCGTCGCTGGGATACGGGGCCTCCTCGCTCTCGGGGTGCCTGCGCTGACGCTGACGCACGAAGCTCTCGCGCTGCATCTCGGGGTCGTTGGTGTCGGTGCCGCCGCCGATGATCTCCAGCCCGTCGACGATCCCGTCGAAGGCCTCGCCCAGCAATTCGGGATGCTCGGGCACGGGCTTCACCGTCGGCCAGAGTTCGCGCGGCAGGTCGACGAGGAAGGTGGGCTGGACCAGCTTCGGCTCGATCAGCTTGCCCTGGATCTCGTCGACGATCCAGGGCCAGTCCGCCTTCGGGTCGACGTCGTCCTCGAGCAGCGCGGCCAGCTCCTCGCGACTCGCGGCGAGAATGTCGACGTCGGCCTCGTCGAGGATCGCGTCGCGCAGCGAGATCCGCTTCCACGGCGCCTCGAAATCGATCGTCTTGCCGCCTCGCTCGACCTTCGTCGACCCGGTCACCTGCTCGACCACGGTCGCGATCATCTGCTCGGCGAAGGCCATCAGCCCCTCATAGCCGATGCAGGCGTGGAACCACTCGAGCATCGTGAACTCGGGGTTGTGCTGCGGCGAGAGACCCTCGTTGCGGAAGAAGCGGCTCAGCTCGTAGACGTTCTCGAAGCCGCCGACGATCGCCCGCTTCAGGTAGAGCTCGGTCGCCGTACGCAGGAAGAGCTCGCGGCCCAGGGCGTGATGCTGGGTGGTGAAGGGGCGGGCGGCGGCGCCGCCGGCGAGGTGCTGAAGGATCGGCGTTTCGAGCTCGACGAAGTCGCGTTCGTTCAGGTAGTTGCGGATCGCGGCGACCAGCTTCGCCCGCATCGCGAAGATCTCCCGCGAGCGGTCGTTGGCGATCAGGTCGAGTTCGCGGCGGCGGTAGCGGACCTCGGGGTCGGAGATGCCATGGAAGAGGTCGGGGGGGTCGCGCAGCGCCTTGGCCAGCATCGTGCACTCGCGCACGGCGAGCGCCAGCTGGCCGCGCTTGGTCACGTAGAGGCCGCCCTCGACGCCGACCTCGTCGCCGATGTCTAGGTCCTCGACGCGCCCGAAGGCCTCGTCGCCGAGCGCGTCGCGCCGGGCGTAGACCTGAATCGTGCCGGTCAGGTCGCGGACGTCGAGGAAGGCGGTCTTGCCGTGGCCGCGCTGGCCGACGACGCGCCCGGCGATCCGGTAGCCGAAAGCCGAGTGCTCACCCTCCCCCAGCTCGGCCGGGTCGTGAGCGTCGATGATCGTGGCGATCTTGTCCCGCTCCGGGAACCCTTCGCGCGGGTAGGGCTCGACCCCGTCGGCGCGCAGCTGCGCCAGCTTGCGGCGGCGAACGTCCTCGGTGGACTCGCCCGCGTCGGTCCGCGTCGAGGACTCCTCCCGCTGCCCTGGCTCCACGGCCTACAACCCCGGTGCGGGTCTGATCTCGTTCGCCGCAGCCACGCGCGAGAGGCTACCGTGCCGCTGCCTCACGACGAGCAGCCAGGCGGCGCCCGCGAGGGCCATCGCGAGGCTCTCCCACTGCGCCGCGGTGAGCCCCAGGGCCACCTCGTGGTTGCGGCGCAGGAACTCGACGAGGAAGCGCTCCGCCCCCGCGTAGAGGAGGTAGATCGCGAAGAGGACGCCGCTGCGGAAGCGGTCGCGCAGCTGCCAGAGCATCCAGGCGCCGAACCCCATCGCCAGCGTCTCGTAGACCGGCGTCGGGTGGACGGTCCGGTCGGTTGGCACCGTCCCGTCCGGGTAGGACATCGCCCAGGGACCGTCCCAGGGCTTGCCGTAGTCGCCGTCGCCGGAGAGCTGGCAGCCGCAGCGGCCGATCGCGTAGCCGAGCGCCAGCGCCGGCGCCGCCAGGTCGAGCAGGGCGAGGCCGAGGAAGTCGCGGTACCAGGCCCAGAGCAGGACCGCGAGAGCGCCGCCGATCGCGCCGCCGTACCAGACCAGGCCAGAGCCGGAAAAGAGGTTCCCGAGCAGGTCGTCCTTAACGCTGTCGTAGTTCTGGACGAGGAAGTAGACGCGCGAGCCGACGACGCCGCCGGCCAGCGCCGAGAAGGCCATCTCATAGGCCCAGTCGACCGGCTTGCCGAGCTCCTTCAGGCGCTTGGCGATCAGCGCTCCGGCGGCGAGGAAGGCGAGCGCGAACATCAGCCCGAAGGTCTGCAGCGTCAGCGGGCCGATGTGGATCTCCGGATACACGAGGCTCAGCCGGCGAGCAGCGTCTCCAGCAGCGCCTTCTGCGTGTGGAGGCGATTCTCGGCCTGGTCCCAGACGGCGGAGCGCTCGCCGTAGAGCACCTCGGCGCCGATCTCCTCTCCCGGGTGGGCGGGCAGGCAGTGGAGGACGATCGCGTTGTCGTTCGCGGCCGCCAGCAGGTCGGCGTCGATGCGGAAGGGAGCGAGGTCGGCCCGGCGGCGGTCGGCCTCCTCCTCGTCGCCCATGCTGACCCAGACGTCGGTGTAGAGGGCGGCGGCGCCGGTCGCCGCTTCGCGCGGATCGTCGGTCAGCTTCGCTCCGTGACCGTCATCGAGCTGGTAGCCGGGCGGAGCCGCGACGACCACCTCGACCCCGGCGAGCTCCCCGGCTATCGCCAACGAGCGGGCAACGTTGTTGCCATCGCCGACGTAGGCGAGCCGCAACCCCGAGAGGTCGCCGAAGCGCTCGCGCAGCGTCAGCAGGTCGGCCAGGACCTGGCAGGGGTGGTGGAGCGGGGTGAGGGCGTTGACCACCGGCACCTCGGCCGTCTCTGCGAGCTCCTCGACGGCGGCGTGCGAGCCGGAGCGGATCACTATCGCGTCGACGTAGCGCGAGAGCACGCGCGCGGTGTCGCCGATCGACTCGCCGCGCGAGAGCTGCAGCTCGTCGTCGCGCAGGACGATCGGGTTGGCGCCGAGCTCGGCGACCCCGACCTCGAAGGAGATTCGCGTCCGTGTCGAGGGCTTTTCGAAGACGAGGGCGATGCTGCGTCCGGCCAGCGACTCCGCCCCGAGACGCTCGCCACGGCCCGCCTTCAGCTCCGCCGCGCGATCGAGCAGCCTGCCCAGCTCGAAGGCGCCCAGCTCTGCGCCTGTCAAGAAGTCGGTCAAGCGACGGATACTAAGCCCGTGCAATTCACCGCGATCGGCTGGAACCTCTTCCACGGGCGCGATTTCCCGCCCAATCCGGCGCTCTTCCCCTGGCGCTCGCGGCTGCTTCGCATCGAGGCGCGCGACGACACCCACGCGCAAATGAACCGCGACCTGCTCGGCGAGTTCGCTCAGGTGCTCGCGAGTGCCGAGTGGGACGTGGCGCTGCTGCAGGAGTGCCCGCCCCGCTTCGCCGAGCCGCTCGCCCGAGCCTGCGACGCCAAGGCGCACCGGGTTCTCACCTCGCGCAACTCGCTGGGTGGGCTGCGGGCGCTCGCAGCGCGGATCAACCCCGACCTGGTCGCCTCCGCGGAGGGCGGCTCGAACCTGACCCTGGTCCGCCAGCAGGGATCTCTCGGGCCGATCGCCGAAAGGCAGGAGCTGGCGATCCACGAGGGAAAGCCGGAGCGCCGGGCACTGGCCCTGACCTACGTTGCGGCTGGAGTCTGCTTCGCCAACCTGCACGCGACGAACGACCAGCCGGCGCTGGCCGCCGAGGACGTGCTGATGGCGGCCGAGGCGGCCGTCGTGTGGGCGAGCGATTCCCCATTGGTCTTCGGCGGCGACCTCAACCTGCGGCCGGGCGAGGACCCCGGTGTCTTCGACGTGTTGCGGGAGCGGTTCGGGCTCGAAGGCCCGACCGGACCCGAGGCGATCGACCACCTTCTCTCGCGGGGGATGAGCGTCGCCGAGCCGACGGTCTCCTGGCCGCCGGAGGCCCGCGAGCTGCGCCGGCCCGACGGCCTCGCCCTGCGCCTCTCCGACCACGCTCCCGTGCAGGCGCGCTTCGAAACGGGCAGCGGCCGCTCCGAGCAGCGCCAGGAATGAGATAGTCAGACGAGCAGTCTCGGCAAACGATCAGGAGGCCAGTGATCATGGCGGCGAAAAAAGCTTCAACCGGCAAATCGGCGAAAAAAGCAAAGGCCGGCGCGGGCGCCAAGAAACCCGCCGCGAAAAAAACCGCTGCCAAGAAGACAAAAGCCAAAGCGGCGAAGAAACCCGCCGCCGGACGCGGGGCGACGACCGGCCTCGACAAGAGCGTCGAGCAGTTCCGTGACAGCCTCGAGCGCAGCGTCACCCTGAGCCGCGACCGCCTGCAGGAGGTCGTGGACGACGCCGTCAAGCGCGGGCGGATGACGCGCAGCGACGCCGAGAAGATGCTCACCGACCTGGTCAAGAAGGGGCGGCGGCAGACCGATTCGCTGCTGAAGGAGCTCGAACGGCTGATCAAACAGGCGCGTCGCGAGGTCGGCGGGCGAACCGGGCCGGTTCGCAAACAGGCGACGCAGGCGGCTCGCCGGGCGCGCAAGAAACTCGGTTAGTGGAGCAGGCGACGGGCGAGAGACCCCGGACATACCGGCGCGGCGAGCAACTCGAGGTCGAGATCGAGTCGCTCGCCTTCGGCGGGCGGGGAGTCGCCCGGGTCGACGGCCTCGTCGTCTTCGTCGCCGGCGGGCTTCCCGGCGATCGGGTGCGCGCCGAGGTGACGAAAGCGAAGAAGCGCTTCGCCGAGGCGCGGGCGGTGGAGATCCTGCGCGCCGGCGAGGAGCGCGTCGCCGACACCTGCGTCCACGACGGCGAGCCCTGTCCGGGGGCTCCCTGGCAGGGGCTTTCCTACGAGCGCCAACTGGCGCAGAAGAGCGAACAGGTCGAGGAGGCGCTGCGGCGGATTGGCGGCCTCGACGGCTTCGAGCTCGAGGAGATCGAGCCCGCGGTCGAGCGCTGGCGCTACCGCAACAAGCTCGAGTACTCCTTCGGCGAGCGCGACGGCGAGCCGATCCTCGGCTTCCACGCCCGCGGCCGCTGGGACCTGGTCGTCGACGTCGACGACTGCAAGCTCGGCTCGGAGCGCGGCAACGCGGCGCGCAACGCGGTTCGCGACTGGGCGCGGAGCGAATCGGTCCCGGCCTACGACGCGCGCGCCCGCAGCGGGGTGCTGCGCAACCTCGTGGTACGGGAGGGGTGGCGCACCGGGCAGATCCAGACTCGGTTGGTGACCTCCCCCGCCCGCTTTCCCAAGCCACCGGTCGACCTGCACACCGTGATCGAAGGCGACTCGGGCGGGACGGATGGGCCGACCGGCGCACTCGGCGAGGAACGCCTGCGCGAGGAGCTCCGCGGGCTGCGGCTCGAGATGTCGCACGGCGCCTTCTTCCAGACCAACACCGAGATGGCCGAGCGGCTCTACGCGGTCGCCGGCGAGTTCGCGGGCCTGAGCGGCGCCGAGCGCGTCTTCGACCTCTACTGCGGCATCGGCACTATCGGGCTGACGATGGCGGCGCGGGCGGGCGAGGTCTGGGGGCTGGAGATCGTGCCGGAGGCGATCGCCGACGCCGAGCGGAACGCCGAGCGGAACGGGATCGAGAACGTCCGCTTCTTCGCCGGCAGCGCCCGCACCGGAGTGCGGCCGCTGATCGAGGAGGCGGGAAAGCCCGACGTGGTCGTCGTCGACCCTCCCCGCGCCGGCCTCTCGCAGAAGATCGTCCGCCGCCTGCTCGAGTGCGAGGCGAAACGCGTCGTCTACGTCTCCTGCAACCCGACCACGCTGGCGCCCAACGCCGCCCAGATGGTCGAGGCCGGCTACACGCTGAAGCGGGTCAGGCCCGTCGACATGTTCCCGCAGACCCCGCACATCGAGTGCGTGGCGCTGCTGGAGAAGTAGTCGACCGGGGGCTAAAGCGCTGCTGCCAGTAGGGCAGAGATCCCGGCGAAGCCGGCCAAGATGGCGCCAGTCAGTGAGATCGCCCCGAAGATAATTGCCCGCTGAACGCTGTCGATGCGCGCGGTCATTTTTCCCATCTCGCCCCGGATTCCATTCATCTCGTCGCGAACGGCCCTGAATTCGCCCTTCATCTCGGACCGAAGAGCGTGCACCTCGGATTCGACGCGATCGAAGCGCTGGTCTATTTGTTCGAAGCGCCTGTCCACTTGCACAAGCCGTTCATCGACGTGCTTGAAGCCGAGGGTGACTTTTCCGCTCAGCGCATCGAGCCGGTCATCGCTCCATTCCCGTGCCATTGCCTCCATGATGCCAGGCTAGTCTGAAACTTGTTGTCTGTGGTTGAGTTGGCGTTAGAAATCTGTCACAGCTTCCACGCGAAAGTCAGGCAATAGGCTCCTCGCCATGAGCGCAGGGCAGATCAGGGGCTTCGGGGTCGCCGCTGGCCTCGACCCGAAGGTGGCCCGTCCGCTCGCGGAGCGCTGCGCGGAGTTGGGCTACGACTCGATCTGGTCCAACGACCACCCGGGCGCCAAAGGGCTTGACACCCTCGCCGAGTTCGGCGCCGCCGCGCCCGACCTCGACCTCGGCGTCGCCGTGATCGCTCTCGACCGCACGCCGCCGCAGGCGATCGCCGCCGACGTCGAGCGCCTCGCCCTCGACCCGGCGCGCCTCTGGCTCGGAGTCGGCGCCGGCTTCGGCGAGAAGCCGCTCACCCGGATGCGTGAGGCGCTTCCCGAGCTGCGTGAGGCGCTGCCCGGCGTCCGCCTCGTCCTCGCCGCGATGGGCCCGAAGATGTGCGAGCTCGCCGGCGCCTCCTACGACGGCGCCTTCTTCAACTGGATGACGCCCGCGTTCGCCGCCGACGCCCGCGAGAAGGTCGAGGCCGGCGCCGCATCCGCGGACCGAAACACCCCACCGATCTTCGGCTACGTCCGCACCGCCGTCGGCCCCGACGCCGCCGCCCGCCTCGCCAAGGAGGAATCGTTCTACCGCGACCTCCACGACGGCTACCGCAACCACTTCGCCCGCCTCGCCGAGCCCGAGGGCGCCGTCGGCGTCGCCGCCGCCGCTCCTCCCGCCGCCAAGTCCGAGCTCACCCGCTATGACGCCCTCGACACGATCGTCGTCCGCGGCCTCGCCAGCGCCACGGTCGAGGCGATGGGCGCCATCGCCGTGGCAGCCACGGCCGGTTAGCCGGCAGGCCTGGACCTACTCGCTAAATCCTTCTATATTGATCAGCTCCTTTTATCCAAACAGGAGGAGGACTGATGCTTGCTTTTAGACGAATGGCACTACTCGCGTGCCTGGCGATGGCGGTATTCGCACCCGCCGCGAGCGCCACGATCACGACAACGACCATCGAATACGGCCCTTACACGATCCCGGCCGGCAGCGGTGACCCGCACGACCACGACAGCATGGGCGAGCTCGCCAACGTCATCGCCCAGAACGTCGCCAAGCCGTGCACCAGCTGCACGCTGATCGGCGCGACCCCCGACCTCGTCTACACCGACGGAACCAGGGCGACGATCAGCAACGGGCCGATGCTGCACCACGCGATGTTCACGGCGCAGTCGAAAGGAAAGTCCGACGTGACCTGCGCCGGCAAAGGGCCGGGGCTTCTCGGCGAACGGTTCTTCGCCTCCGGCGACGAGCGCACCCCGCTCGACCTGGAATCGTTGCCCTACGGCTACAAGATCAACAGCTCGGAGACCTGGAACATGGTCTACGACCTGATGAACTGGGAAACGAGCGCCAAGACGGTCAAGATCAAGGTCGCCTGGAAGTACGCCACGGGCTCCGACGCAACCAGTCGCGCGCCGCTGCGCCCGGTATGGCTCGACCAGGCCCAGTGCAGCCTCGACTCGCTGATCACCGTGCCGGAGGGCTTCAGCGACTTCCATTACGACTGGAAAGCGACGTTCTCGGGCAAACTGATCGCCGCGGCGGGGCACATCCACGACCACGGCGTCAATGACGAACTCACGAATGAGAGCACCGGGGGCACGCTGCTCTGCAACTCGGTCGCCGGTTATGGCGGTCCGGGCTACGAAACGCCGGATGGCCGCAAACACATCTCGTCGATGTCCACCTGCACCGGCAACCCGATCGCGACGATCAGCAAAAACCAGACGCTGCGCCTGCACACGATCTACAACGTGCCGGCCGGCCACGGAGCGATCGACAATGCGATGGGAATCATGATCGCCTACATCAACCCGAGCTAAGGCAGCTCAGCTGAAGGAAGAGACGGGGCACCCTCGAACGGGCGGATACTCAAAGCGGCGACCTAATTTAGGTCGCCGCTTGTCCGGGCGAGGGTGTCCCGTCCCTTCCGAAGCTCAGTACGGCGGCAAATCCTCGTACCACTCGCCGAGCGTCTTGAACGCCCGCCAGAAGCGCTGCTTGGCGTTCTCTTCGTCGAGCGAGTCGTCGATGTCGGGGGTGTAGAGGGCGTCGACGGTCGGCGTGAAGGCCTGGACGTCGCCCTCGCGCGGCTCGATCGGGCGCGAGAGCGGCACTTCGAAGCCGTTGAGCACGCGCAGGGCCGGCTCGCCCATGACGACGAGGATCTTGGGCTGCACGATCGCGATCTCCTCGACCACGCGGCGCATGCACTCGGGTGCGGCGAGGTCGGGCTCGGCGATCGGGCACTTCACGCAGAGGGTTCCGTAGACGACGATCGGGTCGATGCCGAGCCGCTTGAAGCTCTTCATCAGGGCGTTGCCGGCACGGCCATAGAAGGCGACGCCCTCTTCGATCTCCGCCGGCGCCGGCGCGTGCTTGAGCATGAAGACGTCGGCCTGCGGGTGACCGGAGCCAAGCACCGGCATCAGTTTGCCGCGCGGGCAGTGGGGACAGGACTGCAGCTCGTGGCTGAGGTGGTTGAGCTCGCGGATCGCTCGCTCGAGGTACTTCTCCCTGATCTCGTCGTCGGTCGCCGGCACGCTGGCCGATTTCTTTGACGAACCGCGCTCGGCTCCTCTCGCGCGGCTCGCCTGCATCAGCTCTTGCCGACGGAGCGCGCCCCCCGGCGTCGCGAGCGCCCGCCCCGAACCGGCTTGGCATCCGGCACGCTGCGTTTTGCCGCCTTCGGCCGGCCCGTCGTCTGCAACAGCTTCAGCGCCTGCACGTAGACGAGGTTCTTGTGCTTGCGGACGATGTCGGCGTCGCGCATCGCCTCGAGGAACTCCGCCGGCCCCTCGAAGTCGTGGATCCGCACCCGCACGCTGCCCAGCCCCTGGGCAACATGGCTGTCGGAGCCGGCGCCGGGGACGATCCGGTACTTGCGGGCGAAGCGTTCGGCCTCCTCGTTGAAGGCGGTAAGCGCGACGCGCGGGTTGAAGACCTCGAGGATGTCGATCTCCTCGACGATGTCGAGAAGGTGCTCGTAATCGGGCACGGAGTGGAAGCGGTCGAAGGGGTGGGGCACGTAGACGAGGCCGCCCTGCTCGCGGATCGCGGCGATCGTCTGCTCCATCGTCATCCCGCGCGGAATCTTCTCCTCGATGAAGAGGCCGATCACCTCGCCCTGCTCGGCCGTCTTCACCTCCTCGGCGACGATCACCTCGATGTCCCCCATCTGCTCGGCGATGCGGCGCGCCTCGTGCGCGCCGGAGACCTCGTTGTGGTCGGTGATCGCGATCGCGTCGAGACCGCGATCGCGGGCCGTCTCGAGCAGTACCTCGACCGGCGTCGCGCAATCCGGCGAGTGGTCGGTATGCATGTGCAGGTCGACCTCGATCAGCGGCCGCTCGACAATCCGGCGCCGCACCTCCGAGTCGCCGTCCGGCGGGTGGCGGCGGGCCAGCAGGCGCCGGTAGAGCGCCTCCAGCTCGGCGGCCACGTCGGCCCAGTCGCGCCCATCGCCGCCCGGCTCGAGCAATTCGTAGGAGGCGGGGAAGTAGCGCTCGAGCAATTCGCCGGTCTGCCTGCTGACCACCGTTCGCGCGTCGAGGCGGCCGAAGAAGACCTCGACCAGGGGCCGCGCCACCTGGGTCGAGAGCACCCGCTCCTGGGGGGCGTGAAAGGTGGCGACGTTGAGCGAGAAGGAGTGACGCAACGCCGCCGAGGAGACGCTCGGCGCGAAGGGCTCGTGGACGTGGACGACGTCGAGCTGCTCGCGGCTCAGCGGCCCCTTCACCGAGTCGCCGGTGGAGAAGCGCAGCACCCGGTGGCCGCGCCGCTCCAGCTCCGCGGAAACCCGGTCGGCGAACTCGCTCGCCGGATCGGGCCCCCCCCGCCGGCGCGGCGCAACCTGGGCGATCGAGAGCGGACGGTCGGGCACCGGCCCGGCTTAGGCCGAGACCTTCGCCTCGGCCGGCACCTTGGCCGTGCCCCGCGCGTTTGCCGCGATGAACTCCTCGGTCTGCTCGCGCGCCTCGTCGTCGGGACGCTGCGTGTGCGGCGACTTCATCAGGTAGCTCGACGGCCCGTCGAGCTGCCCCGCGATGCCGTTGTTGAGCGCCAGCTTGATCAGCCGCACCGCGTCGATGACGACACCGGCCGAGTTGGGCGAGTCCCAGACCTCGAGCTTGAGCTCGGCGGTCAGCGGAACGTCGCCGAAGGCCTTGCCCTCGAGGCGGATGTGCGCCCACTTGCGGTCGGTCAGCCAGGCGACGTAGTCGGAGGGGCCGACGTGCACGTCCTCCTCAGGCAGGTCGTGTCCCATGATCGAGGTGACGGCGTTGGTCTTGAAGATTTTCTTCGAGT
>Ga0268264_10003530_pt1 | contig 13468 bp, 9 predicted proteins | sample KBSSwiS32_FD_190357 | JGI IMG/M metagenome (GOLD analysis project Ga0268264, IMG submission 190357) | Switchgrass rhizosphere microbial communities from Kellogg Biological Station, Michigan, USA - KBS Switchgrass S3-2 (SPAdes) (version 2) | ecosystem: Host-associated > Plants > Roots >...
GGTACTTCGGCGAGGCGCTCTTTCGCCGTGCGCAGTAGCTGCAAGGATGATGGGCGCCCGAGCATCCTCAGCGTCTATGACGGTTAGTCAAGCACGCCGCGGGTGAACGATGATCGGCGCTCACGACCACTGGTCCCCTACTTTCCCCCAGCTAACAGCGCATCAAGATCCTGTGGCCGGACCCGCACCGCGTTGGAGATCTGGCCGTGTGGGATCTCGCCGCGGTGGATGAGCGAGTAGACCGTGGCGGTGCTCACGGCGAGGCGCTCCGCCACTTCGCGCACGCTCAGGAGCGGCCGCCCTGGGTCGGATCAACCGATCCCGCCAGACCACCGGCGGACCAAGCGGACCTTGGCACCGCGTGGCACGGCGTGGATCCGTTTGCCGGCTGCCCCTCGTCCCCGAATGGTTGCGAAGGGATAGGAAGCGGTGCCACGCCATCCGACAGTCCCGGGCACCCACTCATAACCGGTTGGTCCCAGGTTCGAATCCAGGAGGGCCCATTCAGGTTCGCGATGTGCGGCGACCATGAGCTGCGCGCTCTCCTGCATCGCAGCATTGAGAGCAGCCTGGCACCATCCAACCTCGTGACCTTCACGCGCTGCGAAAAGGAGTGAAGCGACCAGCCGCTCCGCCGGAGTATGAGCTCCGCCGAACGGGATGATCGAGGCCGAGTCCCGCTCGGCGGTCCGCCCTCGCGGCCTCCGAGGTGCTCTCATGGTCACGGCGCGGGCCTCCCTTCATCCGGTTGCTGTCCTCTGGTTGCTCGTGTTCGCGCTGGTGCAGACTGGCTGCGGTCCCGCGCGGCACGCGGTGCGCGTTCAGACCGCCGATGGGCACGTGCGGACGACGACACCTCCTCCGCGGCCGCCACTGCCGCTCCCGAAAGAGGAGGTCCGCCAAGCCGTCCGTGAGCTCGCGAGGGAGGTGGTTCCGGTGGCGGACCCGGTGGCGTTCGCACGCGAGCGGTTCGGGATGCCCGTCCTGGAGGGTGAGTACCTCCTCGACGCACGCACCAAGGAGCTGAAGCCCACGAACAAGGCGACGGAGGCGGCCGAGGAGCCGCCCCCGGAGTTGGTGGAGCAGGTGCGGAAGTACCTCTGGTACTGCGAGGCCCGGCGCATGCCCGGGGATTGCTTCGGCGCCCTCCACGGGCGGCGCACGCTGGACGCGCACGGGCGGTACACGGTGGCGATGGGCATCGCGCTTGCGGGCACCTTCGAGGCCTCCAAGGAGAGCCTCAAGGACATGCTGAGCGTCCAAGAGGTGCTGAGCATGGTGGTGGCCGGCGTCACCATGTACGCGGTGCTGTGGGTTCTGCCGGAGCCGACATCCAAGGGCATCGCCGCTGCAATCACCATCGTCATGGTCGGGTACGTCGGCGTGCACACGCTGTACTCGGTCGGGAGTGGGTTCGCCGACCTCATCGAGAATTCGGAGAAGGCGACCACGTTCGAGGCGCTCCACGACGAGGGGGAGCGGTTCGCCCGAGTGATGGGCGCGGACACGGCGCAGGTGCTGATCATGGTGGCGACGGCTGCGGTGGGGAGCGGCCTCGGCCAGTTCTTGAAGGCGCTGCCGAAGTTGCCCGGAGCGCCTCAGGCTTCGCAGCTCGCCTTGTTGGAGGGCGGCGTGTCCTTCGAGCAGGCCAGCGCCGTCGAGGGCGTCACCATCGGCAAGGGCGGCCTGACCATCTCCCTCACCACCGGCGCCGTGCTCGCGACCAGCCTGTCCGGCAACGTCGGGGGCGGGCCGCGCGTCAACCTCCTCCCGCAGCCGAAGTCCATCGAGCAGCGCATCAAGGCGCTCAAGGAAGCCGGGGTGAAGGGCGACCTCGACAAGCTGAAGAGTCGGATCGGAAAGGACCCGGGAGCGGTCGGCGAGTTGGAGGCGATCGAGCGCTGGCTCGTGAACGGCACAAGGGGGGACGAGATCGAAGTGCTGGAGCCCTCCACCGCTCGAGGGCAAACGACCCCTGATCTTCGGGTGAAGGGAGAGCTCATTGAGATCAAGACGAGAGAGCTGGCCCTTAGCGATCGGTGGGTCTCCGACGCCATCGACCAGGCGAACGATCAAATCCGCGATTCGGGGCTGGACGCGCACCGGCCCATGACCGGGGTCAACGGTCACGGGCCACAGGGCCAGGTCGAGCTTCAGCTCAGGGGTGAGGCCGCACGGACAGGACCCGTGGACGTCGTCGAGAGGCAGGTCCGTGCAAAATTCAATTCCGGAGAGGAAGGCAGCCCCAACCTCCGGCGGGTGGCGGTGTACTGCAACGGGCAGCTCATTGGAGAATGGGTCCGGACAGTCGCCAACGTAATCGTTCGAACCTTCCCGTAGGCACGAGGAACCACCTCAGAGGCACTTGATGGACGATGGTCGGACGTGGCGCTTCGACGGGGGTCTGGTGGGGTGGAACTATCAGCCGATGGCTCGAAGCGAGGGGCGGCTCGTCCCCAGAGACCTGGCGAATCCGGAGACTCGAAGGATCTGGCTCTGTGAGCTGATCGGCCGTCTTCCTGCTCTGCTCTGTGACTTTGCGACCCTTACCGAGGCGCGCGCCTACGCTCGTGGGGACGACGGAGGCGCCTGCGTGATCGACTGGCGTACCCAAGATGGGCCGTCCACCTTGCTGACGTTTCTTCAACGAGGAACGTGCACCGGCGTCGAAGCGAAGTTGGAGCTGACCTGTCTGGACAAGGATCTGGAGCCGCTGGAGATCACGAATGGCGCATCCTTCAAGATCAACATCCGTCTCACGGATTCGGGCACCCTCGACCCAATGACCGACGCGCCCGTCTACCTGCGCCTCCTGCTCAACGCGGACATCTATGCCCCCTGGTCGCTGGGGGAGATCCAGAACAACACCCTCCTCGCAGCACTCAACGGCCCAAGGCTGGCCGGTTGCCTCGAACGCATCGAACGAGATCTGCCGGCCAAGTTGCTGGAGATCGATCAGGATCACCACCCGCGTGGGTCGGTCGGCCCGCGGGGCTTCATCGCTCCTGCTGGTGTCCTCAAGGAGGCATAGGGCAAACGCTCCGCCCGCCCGCCGGCACTCTGCCTGAGGCCTGATCCGGCCGCGCGCAACGCCTGCGCCGGGGAAGCGGTGGCCGCGGGATCTGCGCGGCGACTCCTCGCCCTCCCCGCACAGGCCATCAGCCCGCGCGCGCCACCGCCCGGTCCAGGTCCCGAACCAGGCGCTCCGCCAGGCGGGTGGCGTCCGTCTCGGTGACGATCCCCACCAGCCGGCCCTTGCCGTTCACCACCGGGAGGCAGCCGTACTTCTTCCGGAGCATCAACCGCAGCGCCTTCGACAGCGGCGTTTCCGGGCTCACCCGCTCCACCGGCTTCGTCATCACCTGGCCGGCCAAGGTCGTCTCGTTGCCCTGCGAGAGAGCGCGCAGGTAATCGCGGTGGCTGACCAGGCCGATGGGTTTGCCGGCGCGGACCACCGGGAGGTGGCGCAGGCGGCCGAAGTGGAAGATCACGTTCGCCAGCGCCAGGTTGTCGCTCGCGTCCAGCGCGATCGGGTCCTTCGTCATGATGTCGGAGACCGTGTACATGCCCACGGGAGTGGCAAACCGGGTGCCACCAAACAGTCCTCTGGATCATGGGCCGAGGCGCGCACGGCTTGCGCCTGGCCAGGGCCCGGGCATGGACCTTGAAGCGACCATGACGCATGCATGAGGCCGACGACCACGAGTACCACGAGCAGATCGACCCACACGGCCACCGCTCCCGCCTCGCGGAGGTGATCCTCGGGGGGCAGGACGGGCTGGTGAACGTGCTGGGGGTGATCCTCGGCGTGGCCGCCGCCAGCGGCAGCCAGCGCCTGGTGGTCGCCGCCGGGCTGGCGGCCACGTTCGCCGAGTCGGTCTCGATGGCCGCGGTGGCCTTCACGACCAAGCGCGCCGAAGCCGCGCTCTTCCAGCGCGAGGCGGCCCGCGAACGCCGGCACTTCCAGCGCGTCCCGGAGATCGAGCGCGAGGAGGTGCGCGAGCTCTACCGCCGCAAGGGCTTCCAGGGCGCGCTGCTGGAGAAGATCGTCCAGACCATCACCGCCGACGAGGAGGTGTGGCTGGCGGTCATGATGGCCGAGGAGCACCAGCTGCAGCCGGTCTCGCTGGGGCGCGCGCTCGAGGCGGCGCTGGTGGTGGGGTTGTCCGCGATCGCCGGCTCGCTGGTGCCCCTGGTGCCGTTCCTGGCGCTCGGCGTGACCGCCGCCAGCTGGGCCTCCGTCGGGCTCTCCGCGGTGGCGCTCTTCGCCCTGGGCGCGCTCAAGTCGCGGTGGACGGTGGGCCGCCCGTGGCGCGGGGGCGTGGAGCTGGCCGTCATCGGCCTCGCCTCGGCGGTGGCCGGCTACCTGGTGGGCGCCGCGTTCGAGGCCTGATCACCGCGCGGGCTCACGCCCGCCGCGTCAGGAAACCGGGCCACCAGCCGATAGACGCCGCCCTCGAGGTGCGACTGCACCAGCAGCCCGCTCTTGTGCACCACCGAGAGCATGGGCCGGTTGGTGGCCAGCACGTCCAGGGTGAACCCCGCCAGCCCGCGGCTCCGGCCGATCTCCGTCATCCGGCGCATCAGCGCGGTGCCGATCCCCTTGCCCTGCCAGTCGTCCCGGACGAGGAACGCCAGGTCCCCCAGGTTGGTCGCCGGGTCCACGTCGTACCGGCACAGGCCGAGGAGCTCGCCCGAGTCGGGGTCCGTCACCACCAGGGCCATGTTCGCCTCGTAGTCGAGGTCCACCAGCTCCTGGACCTCGGCCCTGGGGTGCGTCCTCCGGTGCGCGAGGAACCGCCGGTACACGGAGTCGTCGGAGAGCCGGTAGAGCAGGTCCTGCAGCGCGCGCTCGTCGGTGAGCTTGGCCGGCCGCACCACCACCTTCTCGCCGCGCGGCAGCACCTCCTCGCGCTGGTCCGCCCACGGATGGCGGCCGCGCGGCACCGGCTGGTCCGGCATCACCCAGCGCCGGCCCTTGGCCGCGGCGAGCAGCTCCGCCCGGAAGCTGGGATGGGCGATGCCGATCAGCGCCATCGCGCGCTGGCGCACGCTCTTGCCCCACAGGTCGGCCACCCCGTACTCGGTGACCACGGTGCGCACGTCGCCCCGGCTGGTGACCACGCCGGTGCCCGCCTCCAGCAGCGGCTGGATGCGGCTCACCGTGCCCTTCTTGGCGGTGGAGGGCAGCGCGATGATCGGCCGGCCACCGCGGCTGCGCGCGGCGCCGCGGATGAAGTCCACCTGGCCGCCGATCCCCGAGAAGAAGCAGCCGTCCAGGGTGTCCGCCGCCACCTGCCCGGTGAGGTCCACCGCCAGGGCCCCGTTGATGGCCATCATCCGGTCGTTGCGAGCGATGGTGAACGGGTCGTTGGTGAACTCGCTGGGGCGCATCTCGATGGCCGGGTTGTCCGCCACCCAGCGGTAGAGCGCCTCCGTTCCCATGATGAACGAGGTGACGATCTTCCCGCGCAGGAGCGTCTTGCGGCGGCCGGTGATCACCCCCGCCTCCACCAGGTTCATCACCCCGTCGGAGAACATCTCGGTGTGCACGCCCAGGTCGCGGTGCTTCCCCAGCGCCGCCAGCACCGCGTCCGGGATCCGGCCGATGCCCATCTGCAGCGTGGCCCCGTCGGGGATCAGGCTGGCGACGTGGCGGCCGATCTCTTCGGAGATCCGATCCGGCGGCTCCGCCGGGCGCTGCAGCAACGGCGCGTCGGTGGGGACCAGCGCGTGGAGCTGCCGCAGGTGGATGAAGGAGTCGCCGTGCGTCCGGGGCATCCGGGGGTTGACCTCCGCCAGGACCAGGTCCGCCGCCTCCACCGCGGCCCGGACCACGTCCACGGACACGCCCAGGCTGCAGTAGCCGTGCGCGTCCGGCGGGCTGACCTGGATCAACGCCACGTCGATCCGGACCCGGCGGCAGCGGATCAGCTCGGGGATCTCCGACAGGAACACCGGCATGAAGTCGGCGCGCCCCTGCTGGACCGCCTCCCGCACGTTGGCGCCGATGAAGAAGGCGCAGTGGCGGAAGCGGTCCTGCTGGCCCGGCTCCACGTACGGCGCCGGCCCCAGGGTGAGCAGGTGGACGATCTCGTTGTCCGCGCACTGCGGCGCTTCGCGGACCAGGGCCGACACCAGCGACACCGGCTCGGCCGCGCCGGACCCGATCAGGATCCGCCGCCCGGCGGGGATCAGCCGCACCGCCTCGGCGGCGGACATCACCTTGCCGGGAGCGGCGGCGGCCCAGGCGGGGACCGGGACCGACTGGCTCATCGGCGTGCCCGGGAGTCCCGCTCGGCCAGCGCGGCGTGCGCGGCCGCCAGGCGCGCGACGGGGATCCGGAACGGCGAGCACGACACGTAGTCCAGCTTCAGCCGGTGGCAGAAGGCGATGCTCCTGGGGTCTCCCCCGTGCTCGCCGCAGATCCCCACCTCCAGCCCCGGGCGGCGGCCGCGGCCCAGCGCCACCGCCATCTCCATCAGCTTGCCCACCCCGGCCTGGTCCAGGGTGGCGAACGGGTTCTCCGCCAGGATGCCCTTCTGCAGGTACTCCAGGAGGAAGCCGGTCTCCGCGTCGTCGCGCGAGATCCCGAAGGTGGTCTGGGTGAGGTCGTTGGTGCCGAAGGAGAAGAACTGCGCGTACTCGGCGATGCGGTCCGCCACCAGCGCGGCCCGCGGGACCTCGATCATGGTGCCCAGCTCGTACGGCACCTGCGTCCCCTGCTCCTCCATCACCTTTTGCGCCTGCTCCTCCAGCAGCGCGCGCTCCACCTTCAGCTCGTTGCCGTCCACCGAGAGCGGGACCATGACCTTGGGGCGTACGTCCACGCCCTCGCGGATGCAAGCGCAGGCCGCCTCGAAGATGGCGCGCACCTGCATCGCCACCAGCTCCGGCATGTGGATCCCCAGGCGCACGCCGCGCAGCCCCAGCATGGGGTTCTGCTCGCGCATCGCCTCCACCGCCTCCAGCACCCGCCCGCGCTCCGCCAGCGCCGCCTCCAGCGCCGCGCCGCCCTCTCCGCGCTCCTGCTTCCTCTGCAGCTCGGTCACCTCGCGCTGGAGCTGGTCGTGGTCGGGGAGGAACTCGTGCAGCGGCGGGTCGATCAGCCGGATGGTGACGCTCTGCCCGTCCATCGCCCGGAACAGCCCGGCGAAGTCCTCCCGCTGGAACGGGAGGAGCTGCGCCAGGCACGCGGCGCGCTCCTCGGGGCCGGCGGCGAGGATCATCCGCTGGACGACCGGCAAACGCTCCGTCTGGAAGAACATGTGCTCGGTGCGGCAAAGGCCGATGCCTTCGGCGCCGAGCTCGCGCGCCCGCCGGGCATCCTCCGGGTAGTCGGCGTTGGCGCGGACCCCGAGGGTGCGAAACCCGTCCGCCCACGACAGCAGGGTGCGCAGGTGCGGGTCCTGGAGGTCCGGGACCACGGTGGCGAGCCGGCCCTGGAAGATCTCCCCGGTCATCCCGTCGATGGAGATCCAGTCGCCCTCCGCGAGCGTGCGGCCGTCCACCACCAGGCGGCGGTTCGCCACGTCCACGTCCAGGGAGAGCGCGCCCACCACCGCGGGCTTGCCGAACTGGCGCGCCACCAGCGCGGCGTGGCTGGTGCGGCCGCCGCGGCTGGTCACCACGCCCTCGGCGGCGAGCAGGCCGTGCACGTCGTCCGGCTTGGTCTCCGGCCGGACCATGATCACCTGGCGCTTCTCCTGCTTCGCCCAGCGCTCGGCGGTGTCGGCGTCGAAGGCGATCTGGCCAATGGCGGCGCCGGGAGAGACGTTCAGGCCCTTCGCCAGGAGCGCCCCGCCGGCCCGCGCCGCGCGCCGCGCTTCCGGGTCGAGCTGGGGGTGGAGGAAGTCGTCCACCTGCTCCGGGGTGATCCGGCGGACCGCCTCGGCGCGGGAGATGCGGCGTTCGCCGGCCAGGTCCACCGCGATCCGCACCGCGGCGCGCGCCGTGCGCTTGGCGTCCCGCGTCTGCAGCATCCACAGCTTGGCGCGCTCGATGGTGAACTCCACGTCCTGCACGTCCCGGTAGTGGCGCTCCAGCAACCCGGCGATCCGCCGCAGCTCGCGGTCCGCCGCCGGCATCAGCTCCGCCAGCTTCTCGATGGGGAGGGTGCCCCGGGTGCCCGACACCACGTCCTCCCCCTGGGCGTTGAGCAGGAAGTCGCCGTGCAGCTCCGGCTCCCCGGTGGTGACGTTGCGCGTGGTGGCCACCCCGGTGCCCGACCCTTCCCCCATGTTCCCGAACACCATCGCCACCACGTTGACCGCCGTCCCCAGCCCGTCGGAGATCCCCGCCGCCCGGCGGTAGTCGCACGCGCGCTTGCCGTTCCAGGAGCGGAACACCGCCATCACCGCGAGGCGCAGCTGCTCCATCGGATCGGCCGGGAACGGGCGACCGGACGCGCGCGCGGCGATCTGCTTGAACTCAACGGCCAGCGCGCGCAGGTCCTCGGCGGGGAGGTCCGCGTCGTTCTCGACTCCGCGGCGGCGGCGCCGCTCCGCCAGCGCGGCCTCGAACGGTTGGTCGTCCACGCCCAGCACGACCGTGGAGAACATCTGGATCAGCCGGCGGTGGGCGTCCTGGGCGAAGCGCTCGTCACCGGTGAGGAGGGCCAGCCCCTCCACGACGCGGTCGTCCAGCCCGATGTTGAGGACCGTGTCCATCATCCCGGGCATGGAGAACTTCGCCCCTGACCGGCAAGCCACCAGCAGCGGGTTCCCTGGATCTCCGAAGCGCTTTCCGGTGGCGGCCTCCAGCCGGCGCATCGCCTCTTCGACCTGGTCCCACATCCCGGGCGGGAAGGCCCCGCCGGCGGCGAGGAAGGCATTGCAGGCCTCGGTGGTGATGGTGAACCCGGGCGGCACGGGCAACCCCAGCCGCGTCATCTCCGCCAGGTTGGCGCCCTTGCCACCCAGCAGGCCCTTGACCTCGTCCCAGGTAGGGGCCGCGCGCTTCACCAGGCCCAGCTGGTCGAAGCGATAGACGTACAGCGAACGCCGCCTGCGACCCGGCGCCGGTGGACGGCGGCCAGCGCTGCGCCGAGCGGGGAGGTTGCGTCGTCCCTGGGTCTTCATGTCGATCGCCATACAGGCACGTTGAGCAAACACCCTGCCAGCGCCGGGCCGCTGCCCCGGGGCGCTGGAGCCGGCAACGGTTGCGCCGGCCTCCGTCGCTCCGCAGGGCTTGCGCGGAGCGTGGCCGTCCCGGTGGGTACGCCGCTTGCTCGGACCTGGGGCCATGCAGATCGAGTTCCTGGGCGGCGCGCGAACGGTCACCGGGTCGAAGCACCTGGTGCGGACCGAGCGCGCGGCGGTGCTCCTGGAGTGCGGCCTCTTCCAGGGGCACCGGAGCGAGGCCGCCCGGCGCAACCGGACGCTCCCGGTGGACGCGGCGGCGCTGGACGCGGTGGTGCTCTCGCATGCGCACATCGACCACTCGGGCGCGCTGCCGTGCCTGGTGAAGGCCGGCTACCGCGGGACGATCTGGATGACGCCGGCCACGCGGGACCTCTGCGTCCCCATGCTGGAAGACGCCGCCGCCATCCAGGAGGGGGACGCCCGGCACATCGCGTCGCTGATCGCCCGAGGAGTGGATCTCGAGCCCGTCGAGCCGCTCTACGGCCGCGGCGACGTGTCCGCCGCGGTGGCGCAGATGGTGGGCCTCCCGTACCACCGCCCGCACCAGGTCGCGCCCGGCGTGACGGTCACCTTCCTGGAAGCCGGCCACGTGCTGGGCAGCGCGATCGTCGTGCTGGACGTGGAGGAGCGCGGCGCGCGCCACCGCCTGGCCTTCACCGGAGACCTCGGACGCCGCCACCTGCCCATCCTCCGCGACCCGGAGGTGCCCTCCGGCGTGGACTGGCTGATCGCCGAGAGCACCTACGGCGACCGGCTCCACCCCCCTCGCGCGCAGATCAGCACGGCGCTCCGCGACGTCGTCCGGCGGACGTTCGACCGCGGCGGCAAGGTGGTGATCCCCTCCTTCGCGCTGGAGCGCGCGCAGGAGGTCATCTACGAGCTCGCGCAGCTCAAGTCACGGGGCGAGCTCCCACCGTTGCCCGTGTACGTCGACTCGCCGTTGACCGCGAAGCTCACCGAGATCTTCAAGCTCCACCCGGATTGCTACGACCGCCGGACGTACGAGCTGCTCACCGGCGGCCAATCGCCGTTCGAGTTCGATGGCCTCCAGTACGTCTCGGATGTCGAGTCTTCGAAGGCGATCGACGCCGAGGCGCGGCCGGCGGTGATCATCTCCGCGAGCGGGATGTGCGAGGGCGGGCGCGTGCTGCACCACCTGCGGGCGACGGTCTCCGACCCCAGGAACACGGTGCTGATCGTCGGCTTCCAGGCAGCGCACACGCTGGGCCGCCGGCTCGTCGAGCAGCGGGACCAGGTCCGCATCTTCGGCGTCATGCACCAGCGCGCCGCGGAGGTGGTGGTCCTGAACGGCTTGAGCGCCCATGCCGATCAGATGGACCTCGTCGAGTTCGTGGAGGCGGTGCGGCGCCAGGGTGGCCTGCGGAAGGTGTTCCTCGTCCACGGCGAGCCCTCCGCCCAGGAGGCGCTCCAGGTGAAGCTCGAGGAGCGCGGGTTCCCGGACGTGGTCGCGCCGGAGCTGGGCGAGCAGGTCGACCTGGGCTCGCCATGACGCTCGATCGCCTGGAGCGCGCGGAGCCGGCATGTCCCCCATGCGCCGCCTCCGGGACGGCAACGCCTTCGCGCGAATGATGCGCCCCGCCGCAAGTGATGCGCGTCGCGGCGCGGGCGCCCTCGGCGCGGCGCGGCACCCGACTTGCTCCCAGAGATGGGCATGTGGACCAACCTCGCGTATCGGTGCGACGCCTGCCACGCCTTCACCCAGGTGCAGTCGGGGCTCCTTCACCCCGGGACCTGCGCCCGCTGCGCCCGGCCGCTCGATCTCCGCGGCCACCCACACCCGGTGCGCGGCCTGGACGCCGGCGCGGCGGTCCGCGACTCCCCGGTGCCGGTGGTCCTCGTCTTCGCCAACAACTGGAAAGAGGCCGCGGCCGAGGAGCGCCAGGCGGTGGACTCGCTGGCGAAAAGCCTGAGCGGCGAGGTGACCGTGCTGGTGGCGGACGTGGTGGAAGACCCCACGTCCCTCCGCGTGTGGCAGACGCAAGGCCGCCCGCGCGCGGTCCTGCTCTCCCACGGCAACGAGATCGGCCGCGGCAACAAATATCCCGCGGAGGGGCCCGTCCGTTACGTCCTCACCCACGCGTTCCCACCGCCGGCCTCGCAGCCCGCCTCCGCGACGGCGTGAGGCTCAGGGGACGATCAACACCGGCTTGATGCAGGCGTGCGCCAGGCGGCTGGAGACGCTCCCCAGCAGCGCGCGGGCGATGGCGCCCTTGCCGGCTCGGCCCACCACCACCAGCTCCACGTCCAGGACATCCGCAAGGCGTACGCCCTGTTCGGCGAGCGGCGCGACGGCGTCATCAAGGTCGCCATCAAGCCGGAGCCGCGGGGCGCCGGATTTTGCGCCACCTCCGGCCGGCGCGCAGTCCTTGCGGCCCTGACCCGGCGTGCTCGATGGGTTCCGCGGGAACGCTCCTTGCTCTGCGTGCAGGCCATGGCGCAAGAACCTGACCTGCGAGACCGGCTGGAGCGCGGCGAGGCGATCGACCTCCGCGGCGACGGAAAGGCCGGTGGCGGGCTGGTGCTCGCCGTGCAGGCCTTCGGCGCGGCGCTGGCGGCGCGCGGCGATCTCGACGTGCAGGACTGGCCGCTGTTCTCTTCGGCCCGCAAGGGCGCCAACGTGCGCGCGTACCTGCGGGTGGCGCGCGCGCAGGTCGAGGCCACCGCGCAGGTCACCACCCCGGCGATCGCGGTGCTGATGAACGAGGCGGCCGCCGAGACGGTGGACTTCGCCGAGGGCACCACGCGCGGGGTCTACGTGGTCAACACCACCGGCACGCCCGAGGAGATCGCCCTCCGCTACCGGCTGGGCGGGACCGTGGTCACCGTCCCCGGCGACGCGCTGGGCAACGAGCACCTCGGCCGCCCGCTGGGGAACGTGGCGGTCTTCGCCGCGCTGGTGCGGTCCACGGAGCTGGTCCCGGCGGAGCTGGCCCGGGCCTCGCTGCTGAAGGCGCTGCACAAGCGGCGGCTCCCGGAGCGGCTGGTGGAGGCCAACGGCCGGCTCTTCGACGCGGCCGCGACGCACGTCCAGATCGCCCAGGTCCCGCCCGGGCCGCACACCGACCACCGGCGCACTCCCTTCCGGGGCTACGACCTGCTCCCGGCCGGGGCGCAGTCCGCGCTGCGGACCGCGGTCGCCAACCGCACCTCGGGCTACGGCCGGCCGGGGGTGAAGATCCGCTTCGCCGATCCCACCTCGCGCTGCAACGGCTGCTCGCTGTGCGTGGTGCAGTGCCCGGAGGGGATCATCGAGTTCACGCCGGACCCGGAGCGCGGGGCCATCGTCCACGGCGCCCGCTTCGACGACTTCTGCAAGGGCTGCCGCGAGTGCGTGGTGGCCTGCCCGCTGGACCTGTTCTCCGAAGTCGCGATCGTCGCCGCTCCGGACGGCGCGCACCGCGGCGCCTGAAGGAGCGCCGCTCGCCATGCTCACCGCCCCGACCCCCGCCACCGAACGGCGCGTCAACCCGCTCTACGGCGCCCGCTACGAGGACGCGTTCGACCTGGAGGCGCTCCGCGCCGCGCACCGCCCCGCCTACCCGGACGGCGGCCGCATCTCCGTCGACGGCAACACCGCCGCCGCCGTCCCGTTCCTCCAGTGGTGGCGCGCGCCCATCGCCGCCGGCTTCCCCATCACCCCGGCGACGAAGTGGCTGGAGCACCTGGCCGCGGAGAGCGGCTCGGGCAAGTTCGACGTGGAGGTGGGCGGCGCGCGCCGTCGCGGCAAGCGCGTGAAGCTGCTGGAGTCCGAGCACGCCGCGGCCGACTACATCACCGGCGTGGCCTCCGCGTGCCGCGAGCTGATCGTCGGCACCGCCACCTCCTCGGTGGGCCTGGACCACATGGCCGAGTCGGTGCGGTCGCTGGGCGCGTCCGGGCTGGGCAACGTGGTGCTGGTCAACGTCTGCCGCGCCACCGCCAACTACCCTCTCTGCATCGAGGGCGACCCGTCCGACCACCTGGCCCACCGCGACTCGGGCTTCATCCAGTACATGAGCCGCGGCAAGCAGCAGATCTACGACGCGCTCCTGCAGCTGCCGGCGGTGGGGATGCACCCGGAGGTGCTCACGCCCACCATGCCGGCGTACTACGGGATCAAGGACAGCCACCGGGTGGGCCTGCTGGACGTGGCGCCGGACGGCGCGGTGAACGCCTTCCTCGAGGAGGCGCTGCGGCTGGGGTGCTCCGGCCGCCACCCCCAGGCGCAGGACCTCCTGGAGACCGGCGGGCCGGACCCGGAGCCGCCGCCCGGGCTGCTGGACGGCGACACCGCGATGGGCAACTGCGTCAGCTCGGCCTTCTTC
>Ga0268264_10003533_pt1 | contig 13457 bp, 10 predicted proteins | sample KBSSwiS32_FD_190357 | JGI IMG/M metagenome (GOLD analysis project Ga0268264, IMG submission 190357) | Switchgrass rhizosphere microbial communities from Kellogg Biological Station, Michigan, USA - KBS Switchgrass S3-2 (SPAdes) (version 2) | ecosystem: Host-associated > Plants > Roots >...
CGGCCCGCGTTCATCGAAGGCATGCGCGCCTACAAGGCTTCGCTGGGCGTCAAGGACTACGACGTGAACAAGCAGGCCTCCACCGCGGAAATGCGCGCGTACGTTTGCGGCCAGTGCCACGTCGAGTACTACTTCAAGGGCCCCGAGAAGAGCCTCGTCTATCCCTGGTCGAAGGGTCTGCGGATCGAACAGATCACCGCCTACTACGACGAGATCGGCTTCCGTGACTGGACCCACAAGGACACCGGCGCTCCCGCGCTCAAGGCACAGCATCCCGAGTTCGAGACGTGGAGCCAGGGCACGCACGCCCGCGCCGGGGTCACCTGCGTCGATTGCCACATGCCTGCGCTCTCCAAGACGTTCACCGATCACTGGGTCCGCAGCCCGATCCTGAACATGCAAGCCGCCTGCGTCGCCTGCCACAAGAAGCACGACGCGAAAGCCAGCGCGGAGGACCTGAAGGCGCGCGTCTTCGAGATCCAGGACCGGCACTGGGCGCTTCGCCAGAAGGCGATGACCGCGGTCGTGGCGCTGATCGACGACCTGAAGGCGGCGAAGGCGGCTGGGCGCAAGGACGCGGACCTCGTGGCTGCCCAGTACCTGCAGCGGCGATCGCAGTTCTACCTGGACTTCGTCGAGGCGGAAAACTCCACGGGCTTCCACGCACCACAGGAGGCGGCGCGCATCCTCGGCGAATCGATCGACTTCGCGCGCCAGGGCCAGCTCGCGTTGCGCGATCCGGCGTTCAAGCCGACCGTCCCGGTGGTCAACATCCCGCCGCCGCCGCCCACGAAGCCCTGAGTCGAATGCGCGGAGATCCGCAAGCGAATCGAGCGCCCGGCCGACCCGGCCTCCTGGCGCGCACTTGGCAGCGCCTGCGCAGCCCGAGCGCCCGGTGGCCGGTGCTGGTGCTCGTCGGCGTGGGCATCGTGCTCAGCGCCATCGCCGTCATCGGCACCCAGGTGATGGTCCACGTCACAGGAACCGACGCGTTCTGCGGGACGGCGTGTCACTCGATGCAATGGGTGGCCCAGGAGCACCGCGAGAGCATCCACGGCGCTACCCGCACCGGCATGCGCGCCACGTGCCACGACTGCCACATCCCCAGGGAGTACCCCCAGCTGCTCTGGTACAAGGCCGTCGCCGGCACCAAGGACGTCATCGGCGAGATGCGCGGCACCATCTCCACGGAAGAGAAGTTCCGGGCCGAGCGCAAGCGCATGGCGGCGCTGGTGTGGTCCGAATACAAGGACAACGATTCGCGCGCTTGTCGCGGCTGCCACCTGTTCTCCACCGAGGTGCTCGCGAAGCAGCAGGAAGCGGCGCGAGCCATCCACGCGCCGGTGCTCCAGGGCCACGCCACCTGCATCGACTGCCACAAAGGGGTCGGCCACGTGGCGCCCTGATCGTCTGCGAGCGAGTCGTCCTGAACGACGCCTTCCCTGGTGAAGCACCCGCCCGTGCAGGCCGTCGTCGGCCTCGTGCTCGCATTTTTTGGCGTACCCTGAACGCCGCAGATCAGGAGCGCATCACATTGAAGCACGTTTTGCTGAGGACGAGTTCAGGGAGCGTTGGGGTAGCGACGCTCGCCTCGTGTTCAAGTATCGGGACGATCTCCCAGTCTCAGTGGCGTTCGGCTTCGTCTCTGCGACGGTAGCTTGGCCCCACCGAATTTCGGTCGTCTTTTCGTGTGTTGGCGTCAGTCGTTGAGAACGGTCAGACACGATCGAGGGTAACGGGATCTCGCGCGCTGCTGCCACTCGAGCGACCAAGCTGAACGACAGAAGCGATGCTTCTTTGATTGAAGCCGGCCAACGCGGGATGCACCCGGACCCGATGAGCAAGCGGCCTGATTCGGTTTCGCGCGAGCTGCCCAGCGGGTGGCGTGCCTGCCTAGGAGGCGCGCGATGAACTCGATGATCCGTTGCATCGCGGCCTTCCTTGTCGTCATGGTGCTGTGCACCGTCGCAGGCGCGCAGACGGCCGCGCCGCGAGCAGCGGCGCCGGAAGTCACTCTGAAGAGCCTGCGCGCGCTGTCGGAGCAGATGCCCAAATCGGCCGACAGCGAGGATGAGCTGGGGTCCATCGACACCCTCACCAATAACATCGTGGCGCAAGCCGAGCGCTTCGTGACCGCGCGCACCGCCCAATTGGCGGACCTCAACGCACGCTTGGGTGAACTCGGACCTGCACCAACCGCTGGCGGCAACGCCGAAAACCCCGATGTCACGCGACAGCGGGCTGCCTTGGAGGTGGAACGCAACGCACTCGACGCCGACATTCGGCTGGCCCGCCTGATTTCGGTCAATGCGCAGCAACACCGCGCCGAAGTTCTGGCACAGCGGCGGACGGTGTTCGAGGCACAGCTTCTCGAGCGCTCCGTCCTGCCCCTGCGCGCCGCCTTCTGGGACCAGGCCAGCGCGCAATGGAAGGCCGACCAAGCCCGATTGCTCTCCCTGGCCGATGAATTCGAGTTGGGGGTAACCACCGCCCTGCGCGACGGGGGCCCGGCCAAGCTTCTGATCGGCGCCCTGAGCGTGCTGGCCCTCGTGGCGGTCTGCGTCAGGCTGGCCGAAAGCGGCCTGGCGCGCCTGGTGGCGCGCACCGTTCCGGTCGGGCGGCTGCGGCGCTCGTTGCTGGCGCTCTTGACCGTGCTGGCCTACATCCTGATCGCCGGGCTGGCGTTCTCGGTGGTCTGGGACTGGTTGGAGGATGCTGGCCGCTGGGGAACGCAAAGCACGCGCTTGGCCGAGTCGGCGGTGAGCTTCGGCATGTTCCTGGCCTTCGTGCTGGGGTTGGGCCGATCGCTGCTCGCCAACGGCCGCAGCTCCTGGCGGCTGCCGCCGATCGCCGACGACTTGGCGCTGCAGTTGGCTCCGCTCCCTTGGCTCTTTGCGTTCGTGGCCCTGGTGGCGTGGCTGCCGATCAAGCTCAACGACGTGCTCGAGACTCCGCTCAACGGCGTGATTAGCAACCTCGCGCCCACCGTCGCCTTTGCCATCGCGTCCGTCATCGGTTTGTTCCTTCTTCGGCGTCCGCCACCGGCGCCGCGCGACGAAGCGCCGTCGCACGACGCCCTCAAGCGGCCGGACCTCGCCGTAAAGCGATCGTCGCGGCTCGGGCTGCTGATGGGCCTGACGGTGGCGCTGGTGACGGTGCTGATGGCGCTGGTGGCCGTGGGCTATCTGGCGCTGGCGCGCGTGATCGCGGGGCAGGCCACCTGGGCCGGCATCGTCCTGGCGTCGGCGTATCTGCTCTTCAAGTTCGCCGACGACCTGTGGATGGCGCTGCTCTCCTCGCGCGGCAGGTTCAGCCAACGGCTGCACAAGGGGCTGGGCGTGGCGCCGCGGATGCTGGACCAGGCGGCCGTGCTGCTATCGGGCGTCAGCCGAGTCTTGATCTTCTTCTACATGGTGATCGCCTTTGTCGCGCCGCTGGGCAGCAGCCCACAGCAGTTGCTCCAGCGCAGTGGCAAGTACGGCTCGGGCCTGAAGGTCGGCGAGTTCAACGTGCTGCCGGGCGCCATCTTCAGGTTCCTCGCGGTGCTGATGGTGGGCTTCGTCGTGCTGCGACTCTTCAAGCGCTGGCTGAAGAACAGCTACCTGCCCCACACGAACCTCGAGAGCGGGATGCGAGGTTCCGTCACCACCTTGCTGGGCTATGTGGGCGGCATCGTGGTGATCACGCTCGCGCTCTCGGCCCTGGGCCTCAGCGTCAACCGCATCGCGTGGATCGCGAGCGCGCTGTCGGTGGGCATCGGCTTCGGCTTGCAAGCCATCGTGCAGAACTTCATCTCGGGCCTGATCCTTCTGGCCGAGCGCCCGGTGAAAGTGGGCGACTGGGTGGTGCTCGGCACCGCCGAGGGCGACATCCAGCGCATCAATGTGCGCGCCACGGAGATCCAGTTGGGCGACCGATCCACCCTGATCGTGCCCAACTCTGAATTCATCACCAAGACCGTGCGCAACATGACCCTGCGCAGCGCCGAGGGCCGAGTGCTGATTCGACTGCCGATGCCGCTCACCACCGACGCGCGGCAAGTGCGCGAAATCATGCTGGGCGTCCTCCACGAGCACGAGGCGGTGCTGCCGGAACCCGCGCCAAGCGTGACGCTCGACGGCATCGACAACGGGCTGTTGATCTTCCAGGCGATCGCCTATGTGCCCGGCCCGCGCATGGCGGCCGGCGTGCGCAGCGAACTGCTGTTCACCATTCTGGAGCGGCTGCAGGCCGCGCAGGTGTCGATGGCGGTTCCTACGGCTGCGTCCGTTCCGGACAGCATGGGGCCCAGCGTCGCGCCGTCCGCACCGGCTCCTCAACCGCCGCCGATGAGGACTGCCACCGATTGAGTCGCCGTCGCACAAAGACCGCAGGCGGGCGCTGCTCTACACGGCCCGCATTCGAGAAGCTGCTGCAGCCCGGCGGATCGGTGATCTGGAGCTGGCTTGGTAGAAGAACAGGAGCGCCTTGGCATGGGAAGCTTCGAAAACGTGCGACTGACCATCTCGAGCTTCACCCCGAGATAACTGCCAATCTCCTGTGAGAACACCGGTTTCAAGGAGAACGTCGGCTGTGGGGTCGCCCTCTGCGACGGTCAGGTTCAGGACATGCAAATCGGGATCCGGAATCCCGGCAAGCGACCCAGACTTGTCCTTCGCGAGTTCTGTTTGTCAGCCCGATAGCAGTCACCGACGGCGCCGAGATCCCCGACATGCGCGTACCGCGCGGACGCACAAGCGTGTCAGGTCGCCCGACTTGATTGAGGGCAAGCGTCCCACGATCGCCACCAGCCTCAATGACCTCCTCAAAGCAAGGTGCCGGCGGCAAGTTGGCGTTTGAGCGGTTTGCCGGCGGCCAGAAGCTGGACCTACACTTGTACATAGACGCACGTGACACCCTTGCTGCCCACGATGCAAGGAACGGACTTGGCAGCCGGTCCGTCGTCACGTTGCATCGGGTTGGGCGCTCAAATCGAGAGTGGAGTTCACCATGCGGTTCAGCGTCTTCATCGAGGAAAATCTCGACGCCATCGTTGCGGAGTGGGAGGGCTTCGCTCGGACCTTGTTGCCCGCGTCGAAGACGCTGTCTGACCTTACGCTGCGCGACCACTGCCGCGAGATTCTCCTGGCCATCGTCAAGGACATGGAGACGAGCCAGACCGAGGACGAACGGGACGCTAAATCGAAGCAAGTGACATTCGCTCCGGCAGCGTCGGCGACGATTGCCGCGGCGCACGGAGCATTGCGTCATTTGGCGGGTTTCAAACTTGCGCAAGTGGTCGGTGAGTTTCGTGCTATGCGAGCGAGTGTCCTGTCGCTCTGGCGTCGATCACCGCAAACCAGCACGATTGTTCCGGCGATCGAAGAGATTGCCCGCTTCAATGAAGCGATCGACGAAGCGCTTGCGGAATCGGTGAACCGCTATTCCGACGACGTGACCACATTCCTTTCGGTAGTCGGGCACGATCTCCAGGGTCCACTGCAGGCAATTGAAGGATCGAGCGAGATGCTCGCCAAGTCCGAAGTTGATGAAAGGACGCGGCAAGAGTTCTTGCGGCGGATCGGGCGGTCTTCGAGGCTCATGGGCCGCCTGATCTCGGACCTGCTCGAATACGCACGAACCCGGATGACGACGGGACTCGCGATTCAGCGCTCGCCTTGTGACTTGCGAGTCGCTTGCGACGAGGCCGTGGACATGATGCAGGGGATCTATCCGCAACAGCAGTTTGCGCAGCACCTCTCGGGTGACTTGCAGATCTCCGCCGATCCTCCGCGCATTCTGCAAATGCTGTTGAACATGCTCAGCAACGCCGCTCTGCACGGTGATCGCAACGCCGTTGTTTCGCTCGACGCGCGGGTCGACGCCGATGACGTGGTGCTGACGGTTGTCAACTTCGGTCGACCGATTTCCGCGGACGCATTGCAGGTGCTCCTCGAGCCCTCGCTTCGTATGTCTCCGGCGACGGCTGAACCGCATACGCAACCCTACACCAGCCTCGGACTCGGCCTGTTCATTGTTCGCAAGATCGTGAATGCTCATCACGGCAAGATCACGGTGGAATCGTCTCCTACATCCGGAACCGTGTTTACGGTTCGGCTGCCTCGGAAATGACCCTCGCGTTTCCTCAGCGCGCTCGCGACAATCTGGCCCGACGGTCCTCTGGTCGCGGACCGCGACTGCCTGCAGGATTGCGTCGGTGTGCATCGAACGTCTATGTGTTGTCGCCGGGGGAGTCGACGCTGGTGACGATGCATGCAGTGATGGGTTCTCTTCGCTGGTCGCTTCGCTTCAAAGCAGCCAGTCGCGCGCAGCTTGCAAAGCAGTCTGGTGAGCGGCGTGGGGCGCAGCTGCGAAGTTCAGCGTCCCCGCAGCTCGCGATCGAGGAAGACCAAGCTCTCCTGCATCGCGGAGCTCGTCGCAGTCGGGTCGTAAGCCATCCGATGCCCGAGATAGACGCGCATGGGCCCGGGCTGATCGAAGCCATGCATCGCGCCCTGGTACATCCGGGTGCTGACACTCTTCGCGTCGCGCTCGACGCCCTGGCAGGAGCCGGGAGGTGTCCAGTCGTCCTGCTCCGCCAGCAGGATGAGCGTCGGCGTGTTGGTCAGAACGTCCGCGAATTGACAAGGTGGGTAGTAGGCCACCGCAGCCTTGAAGCGGGGCCAGCCCTCGAAGTCGTTGTCGCGTGCCGACAGGCGACTCACGTCAAGCGCCGCGCCGCCGCCATGCGACCACCCCATCACGCCAACCCGAGTCGCATCCACACCGGGCTGCAGCGAGAGCCAGCGCAGCGCCGCTAGTGCGTCGCGAGCGACGTGCGATACCTGCGGCACTTCGCCGCGGCAGACGTTGCTGACGCCTCGCGATGCCAGGCTCTGCACAACCACCGCCGCATAGCCCCGGTCGCGCAGGAGCGCAGCCCAGCGGTACTCGTGGTCCGTGACGCCTCCACAGGGTCCGAGCAGTACCACTGCCGGCAGGGGGCCGGGCCGGTCGGGACGGAACACATCCGCGACCAGCTTGCCGCTCGCTGGCGGGTACACCGGCGTGGCAGGAAACTCGACGCGAGTCCCGGCACAACCGACGAGTACGAGCAGCACCACCTGCAACACGGCCGCAGTTCGCATGTCCCTCCCCTGAAGGCGGCATGAGTATGTTTTCCATCGTTAATGCAGTCAACGGGCCGGGAAGCGGCCAGTTCGCCGGCAATGCGGGGCTCGACAGTCGAGCCGATGTGATCCGATGGCCCTGGGCGCGGCATGCTGTGACGAGGCTCTCGCCTCCGCACCCCACTCCGAGGAGCTTTCGAGACATGAAAACCGTGGCCTGGACGCTAAGCATCGCTGGCCGTGCGTCGTCAAGCTCGTCGACGAACTCGAGCGCATGGGCCACTACAGCGCGATCCGGGAGAAGCCCGAGCGTATTGGCGCCTGAACGGTTGCGACCGAAGCAGACGTTCACCGGTGGCAGCTTGTGGCCCGACAGCGGCCGTCGTCACCGGCCGCATCCGACCCATCGGCGACATTGGCGCGCGCCTTGTTCCCGATCTTCAGAGATCACTTGCCGAAGATATAGCTGACCGGCACCCAGGTGTAGCCATCGCCGTCGGCGCGAAGTTTTCCGATGCCTGGAAATGCAACGTGTGCCGCCGCGGCGTAGTGGCCGTGATTCGCCACGTCGGCAAAGACGGTCTGCCGTTGCTGCGCAGACTTCGTGGTGCTCCATTCCGTTTCGAACGTTGCCGATGGCAGAGGAAACTGCAACGCCGCGACGTGCATCAGGTCGCCCCAGGCGAGCATTCGTTCGCCGCCGCTTTCGATCACGTAGATCGTATGGCCCGGGGTGTGGCCGGCAGCCGGCACGGCACGCACGCCAGGGATCAGTTGCGTTTCTCCGTCGAACGGCTTGAACTTCCCGGATGCGAGGTAGGGCTGGAAGATGGCCATCGCGCTCTCGTAGTCCTCCCTTTCATCGGCGGGCGCGGCATCCATCGCCGCTTTGCTCAGGTAGCGGCCCGCCTCGTGCACGTCGGCGCGGATGGTCGCCTTCGGGAATGCCGGCTGACCATCACGCATCAGGCCGCCGATGTGGTCGGTGTGCATGTGCGTGACGTAGATTTCTTCCACCTGTTCGGCAGAGTAGCCCGATGCGCGCAGGTTGGCGAGCAGCTGGCCCAGTTTCGGACCGAACAGCTGCGAGGTCCCTGTGCCGGTATCGATCAGGACGAGGCGGGTCCCGGTGTTCACGAGGAAGGCGTTGACAGTGAGGGTCACGTCCTTGGCAAGATAGCTGCGCGACAGCAGGGTGCGAATGCGGGCCGGGTCCACTTTCGGGAAGAGTTGGTCGACGGGCAGATCGAGGGTGCCGTCTAAAAGGGCCGTGATTTCGAAGCTGCCGAGCCGCATGCGGTACCAGCCCGGCGAGCTCTCCTTGGACATCGGCGTTTGCGCCAAGGCGCCGGATGCCGCAAACACACCCAAGGATGCCGTGACGCACAGTTTGACCGCGGCAGACAAGAGGCTTGGCATCACGTGCTCCAAGAATGCTGACGGATAGTGTCATGCGGGTCGTGCAGGGCCGGGTGGCGCAGACTCGCACCTGCCCCAGAACGTAGCCGACTACGATCCCCCGTCGCTGTTGCTGCGGCGGACGAGGTGATTCAATGACCCAACGAAGACGAGTGAATGGGCTGCTGCTCGGCGGCCTCTTTGCGGTCTCCGGGAGCGTCTGTCCGCAGCCGACCCCACGAAGGCCGGTGGTGGGGGTTCTACTGACCGATGCCGCCAACGCCGCCAGTCGTGTGTTGCCGGCCTTCACTCGGGGCCTTCAGGAACTGGGCTACGTCGAAGGCAAGAACATCGTCATCGACATCCGCTCGGCCGCCGGCAAATCCCAGGCCCTTCCGGGCTTGGCCGCCGAGTTGGTGCAACGAAAGGTCGACGTGATCTTCGTCACCGGGCCGGCTCCGATCCGGGCAGTCTTGGCCGCGACCGACACCATCCCCATCGTCGCACTCGACCAGGAGACCGGGCCGGTTCAGGCCGGCTGGGCACAGACACTGGCTCGACCCGGCGGCAACCTGACGGGGCTGTTCCTGGACTTGCCGGCGCTGTCAGGCAAGTGGCTGCAGTTGCTGCGCGAGGCGGCGCCACGCGCAAAGCCTGTGGGCCTGCTCTGGGATTCAACCACCGGCGCAGCGCAGCTGGACGCTGCGAAGGTGGCCGCGAGCGGCCTCGGCGCAGAGTTGATCGTGATGGAGATGAGGAGTGCCGATGACTTTGACCACGCCCTGGTCGCCGGCCTGAGGGCCGGCATGCTCGCCGTGATGCAGTTGTCGTCGCCGCTGGTCAGCGCGCTGTCGAAGCAGAGCGCAGATTTCGTAGTACGGCACCGTCTGCCCGGGCTGTCGGCGTTCCGCCGTTTTGCCGACGAAGGCGGGCTGCTGAGCTACGGGCCCAACCGCGTGCGCATGTACCGCCGCGCCGCCAGCTTCGTCGACAAGATCCTGCAAGGGGCCAGGCCCGGTGAGCTGGCGATCGAGCAGCCGGACCAGTTCGAGTTTGTTGTCAACCTCAACGCCGCGAAGGCGCTCGGCCTCACGATCCAGCAATCGTTGCTGCTGCGCGCCGACGAGGTCATCCAGTGAGCCTTGCCGCTGACGTCACGCGCTCTTCGAGGCTCTCGTATCCATTTGTTCGACGCAGAACGCGTGAATGGGCTCGACCCGCCCGCGCAGCGTCAATGCGCCGAGGTCGCGGGTCCTTGCCTCAGGCAGCGGGCCCAGGGCGGCAAGTGCGTCCGCCGAGGCGATGAAGAAGCATCCGACTTCGCGCGTCGCCTGCTCGAGACGCCCGGCCGTGTTCATGACGTCGCCATGGAAGACGATCGCACGGCGCACCTGGCCGACCTCGCCGGCGATGACTTCACCCAGATGCAGGGCGGCACGCAGCTCCGGTCGCACGCCGAAGCGTTCGAGAAACCGGCTCGCGTCGGCAGCGAGCGCCTCGCGCATCACGAAGAGGCAGCGCAACGGTCGCGCATCGGGAACGCCGTCGGCCTCGACCCAGGTGATGACAACCTCATCACCGACGTATTGGTAGATCTCGCCCCGACACAATTCGATCGGTTCGGCGACGGCGGAGAACACCGCAGCGAGGAAGCGATGTGCCTCGAGCGGCCCGAGGCGCTCGGCGATCGCGGTCGAGCCCACCACGTCGACGAACAGGAAGAAGCGACGCTCGGCATAGGGCCGGCGATACTTCCCCAGCAAGAGTGCCCGGAACGTGCGGTAGCCGACGAGACCCGCGGCCTGAAACATCATCACGACGACGGCAACGGGCACGAGCGAGAGCCCGACCGCGATCAGCCCGGTGCGCGCGTTGTAGATGGTGACGACGCCCAGCAGGCGCTCTCCCGGCTGGCTGGTGAGCACCGCCGCCGCGATCGCGCCGTAGACGAGCGTCTTCAGGATGACCACCGCAGCGAACGGCAGCGCGTCGAGCCATCGCATCGAAGCGCGAGGCAGCACGAAGAATTCGATACCGGCGATGCACGAAGCCGTGAGCACGGCGTGGATGACGCCGATCGGTATGGAGATCAGGAGCGAAGCGAGCAGCGAGCGAGCGCCCGGCGAGGCGGTCACCCCGGCATAGACCGCACCGAACCCCGCGCCGATGGCCGCGGCGATGCGCATGACGCGCATGAAGCGCCGCAGTCGTTCGCGCGTTACGGCGGAAAGTGCGACGGTCATTTGCCCTCGACTTTAGGGGCACCCAGACGAGAGCAGCAGGCGCCGGTTGCCGATCGGCGACGGGTACCACAACGCCGCGCTGTGAGCCCGCGCCGGCTCGCCTTCTTTACACCGAGCCGCGGCAGGTCACCCGCCGTGTGCCGAGAGAGTCTGCGGGCACAATCGTGCAGATGGTCTCGCCGCTGCTCGAGCGCTTCATTTCCCAGGCTGCCGCGCGCAGCCGTGCGAACGCCGACCCGGCAGACTGCGTGCTCGCTCTCGCACCACTGATGCTCGATCTCATCCAGGAGGCAGGCAGCTTTCTCGAGCCACAGCACTACCGGAGCGACCCTGGGAGCTACGCGCGCAACCTCGTCTACGACGCCGGCGATGCCAGCCTGTCGCTGTATTCGATCGTCTGGCTGCCTGGCCAATGGACGCCTGTTCACGACCACGGAAGCTGGGGAGTGGTCGGCGTGATCGAGGGCGTTCTGGAGGAGCGCAGCTACGTGCGACTCTCGCCCGACCGAGGCGCCGATGCAGAGATCGACCTCGCACGCGGCGGCACGGTGCTGCTGGGGCACGGCGCGGTCACGAGCTTCGTTCCGAACCCCGATCACATCCACGTCACCGGCGTTCCATCGGAACGGCCCCGAGCAGTCAGTCTGCACCTCTATGGACGCACGATGAGCGACTTCAACATCTACGACGTCGGCGCACGAACACGTCGGCGCATCCACGTTGCCCACAACGAGAGCTGAACGCTGGCGACGCACCTGTTTCATACGCCCAGAAGATCGGCGTTCTCTCGTGCGAACGGTCGCATGACGTCGTCGTCGACAGCGCCGTAGATCGCGGACGATGCTCGCCGACCTTTCCGCCACAGACATCGCATTCGCGATGAACGCCGTGATGCAGGGCGTGTTCTGCGCAATCTGGTGGCTCGGGTGGTGGGTCATCGGCGACGTCCGGCGCGCGGCGCTGCATTGGTCGGCCTTCGCCGGGCTCAGCACCCTGAGCTTTCTGGCGCTCGTCGTGGCCCTGCACCAGCCCGCGCCGCTGCCCGCCGAGTACCTGCGCGCGCTCGGAAACCTGTTCGGGCTGGCTGCCATGCTCGCGTTGCACCGCGGCATCCGGCTCTTCGTCGACGCTCCCCTGCCGACCGCCGTGCACGCTCTTGCGGACGTCATCGTCCTTGCCGTGTCATGGCTCGGCCTGGCGCCGGCCAACGCGGCGCTGCGCGTGAGCGTCAACTCGGCGGTGCTGGCGGCGATCGCCGTCGCCATCGCTGTCGACCTGTACCGCTACGGGCGCGACATCGTCCAGCGACGCCACACCTGGTTGCTGGCGGTGCCGCTCGTCTTGGCGGCGGCGGGGTTCGCCATCCGTGGCGTGCGCGCCCTGTGGCAGCCGGAGTCGGTGGCCAGGGAGATGGTCGCTGACAGCGCCTTCAACGTGGCCTCGGCGATCGGCTACATGGTGATCGCGCTGACCTTCCATGCGACGCTGATCGGCCTCGTGGTCGGTCGCATCCTCGCCGACCTGCGCTATCGCTCGCGCCACGACGGGCTGACAGGCCTGCTCAACCGTCGGGCGATGGAGGAGACGCTGTTCGCCCAGATGCAGCGCAGCCGGCGCACCGGTGAGCCGTTCGCGGTGCTCATGCTCGACCTCGACCACTTCAAGGCCATCAACGACCAGCACGGCCATGCGGCCGGCGACCGCGCTTTGAAGCACACCGCCGCAGCGCTCAAGGCCGAGCTGCGCGAGGTCGACGCCATCGGACGCTTCGGCGGCGAGGAGTTCCTGGTGCTGATGCCAGGAGCCACGGTCGAAACCGCCCTGCCGGTGGCCGAGCGCCTCCGTGCCGCTCTGGTCACCGACGCTCCACGGCTCGAGGGAGCGACGCTGCTGCTCTCGGCCAGCATCGGCATCGCCCAGTGGCGCGAGCCGGAGGAGGACACGTCCCGGCTCCTGCTGCGCGCGGATGCAGCGCTCTACCGGGCAAAGCTGCGTGGCAGGGACTGCGTGGTCGTCGAGGCTTCAGAGACCGAGCCCCTTGCCCGGCCGGGCGGGCGGTCTGTGAGTTCGGGCAGGCCTTGATCGCTAGCCAAGCAACCGCAGGGCAAGCGGCATCAGGACCGAAGTGAGGAGGACTTGCAGCCCGAGAGCGATCCCGGCATACGCCCCCGCATCGGCGTGGACCTGCATGGCGCGAGCTGCGCCGATGCCGTGCGACGTCGTGCCGAGCGCAAACCCGCGCACTGCCCATGAGTCGACCTTCAGCAGATTGAAGAGGTACTTGGCCGACAGTGCGCCCACCATTCCGGTCAGGACCGCGAAGACGGCCGACAGTGCGGGAACGCCGCCGATACGTTCCGCGATGCCCATTGCGACCGGCGCTGTGACCGACTTCGGCGCCAGTGACAAGACGACCGGCATGGGCATGTCGAACAAGCGCGCGCCCAGGACGGCGCTGAGCGAGGCCACCGCTCCGCCGGCGAGTGCCGCGACCAGCAGCGGGCCACCTTGCCGACGCACCTCCGCGCGCCGCTGCCACAGCGGCCAACCCAACGCGACCACCGCGGGGCCGAGAAGCACGTGGATGAATTGCGCGCCGGCGAAATAGGTCGGGTACGCGGTGCGTGTCGCCACCAAGACGACACCGATCGCGACGACAGACCACAGCACGGGATTGGCCCAGGGCGCCCGCCCTACCCGCTCGTAA
>Ga0268264_10003534_pt1 | contig 13456 bp, 14 predicted proteins | sample KBSSwiS32_FD_190357 | JGI IMG/M metagenome (GOLD analysis project Ga0268264, IMG submission 190357) | Switchgrass rhizosphere microbial communities from Kellogg Biological Station, Michigan, USA - KBS Switchgrass S3-2 (SPAdes) (version 2) | ecosystem: Host-associated > Plants > Roots >...
GGCTCCTGCTCGACGTACTGAAAGGAGCCGACCCCGTGACGGTTCATGAGCAGGAACTGGCCGACATCATCGAGATGGTGGATGCGTCTCCGCTGAGCGGGCAGCGGGAGCGATCGTGAGCCTGCCGTCCGTCAACGTGGTGGAACTGTCCGACAGCGCGCTGCGTCAGCTCCGAGATGGCCTGCCTCGGCTTGGACAAGCGGTCGGTCGGCAGGATGTCGCTGGCCGGATGATCCATGTCGGCGATCTGCTGGTTGTCGCGACGGACATCTACGAGACCCAGAAGAAGCACAAGTATCTGGCGATCTGGCACGAAGAGCTGGCTGCCTACGTCGCCCGTGATCTCGGCGACCCGGAGGGCGATCTGGGCTGGTATCTGAACGAACCTGAGCTGGTGGACTTCCGTGTTATCAACTCGGTGTCGACCGGCTGGTTGCGTACGCGGCATCTGTAGCGTCTCCTCGATTTGCTTGTTGTGTCCGGCAGGAAGTCCTCGAATCGCTGGCTGCGACTACAAGAGGACTCCCTGCCGGGATTGGTGGTGAACGGATCAGTCCGGCAGCGTCAGCTGCTGGTGGTTCCGTCCTTGCGGCCCGTCCGGGTGCCGCGTCCGCTGGTCGACGGCGACGTGGTGTCGTCGCCAGCGGTCGTGGTGCTGCCGTTCGGGCTGCTGCCATCGCCGAACAGGTCGGAGATGGCCTTGCGGCGGGCGGCTGCTTCTCGCTCGATCTCAGCGAGGGCGGCGTCCGCCTGGGTGCTCAGCGCGGTCTTGCGCGACTCGATGTAGCCGATGACGGCGGCACGGATGGCGTCCGTGACGGTCTGGTTTTCGAGCTGGGCGACGACCATCAGCTGGGCGTAGAGCTCGTCCTCGAGCCGGACGGCGGTGGTCTTCATGACCGCGCCTCCTTGCGGGACGGGCTGGTGGGGGTGGTGTGACGCATGGGCGCCTCGACCTCCTCGGTGTGGTGCGGCCGGTGAATCACTCCGGATGTGGTTCACGGTGTTCGGCCGCAGGCCACCGACGAGGCGGCGAACCGGGGGGCTCATGGATGAAGCCGGAAGACGTGGACGGTGCCGTCGTCGTCCTCGACGACCTGGGCGTCGTAGCTCAGCTCCCGGCCGAGGCGCTGGTAGTCGATGGACAGGTGCGGCAGAAGAGCAGGCGGCACGTGCGCGTCGAGCTGCTCGCGCCAACCCAGCTCACTGACCATGTGCTCGGCCCAGGCAGCGAGGCTGTCCCAGCTGCCGGTATAGGTGGACGCGAAGGTAGCGGGGTCAGCGTCGGCGTTCCCGCTCAGCCCGGCGAATGCCGCGAAGGCCCGGCCGTGTGCGGCGATGCCCCGAGCCAGCCGGGACACGGTTGCCAGGTCCTCGCTGCCGTCCAGCTCCAGTCCGGCGAAGCCGTGGGTGTGGCGCACGGTCACGGTGGCGTCCCTGAACGGCGAGCTGGTGAGCAGCTCATCGGCGGCCTGCTGCAGCGCCTCCGGTTCGGCGGTGGCGTCGAGCCACCGGCCGCGGTTGACGCCCGCCGCATAGGCGCCGGTGTCGGCCAGGAAGACCATCGGCGGGTCGGGCGGGGTTTCGGTGTCGGCGCTGCGCTCGGTCTCAGCCGGAATAGGCTGGTTCTGCAGGTGCTCCGCCCGGCCGGGCTCGTCGGGTGTGTGGTGTTCGTAGTGGTCGTCTCCTTCCTCGGAGAGTCGGTGTCGTTCCATGGCGGTGGTTCCTGTTTACGGTTGGTAGATCTTCGTGAGGCGTCCGCCAGTGGCGGGCTGTGCGCCTGTGGCCGCCTCATGCCGGGCTCTCCCGTCCGGTCGCGTCGGCGCTGTCGCGCCGGGCCTGCCGAGCGGCAGCCAGCCGGTCCTTGGCCAGGGCGGCGTACGCCGGGTTGAGGTCGATACCGAGCCAGTCCCGTCTTGTCTCCTCGGCCACCACGGCGACGGTGCCGGAACCGAGAAACGGATCGAGCACCACGCCCGGGACACCCGGCTGCCCGCAGGCGCAGATCGGGCCGAGTGGTCCGGTGCACAGCAGGCGGCCGTCGAGCCGTTGCAGTGCGCGTCGCCACGGCGATCCGCACGTCGGGCACAGCCGCTCCGGGCAGGTGGCCAGCAGTGGGCGGCGCACCAGTTCGGCCGGGAAGACGGCAAAATGAGCGCCGCGGTAGGCCGAAGTCGACAGCCACCAGACGTCCGAGGGGTTCTTGCCCAGCGGATGCCGGTCACTACCACCACCGACCAGGCCAAGGTTGAGGTCGATGCGCGCACTCTGACCGTGGCCGAGCCGCGGTGCCGAGGCGGGCGGTGGGTAGGTGACTCGGCGCGGCCGGTGCTGCTTGGCGGCAGCCGCGGTCTCGGCGGGCACCCGGATGGCGTCGAGGTCGAAGTAGTACGTCGGCTGACGCGTCAGCAGGAGGACGGTCTCGTGGGCGTTGGTCAGGCGGTCGCGGACACTGGAGGGCATCGGGTTGCGCTTGGCCCAGATGACGTGGTTGCGCACCAGCCAGCCGTCCTCGGCCAAAGCGACGGCCAGGCGCTGCGGCCCGAGCAGCAGGCTCTTGCGCTGGGCGCCTTCGTGCGGCGTGCGGGCGTAGCCGTCGCCGACGTTGAGCCAGACCGAGCCGCTGGGCTTGAGGACGCGGCGGACCTCGGCCAGCACGCCGACCAGTTCACGCACCCAGTGCTGGACTGAGGCTTCGGCGCCGAGTTGGCCGTCGACGCCGTAGTCGCGCTGGGCGAAGTACGGCGGCGAGGTTATGACGCAGTCCACCGACTCGGCAGGCAGCTCGCGCAGCCGCTTGCCAGCGTCGCCGATGAGGATCTGCCGCCGCGGCAGCTCATGGGCCGCGCTCATGGCCGGGCCTCCGCGATGACGTCGCTGTCCGGGTCACTGAGCAGCACGCCGGGGACGTCACTGAGCAGGCCGGTGGCGAACAGGCCGCGTTCGTCGGGCGGTAGGTCGCCTATGAGCCGAGCGATACGCGCTTCCCGCCGCGGTGACTCGGTCAGCCACCAGACGCGCGGGAAGACGCCGTGCTGGTGCTGCTCGGTGCCGGTGTGCCAGTAGTCGAGGTAGCGGCGGCACTTGCGCTGGATGGTCGGCAAGCTCTCGGTGCCGCGGTCGATCTCCAGGAACAGCCGCAGCTCCAGCTCACCGACGCCGAGGGCGACGAAGGCGTCCGGCTTGAGCCGCACCCGCTCCCCGGCCGGACCGGCGAAGCTGCGCCAGGCGTTCGGTTCGGTGTCGAAGGCCAGCAGCTCGACCGTGCCTTGGCGTTCCAGCTGCCGCAGGCCGACGTAGGTCTCACAGACGGCCAGCAAATGGTCTTGGAAGGCCGGGGCGGTCTCCCAGACGGTGCGTCCGTAGCGGCCCACGGGACTGTCGGGATCGAGTGCCAGCACGGCGTGGCCGAGGCCGCTCAGGCCGTAGACGTGTCCGGCGGAGCCGGCCTGGATGCCGCCGATGCGTCGTCCCAGCCGCTGTACCAGCCCGAGTTCCCGCAGCCGGGTCAGCAGTTGGCGGCTGCGGCGGACAGCGGTGGCGTGGTTGGAGCTGTGGACGAACAGCAGTTGCAGCTGGCGTCCGGTCATGAGCCGGAAGCGGGCCAGTTCGCGCAGTATCCGTAGATCGCGATCGCTCAGACGCGGTCGCAGGGTGTGAGCGCGGCGGGCCGGGGCGGCGGCGTGGTTTCCGCTCCTGGCGAGCGGAAGTGTCGGGGAGGCTTCCGAGCCGTCTGCGCTGGTCGGAGGCCGTTCCGCATCAAGGCGATGGGTAGGGCGACCGGTAGGCGGCCGGTCGGCCGTCACATCGAGTGCAGGGTGGGGATCGCGGCCGGGGATCGGCAGGTGCTGGTGGTGCGAGGTGTAGGAGAGGTCCTGGAAGTCGTCGGGCAGTTGGTCGTGGTGGTTCATGCATTGGTCCTCCGTTTGCGGGCGCCGACCGGGCCGCCGCTGTTGGTGTCGGTCTGGTGCCAGCGGGCCTGGATCGCCGCGTCGACCTCGCCGCCGTCGGCCCCGAACGCCTCGGCGCTGGCGCGGCGCAACCGGCCGCTGGAGGTGCTGGCCTTGGGCAGTGGTTCGGTCTGGATCAGGAAGGGCTCGCTCGGGCTGTTGGCGACCAGCAGCCGGGCGACGGCTTGGTAGGCACCCAGCCGTTCCAGCTCAGCTACGCCCACGCCGCTGCCGAGCACGGCGGCCAGCGGTCCGGCGTCCTTCTGCGCCGGACGGAAGGCGACGCGGTTACGAGCGTTCGCTAGCACCGCTGCCTGCAGCTCCGTCGAGAGCTGCCCGAGGTGCTGGTGGGCCATGGTCCAGCCGACCCCCAGGCCCCGGGAGGTGCTGAGCACGTCGGCGAAGTCCAGCGCGGCTACGAAGTCCTGCCACTCGTCGACCACCACCATGGCCGGAAGGCGCTGCGTGGTCGGCGTGCTCGCGCGGCGCTGGATGGCCCGCCACAGCTGTTGCAGTACCAGTGAGCCGAGCAGCCGGGTGGTCTCCGGCCCGATGAGACCCTTGTTGAGGTTGACCAGCACGAGCTTCGGCTCCCGGAACAGGTCGTCGAGTGCGAAGGCCGGGTCCGGTTGGCCGAGCATCCGCCGCACCGCAGTGCGGGCGGTCAGGGCCCGCAGCTTGTTCTGCAGCGGCGCGATGACGGTCTGGCGCTGCTGCTCGCTCATCGCCTCGAACCCGGCCCAGAACGGCCCGAGCACCAGCGGGTCGGTGACCGACGGCAGGACCCGGCGGCGGAACCCGGCCTGGGTCAGCAGAGCCGGAACGTCGGTCAGGCTGCCGTCCGGCAAGCGGGCGGCGGTGATGAGGGCGTGCATGAGCACGTCGCTGCTGCGCGGCCCGATGCTTGATCCGAACAGCTCCTTGAAGACTGCCAACAGTTCGTCGGCCCGGCGCTCGGCCTCCTCCCGCGGCCCATGCAGCGGGTTGATACCGACCACGCGTTTGCCCTCGCCCGGCTCGACGACCACCACCGCGCCGTGCTGTGCCTTGGGCAGTCGCTCCAGGACGTCGGTGACCAGGTCGCCCTTGGGGTCGATGACCAGCACGCTGCGCCCAGCCACGGCGTCGGCCACGATGAGGCGCGTCAACAGCGTCGACTTGCCCGACCCGGTCGGCCCGATGATGTGGCTGTGGCTCAGTGCCGCTCGTACCGGCAGCAGTACCCGCCGATCCCGGCTGCTCGGGTGCAGCGCCAACCCGATAGTCCGCTGCTCGTCCGGCGACGGATCGTCGTCGTCATCATCAGGAGCGGCCAGCAGCACCTTCGGGGGCGGAGCCAGCATGAGCGGCGCCTGCGGCACGCTCACGCCGTCGACCGGCCAGCCGATGAGCACCGCCAGCTCGCTGGCGTTGACCAGGCTGGACCAGGTGCGGCTCCGGCCCATGACGCTGTCCAGCAGCCGGGCAGTGCGCGCCGACTGGTGTGACGCCTTGAGCGGCCCGTGCGCCCCGGCGGCCAGCCACAGCCCGGCAACCAGGGAGCGCAGCAGGACGTCGGCGCGGGACACGTCGCCGACGCGTACGCCGACGCGGCCACGGACTCCGAACAGCGGCTCGGCGATCTTCGTCTTCCAGAGCGCCGCCTCGCCGTCCGGCGTGACTGGCTGCTTGAAGCCGAGCGCCACCAGCGGGTCGACCACCTCGGTCGGTTGCTGGCGACGGTCGTTGCTGGGCCCGACGATCCACTGCACGACGGCCTGTTCACGCGGTCCGAGTTGTCCGGCCAGGTGGTACAGCCCGGAGGCGACGGCGGCTCCGGTGTCGGTCCGCAGCGGATAGCTCAGGCCGAGGAAGCGCACCTCGCGGGCGGTCGACATGAGCGGCCGCTCCGGCTCCTCGCTGCGCGTCAACGTCAGGCCGGGGGCTTGGGCACGCAGCTCGGCCGGTAGCGAGCGGGCCATCCAGGAGTCGGTGCCGACCAGCCAGCGCACCCGGTTACGTGACAGGTGCAGCTCGAACACCACGATGGGGGTCAGCCGGGTCAGGCTGGGACGGCGCGGACGGCCGGACAGGGCGCGCACCATGCCGGTGACTTGCCCGAGCGTCAGCTTGTCCGGCGGATAGGCCTCGAACCAGGCCAAGCCGTTCATGAGCGACCTCCTGGCGGCGTCGTCGCTCGTTCCTGGCCGTCGTCCCCCTGGTCGGCGAGCGGCTGGCTACGCCGCCACCGCGCCAAGGCGATGCAGGACCGGGCCAGCCGCCGGACGGCCGGATGCTCGCGCTCCTCACCAGCAACGGTCACCGCGCCAGATTCTTCGATACTTGTCATTCCTAACCCTCCTTTCTTCGTCCACCACGAAGTAGGAGGAGTCGTGCCATTAGCAAACAGGCCGTTTCCTTGACGAATGCAGGCAACGGGTGTTTAATGGCACGAGTTCCCCCAATTCGGGAGGACAGTTAGCAGACCGCGAGCACCAGCAGAAGACTTGTCTTAACATAAGTGGCCACTCTTGCCAGATGACGCCGCTTATGTTTTAGTATTCCTGGGCTCCGGTCTCAACTATGCGACACTTCACTTTACAAATGCAAGTATATTTTGCATTTGACAACACCGACGGGTATGTCATGGTATCTGAATAGCCTCAACTGCCAGCGCCGTCTTATTACTCGAACTTCAGCGGCGCAGTCGCGCCAGCAGCCACAGCAGTCCGGCCAGCACGACGACACCGGATAGCACCGGCACGAGCGGCATGAGCAGCTCCCAGACGGTCCGCGCCGACCAGGCCACTACGACGACCACCAGCGCGTAGCCGACGATCCGGCCGGGTAGCGGCGCCTTGCTGTTGCCGCCGCTCACAAGTGCGTGTCGCTGTCGACCTGGTTGAACCCGTACGGCCGCTCACCCGCGACGACCGGGCCTGACGACGTAGTCCGGGACGAGCCCGGTCCGAGCTGCGGCCCGCAGCTCCGCCAGCAGCATCCGCAACGCTTCGGCGCGTTCCTCCTGCTCGACCTGGACCTGCTTCCCAAGCATCCGGTTGCGGCTGCGCCTCGGCATGGCATGACGACCTCCTCGGTATCGGTGACGCTCACGAAGTCCTGGCAGATGACGACACAATTTGCGTCGTTCACCTCGAACTTCACGAGGCAGTAGCTACTCACCGCCTCTGGTCCTCAGCCTGCTGCCGACGCCTGGGCGCCAACCGGTTGTCCGCCGGGTACAGGTCGGGCACTATCCGGGCATGACGGCGCAGGCCCCGCAGGACGGCGCCGACGACCCCGAGACGCCACCGTTTCCGGCGCTCTTCGCCGAGCTGTCGGTGCTGCGGGAACGCGGACTCGGCACCGTGCGCCACCACGCCTACCCGGCACTGCACGCCGCTTGTGGCTACTGCGACCTGCTGGTGGGTCAACAACAGGACCCGGCTGCGATCGAGGAGCTGCTGCGCAAGGCCGTCTCGCTGCTCGGCGGTGGCGAGGCCGGGGACGCTGCGGAGTACACCTTCGGGCTGGCGCAGGGCACCAAGCTGTGGAGTTCGGGACGACGGCGCGCCCAGGCCGCCGCCCTCATGGAGCTGTCCGAGGACCGCTTCCGCAAGCAGCAGGAACGGCTGCTCATCGAGCAGGTCGCCGAGGGCGTCCTGACGCTCTGCCGCGCCCAGACGATGCGCCGCACTCGCCTCGACCTTGAACGGCGCCACCCGGCCGACTCACGGCTGGCCGTCAAGTGGGTCGAACGCTTCGAGGCCTACTACCGCATCTGGACACCGGTCGGGAAGCTGGCGGCCGACCTCGAGGCGGCCATCGACACTAGGCGCGAGCCCGAGAGCGACACGGTGCCCTGGGACCCGGACAGCGACGAGCCGTATGACCGCGAAGACCAGGCCCTCGGCTACGGCCGCTACGCCTTGCACGCCTACGCCTGGTTCCAGCTGGAGCTGCACGACTTCATGACCCGTCACGGCGGACTGTGGCTGTTCAGCGACCACGAGGTCGAGGCCGAGATCGCCGACGCGGTGTACCGCATCGGCTGGCACAACCCGCTCAACCAGGACGACGACTCCTGGCTGCGGCGTACCCTGGCCGACTCCCGGCACCGGGAGAGCCAGCACTTCCATGCCGTGCTGCACAGCACGCGCATCGGGCAGATCACCGTCCGAGAGTGGCAGGACTACGTGCGGAGCTGTCACTGTCCCGACGACAGCTGCATCGCCGACGACTGTCAGGTTCATTCAGCTATACAGGCATGCCGCGACTACAGCCACTCAATTGACATCGAGTGGCGAAGAATTGCTGATTGGTACCGGGCCAAGCCATCAGCGACTGTGCAAGATTCACACGGTACGCGCCTGTATGGCGATCTCCTGAGTCAACGTGTCAGATCACGCGACACTGGTGAGGAGAATGCATAACTGACTTGAGCCACGGAGTCCAGCAACCCCAAACCCCGAAACCGGGCTGAACATCTCTTCCGGCACGCCAAAGAAGGACATCCAAAGAAATGACGATTCACATTCTTCCGCCAAACACTTTGGCATGCTCCTTTGCAGGGGGTGTCAGGCTCGCGGAATTTCGCGGATACGCACCTCGTGATCGCTACGCAGAGGAATGGGTTGCTTCTACTACGCCACGTTGGGGCGAAGACACACTCGGCCACTCCCGACTTGGCGACGGGCGTTTACTGCGTGACGCGATTGCCGAAAACTCGGCAGAATGGCTTGGGCCGGAAGGCTCCCCTAGTTCAGAGATACCTGTTCTCGCCAAGCTTCTTGAGAGTGGGCAACGCCTGCCAGTGCATATTCATCCGGATGAACTATTTGCTCAGCAGTACTTGAACTCGCCCTTCGGGAAGACAGAGGCCTGGCTAGTGCTGCAGGCGGAGCCCAATGCCCAGGCGTACCTCGGGTGGCGCAACACAGTGGACGCGTCATGGCTGATGGAGCAAATACGATTGCAGAATTCTGCAGAGTTGCTCGGAGCGATGAACGCATTCACGCTCAATCCTGGCGACACAGTCCTTGTCCCAGGAGGAACGGTCCACACGTTTGACGCTGGGGTTCTTATTGCCGAAATTGAGGAGCCAACTGACTTCTCGTTCCTGTTCGAGTATTCCGATTTTGGTGTGTCAGAAGCGCGAGCAACGCTGGGTTTGCCCTGGGCTTCTGTGATGAGAGCGTCAAACTTAGATGCGACGACTCCTGATCAGCTCGACAAATTGAGAGGTCGAGTCGACTTAGCTGCTAACCGCGATGAGTTGGTACGTGCAACTCCATCGTGCGCGGACTCGTACTTTGTAGGCTGGGTCGCTTCGGTTTATGAGAGGCTTCGCCACCTTCCGGCGCTGGCGATCGGAATTGTTGTCTCTGGGGAAGCTGAGTGCCGTTGCTGCCACGAGGGCACATCAGTTAGGGCTGGCGACACCTTTGTAGTTCCGGCTTCGTGTGGTCCGTGGGAGCTTCGGGGTCGAGCGGTCGTAGCACTTTATGAGCCCCCGGGTTTAGTCAATGGCACACCTGCGACCCCGGACACGCCGGAGGCTGTTCGTGGGTAGCAGTGTGCTTTGTCTCGATGTTGGCGGCACCTACATCCGGGTCGGTCGTTATGATCCGGTTACAGCCGGGGTCACATTCGTACGCAAGACTCCTACGTTCCGGGTCGGTGAACCTGACGGATTGTCTCGAGCCCCGAGATTCATGGGGGCGTTATTCGAAGTCGTTCAACGTGATCTTACGGAGGACGATGTTGCCGTAGCTGTGGCCCTTGCGGGGCCAGTATCAGCCAACGGACATGTGTGGGCCCTTCCGACCATCGCGCGTTCCGAGAGAATTCAGATCGACGCAATCAGTCTTCGCGACCAGTTGGGCCTTGGCCTCGCTCGCCTCTACCTGCTGAACGACATGACGGCAGCTGCCTATGGTCTACTTTCTGCAACGAGGCGTACGTTTTGCGTTGTCACCGTAGGTACTGGCCTCGGTGTTCGCTTAGTAATCGATGGTCAACCGATACTGGGTAGCCTGGGGCTAGCTGGAGAAATCGGCCATGTCCGGGTAGATTTTTCACAGCATCCACGTAGTTGTGACTGTGGAGGACTAGGCCATTTAGGTGGATTGGCATCCGGACGCGGCGTCGCCAACTCCTCATACGGAAAGCATTCAGAAACAGTCATGGAGTCGAGTCGCGCCAACCCTGAGTTTGACTTTATTTATGCCTATCGGCAGGGTGATGTAGCTGCGAAAGCAGAGATTCTCCGTCAAGGGACCTTGCTTGGGCGTACGCTAGCTCCGCTGCTAGTAGCCTGCGGAATCTCGGATGTCGTTCTGATGGGCGGCGCGGTGGAGGCAATGCAGCCTGACTACGCAAATGCGGTGCGAGCTGCTGTCAGTGACTCGATCTGGGAGGTGATTCGCGAGCTGCAGCCTCCTCGAGTAAGCGTCGAGGTCGACGACTTGCTGCCTCTGCTAGGCGCCGGCCGATTCGCACTCCTCCACGAGGATAGTGCCTAGCAGATGTCAGCAGACGAGATTCATGAAGTCGCCGAGACAATCGTGTACTCATCGGAGTGGATGGAGGTCCGCGAGGCTACTTTGCGTTGGCCGGCCGGTAACGTCGACGTCTATCCAACGGTTCGTCGGCGCGATTTTGTCGTAGTTCTTCCGTGGGAAGAGGAGGGATTCTGGATTGTTGAGCAGTACCGCTATCCGGTGCGGGATCGTCGCTGGGAGTTCCCGCAGGGTGGATGGCCTGCTGGCCGGGGCGGAAGCCCGATCCAACTCGCAGCACTAGAACTGAGCGAAGAGACAGGCCACACAGCTGAGCAATGGAATCATCTTGGCCGGCTGTCTCTTGCATCAAGCTTTACATCTCAGGCGTTCGACACATACCTTGCCACGCAGCTACAACCTGGACATCCCAAACTGGAAGAGTCTGAACTCGGCTTGGTGTCGAAATGGGTTAGTACAGCCGAGCTGGCAGTGATGATGCGCTCCGGCCAATTCGTCGAGGCCGCCAGCGTCGCTGCGTACGGTCTGTTTCTCGCGCGAGTCTCAAGCATTAGCTGATAGCGCCGAACGTGATTCGAGTCAGCGGGACACCTACACTGTCGAGCCAGGGTGAACTACCTCGATATTGTCCGCCGGGACCGCTCGATACCATGGGTCGAAAACAATGGACCCGTCTGCAAATTCAGCTTTGTAGAACTCCGGCTCAGGGCAGCCGATGAAGTATGCGTGCGGCCTGGCCTCGCCCTCTGCGTAAGCGCTCTTACCGTCATCGGAGGTCGTCACGACCTTGAACTCGACGCCTCGGTTACGGAGGATCTGCGCGAGCAGGACCGCCGCCGAGCCGGTTTCAATCGGGACTCCGGGCTTGTAAGCCATCCCGAGAATCACGAGGGGCCGATCGCCAGCGGCGGACAGAAACTCCTCGGCCAACCACACCGTGTGCTCGTAGCGGACGTCCATAACCGTCGTGAATAGATCACTCTTCAGCCCTATGCTCCGAACGAGCCACGACAATGCGATGTTGTCCCGGGGGTGGCACGGCCCACCGTCCCCAAGACCAGGTCCCATATACGACGAGCTCGTTATGCGTTTCCCGGCCTGCTGCACCGCTGAGAAGACGTCCTTGGCATCTGCACCGGTGACCCCTGAAATCTGCTGGATCAAGTTGGAGATTGCAACCTTGGTGCTGATGTACGTGTTGTATATCGTCTTGGTGAGCTCGGCGCTTTCAAAGTGCATCCGTAGCGTCGGCGCTGTCGGAGCAAGGGCCTTGAAGACTGACTCAATCCTATCGTCGTCGCTGTCAGTACCGATAAGGATGAACTCTGGATCCAGGAAGTCCTGCGAAACGCGGCCCATCGCGATGAACTGAGGACAATAGACCAGAGAGTGATCTCCCGTCAATGGAAGGATTTCCCGCCTGGTTGTTCCGGGCAGCACGGTCGAGATGATTCCGATTGCCAGATTTCCATTCGCGATGGCGACTATCTCACTGACAGCGCCCCGTAGCGCCGTGTAGTCGAAGTCAGCGCGTGTCTCCGGCAGTGCAGTGACACCTTCGTATAGCGGAGCGTGCGGTGTCTCGACCGCCACAAGGATGCAGTCAGCCAGATCGACAAGGGTGGATAGTTCCATAAAGCGGAGGTCTGTGCTGCCAGACCTCCGCCACTCGTCGAGCAGAGAGCCGGATCCGGTCCGATCCAATTCCCATTCAGCTAGGGCAAGGGGCGTCATCCGACTTGAGTCTCTGTCATGGCCGATAACGCTAAAGCCCTCCAGTGCCAGTGTGACGGCCAGCGGAAGCCCCAGTTTTCCCAGCCCAACAACTCCAACCACCAGATCCCGCGCTACCCTCGTGCCCACGACGACTGCTCCTTACGCCTAAGGTCACCCTGCAGGGTGTGCCAGGGGTCGAAGTTGGAACGCTGGCTTCGAACCGTCAGTGCTGATCTTCGTGACCGGCATCAGGTCGGGCGACCTCGAACCGTTCGATGCCGCGCCATCAGAATGAGTAGTCGGGCATCCTAGCCGTGCCGAGCCAGCGTCCAATTGGGCCGCTATTGAGCTTGGCTCGCTGCTGCCGAGTCAAGGACCCAGTGCGCGATCCCACCAGACTTGCTGATGTGCTCAGCGACTCCAGCGACCGGTAGAGTGGTGTCGCCGTTGAGCGCCCGTGCCACAGCCTCGGCCTTCCCGGACCCAGTTGACAAGACAAGGCAGGTACCGACCCCTTCGAGTCCGCGACGAGTTAGGCTGATACGGTCAGGCGGCGGCTTGGGAGAGTTATGCACCGGGATTACGCGTGCATCAGTGTCCTCGTAGGACGGGTGCCCTGGGAAGAGCGACAGCGTGTGGCCGTCTTCGCCCATACCGATCCATACATGGTCCAGTCGCGGCGCACCGTTGGCAACTGTCGGCAGGCTCTTCAGCTTGCTGGCATAGTCTACGGCCGCTTCCTCGGCGTCTGTCGTTTCAATCGGCCTGAGAAGCTGATCCGACGGAATCGGAACGTGGCTCAGAAACAACTCGGCAGCCGACTTCCAGCTGGAGTCCGGGCTGGAGTAGGGCACGCACCGCTCATCGCCAATCAGCACGGTTACAAGCGACCAATCCACCTTGCTACCATTCTGCTCGGCTAGCAGCTTGTACGCCTGTGAGGGTGTGGAGCCGCCCGCAATCACCCAGGTCGCGTTGCCATACTCAGCAATGGCAGCGGACAGGTCTGCCACGACCGCCGATGCAGCGAACTGCGCCACCTCTGCTGCTGAGTCGAGAATCGTCTTTCGGATGGTCATTCTTTGCTCTCCTCTGTGATCGGGCCATTAAGTAGAACACTGGGAATAATACACCATCTATTGTTAGCCGCCCAGGTCGGCACGATAGTACGTCTCCTTAACTCTTTCGCCGACTTCTTCTTCGCGCGCAACTTCTTCGCGCGCGATGCGAATAAAGTTCGTGGCGCCATATGATAGCGCGCGTCCGGCCTTCCACTGTAGCCATACTTCA
>Ga0268264_10003535_pt1 | contig 13455 bp, 16 predicted proteins | sample KBSSwiS32_FD_190357 | JGI IMG/M metagenome (GOLD analysis project Ga0268264, IMG submission 190357) | Switchgrass rhizosphere microbial communities from Kellogg Biological Station, Michigan, USA - KBS Switchgrass S3-2 (SPAdes) (version 2) | ecosystem: Host-associated > Plants > Roots >...
GGTGCCGGTCACCGAGGCAACACGAAAGAGGCTGAAGGAAGTCATGAAGGACCTTGGGATATGAAATCAAGCACGATCACGAGGATCTGGCACGGAATTGCAAAAGTCGAGCATGCTGATGAATATCTCGATTTCCTCGAGCAGAGCGGCGTTAGCGATTACAAGAGTATAGACGGCAATTTGAGCGTGGAAATACTGCGGCGTATCGACGGCGACAAATGCCATTTCTGGACCGTGACGAAATGGGACAGCTACGAAAGCATAAAGAAATTCGCTGGCGAAGACTTTGAGAAGGCGAAATATTACCCGGAAGATAAAAACTTCCTGCTCGAATTCGAACCGAATGTGATCCATTGCGAGACGTTCAGTTTTTGAAAGTTTGATTTTACAAATTCATGAGCGATATCTCATTGGATCTAGCGGGTGTGATAGCGCTTCTGGTTTTCATGATCTCCGCGGCGATCTTTGGATTTGCCGCCCTGATCAGCCTGGTTGTGGCGGTAGCTATGGGAGCGGGAAGTGAGAAGGGCTTTTTTCGAACAAAGGCATTCGGATTCTTCGTCGTTGCCGTCCCATTCGTGATTCTTGATCTTATCGGCTTTGCCGCGATGTTTTACACTGCGGATTCCAATTCGCACCGAACAAACGACCTGCTTGACGCTGCCGCTTGCGGGTGGTTCGTGCTGCAGCCGATAGTTTGGATCGTCGCGGCGATAATTCTTAACAGGATCAGGCTGAGATAGCTTTCCCGAATATGGAGAGAATTGAGCGACGAACCCCGTATTTCATATTACTCATAATTCTTTTTTTCGTTATTTGGACGCTGAGGGCGACGGTTTTCTATTCGATAGACCTCGGGATCGAATCCCCTGTTAACAGAAAGATATATTCAGAATCGATCAAGATACTAGTCTGGACAATTCCTGTATTTCTTTTTCTGATAATTGTTGATAAGACGAACCCGTTTCGGTCCTTGAAATTGAGTACGAGGCCGAAGTCCGTCGGTTGGATCGTTCCCGCGGCGTGTTTGGCCGGATACTTTGCCGTAACTCTCGTCTTCGAGTATTTCGCGCATTCCAGGAGTCTTGATCTGGGCTCAGGTGCGGTCGGATTGTTAGGATCGTTGGTAACCGTATCGATCACGCCGGTTTCCGAAGAGATCCTTTTTCGCGGGTTCATACTCGGAAAATTATCGGAGACTACATCATTCGCCAGGGCCAATGTGATAACGTCAATTTTGTTTATCGCGATCCACCAGCCGAACTGGCTTTGGGTAAACGGGTTTCAGCCGTGGATACCGGTAGTTTCGGGCGGGATATTTATTTTGTCACTGCTGCTAGGGTGGTTGGTCCAAAGAACGAATTCGTTGTACCCGGCGATCGCAGGTCACATCATAAATAACTTTATCGCCATTTTATTGAAGCCGTAATTCTATTCTTATGAGTTTAAAGGAACAGATCGAAAACCTGGTTGCCAAGTCGGAATTCGATTCCGACGACCGGACGATTTTTGAGGATTTTAAGGCTGCGCTTAGGAAGGGAGTTATACGTTCGGCGGAAAGAGATACAAATGGAAATTGGCATGCAAATGTTTGGGTCAAGCATGGAATTCTGCTTGGATTTCGGATGGGCAAGATGGTCGAGATGTCTATGGAGACCGAGACGCTTCGGTTCTTTGATAAGGACACCTTTCCGCTGCGGCCGATGACGGTGGATGATAAAGTTCGGCTCGTACCGGGCGGATCATCGATCCGTGACGGCTCGTATGTGGCTCCGGGTGTTGTGCTTGCTCCTCCGTGCTGGATAAACGTCGGCGCATATGTTGACGAAGGCACGATGGTCGATTCACATGCACTGGTCGGGTCGTGCGCACAGATCGGGAAACGCGTACATCTTTCTGCGGCGGCACAGATCGGCGGCGTGCTGGAACCGGTGAATGCAAATCCGGTTGTGATCGAGGACGATGTCCTTGTTGGAGGAAATACGGGCGTTTATGAGGGAACTATTGTTCGTGAACGTGCCGTACTTGCATCGGGGGTAATTCTCACCCGTGCGACTCCGCTATTCGATCTGCCGAATGGGACGATCATTAAGTCCGATGGCGACAAGCCATTGGAAGTTCCCGCGGGTGCCGTCGTTGTGCAAGGTTCGCGGGCTGTTTCGAGCGGTTTCGGTAAAGGAAACGGGCTGTCGATCTACTGCCCGATAATTGTTAAATACCGTGACGAAAAAACGAATGCTTCGACGAAGCTGGAAGATTATTTGCGGTAGGATTTCCCGCAAAGGCCGCGAGGGATGCAAAGCGGAATTCTTCTGATAGACGAAATGAGGCACGAGAAGAAATTGTACGTAAAGTCGTAGAAACGCAGAGGAAGAAAAAGAAGTGAATGATCATGCGGGAAACGATTGGCTAGACGGAAAGGCTCATCAGGCAATGATCGAGAATGGGTTTGAGCCGGAGTTTTCGCTCGGCGTCGATGAGCAGTTAAAGCAGATCGAAACTAGGGCGCCACTACCCGCTGATGGTTCGATCAAGGACCTTCGTTCGACGCTGTGGTCGTCGATCGACAATGCGAGTTCACGTGACCTGGATCAGATCGAATGGACCGAGGCTTTACCAAATGGCGATATTCGTGTGCTAGTTGGAATAGCAGACGTCGACTCGGTTGTCCCGAAAGGCTCACCGATCGATCAGCATGCAAGTCGAAATACCGTAACGGTCTATACGCAGAGCAAGATATTTCCGATGCTGCCCGAGGAGCTTTCGACAGGGATCACGTCGTTGAATGAGAACAATGACAGGCTCGCGGTTGTTGCTGACATGATCGTGAAGGAGAACGGCGACGTTCCGGAAAGCACCTTTTATCGGGCGATGGTGCGAAATCGGGCAAAGCTTGCGTATGAAGATCTAGGCGCTTGGTTAGACGGAAGCGGGGAGATGCCCGCGACAGTATTGGAAACGGCGGGATTAAAGGAACAGATCGAACTGCAGAAACAGGCGGCGGAACGGCTTCGTGCGTATCGGCAAGCTAAGGGTGCCCTTGAATTTGAATCGATCGAATCTGAGGCCGTGGTTGAGGACGGTGTCGTCAAAGGAATCAGATCAGTAGTCGCGAACGCGGCACGACGGCTGATCGAGAATTTTATGGTCGCTGCGAACGTCGAGATGGCTGAGTTTCTGGAAAATCATAACTCGGTCTCTCTGCGACGAGTCGTGAAAATTCCGAGGCAATGGGAGGGCATTAGAAAGATCGCGATGGAATTTGGCGATAATTTACCGGATGAGCCGGACCAGCCCGCGCTTGCAGCGTTTCTCGAAAAACGCAGAAACGCCGACCCGGATCATTTTCCTGATCTTTCGCTTTCAATAATCAAATTGATCGGCAGTGGTGAGTATGTTGTCCAGCGTGAGGGCGAAGATGCCGGTGGGCATTTTGGTTTGGCGGTTCAGGATTACGCGCACTCAACCGCTCCTAATCGACGGTTTACCGATATTGTCGTCCAAAGATTGGTCAAGGCGATTATCGCCGGCAAAGGCGCGCCATATACCGGAGACGAGTTAGACGCGATTGCTGCCCGCTGCAACGATCAGGAAAAAGCTGCTCGGAAAGTTGAACGAAAAATGCGAAAGATCGTGGCCGCAAGTGTTATGAAACGACATGTTGGTGAGACTTTTGGTGCGATCGTTACCGGTGTCACGCCAAGCGGTACATTTGCACGGATCCTGCGACCGCCGGTCGACGGCCGGATAATTAAAGGCGAGCGTGGCCTGGAAGTAGGGGAAAAGATCGATGTGCGGCTCCTGGCTGCCAATCCAAACAACGGATTCATCGATTTCGGGTATAGACAGTAGGCCCACTTTTTTGCCGCGTTCGAATTCGTTACACTAACTATATGGAAAACGTGAATGAGCCGGAAGAAAAATCATCGCATTTGCGAGATAAGCTAAAGGGAGCCGCACAGTCGATAATCGGTGAAATAGAAGAGCTTGCAGGCGTCATTAATGCTGACCCGCTTGCCCAGGCGGAAGGTGAATTCAATGTCGAGGTCGGTACGGCTCGCGAGGACGCAGCGGATGTTTTGGATAAAGGCGGCGACGAGAAGTAATTGTAATGCAACAAATGCAGCAGGGTGAATTTGTTTTGCCGCGACGTCTTCAGGGGCTCCAGCCAACGTTGATCAGGCAGTTTTTTGAGCGGGCGTTGCCAGACAGCATTAATTTTGGATTGGGCGAGCCTGATTTGCCAACCCCACAGTTTATGCGGGCAGAAGCAGCTCGCGTGGCGGTCGAAGAGCAGAATGGTTACACCTCGCATGCGGGAATCCCAGCGTTGCGGGAAAAGATCGCCGAGCAGTATCCGCATCTGAATCTTGGCCTGACGGATATTGTGGTGACCGTTGGTTCGCAGGAAGCGATGACTGCAGCCTTTCTTTGCATCATCGATCAGGGCGATGAAGTGCTCCTGCCGAATCCGAGCTTTCCGGCGTACGACGCGTGCGCGAGGATCGCGCAGGGGAATCCCGTTTATTACAGATTACCCGCGGACAAAGGTTTTGCGTTTGATGTCGATGAATTTAGGGCAAAGATCACACCGAAAACAAAAGCCGCGGTTGTGATAAGCCCTTCGAATCCAACGGGTAAGATTCTTACGCCCGAAAACCATCAGCAGATCGCGGAGGTTCTAAAGGATACAGGGATCTTCCTGATCTCGGACGAGATCTACAGCGATCTTTATTTTGGCGACCGGCCGCATTCCGCATCGGAATACTACGATAAGACGATCATTGTCAGCGGGCTTTCAAAAAGCTTGAGCATGACAGGCTGGCGCCTCGGATGGTTAGCAACAACACAAAAAGAGATCTCGCGTGCAGCTTTGACCCTCCACGGATTCATGACCGTTTGCACGTCGGCTATTACCCAGAAAGCGGCCTTGCTCGGCTGGACCGAAGAAGCAGAAAAGGCAAAGCAAAACGCTCGTGATGTTTACAAAAAACGCGGTGAATTTCTGGTCGATCTTTTGGATAAAGAACTGGGCCTGAAAGCGACATCGCCGGAAGGAGCGTTTTATACGATGCTCGATGTCCGTAGCTTAGGCGATGACATTGAGCTCGCTGAAAGGTGCTTGCAGAATCGCGTGATCACCGTACCGGGCGCTGCATTCGGTTCGGAAGCGAAAGGATTTTTGCGAATATCTTTCTGCAATCCGGAAAAGAAGATGGTTGAAGGTGTCAGAAGGATGAAGGCGGCGATGTCTACTGAACAGAAAGGATGAAGGTTCTGCCTATCATTGCTTTGCTTGCAAGCGAGCTGTCTTGTGGCGGAGTGCCCGAGTCGAATGTATCAAATAGTTCTCCCGATTCACCACAATTGACGGTAACGGAGTCGAGTCCGACTCCGACGCAGACGGCCGCTAATCTCGTCAATCGTGTGTCGACTAATGCTCCGAGAACCATTTCAGGTGGCCTTTTGAACGATAAGGCAGTTTCGCTACCTCCACCCGATTACTCGGCGGCGATGCGAAAGCTTAAGTTGAAAGGTGTCATCAGCGTGCAGGTGTTGGTTGATAAGAAAGGCGAGGTGGTTTCAGCGGCAGCGGTTGGCGGGCATCCGCTGTTGCGTTCGGCAGCCGAACAAGCGGCTCGTAAAGCGACCTTTGAGCCTTTGGTTCTGTCGGGCCAAAAGGTCACTTTTAGCGGAATCATTAGATACGAATTCAAGCCGTAGTCTTGAATCCTGATTATGCCAAAAAAATATCGCGTTGGAATTCTCGGAGCGACCGGGACGGTCGGGCAGCGTTTTGTTCAGCTTCTCGAGGATCACCCGCAATTTGAGATCACGGCATTGGCTGCATCGGACCGGTCTGCTGGAAAGCGGTATGCCGAAGCATGTGCCTGGAAGCTTCCGGGCACAATTCCCGTCGGTGTTCGTGAAATTGTCGTTCAGGCGATCGAACCGCCGCTTGATTGCGATCTGATTTTTTCTAGTTTACCGTCGAATATCGCGCGAGAAACCGAAGAGGCTTTTGCTCGGGCCGGGTATCCGGTCATCAGCAATTCGTCGAGCTATCGGATGGACGAAGATGTGCCGCTGCTGATACCGGAGATCAATCACGATCATTTGGGGTTGATCGCGAAGCAGCAGAAGAACCGGGGATTTGGCAAAGGTTTTATCGTCACGAATCCAAACTGCGCGATCATGAGCGTTGCTCCACCGCTCGCCGCGATACATAGAAGATTCGGCGTCGAATCGGCTGTCGTTACTACGCTTCAGGCGATCTCAGGTGCGGGTTATCCAGGTGTGGCTTCACTCGATATTTTCGATAACGTCATTCCCTACATCGCTGGTGAAGAACCCAAGGTGGAAACGGAGACGCAGAAGATACTTGGAGCATTCGCTAACGGAGCGATCACGAAAGCGGATTTTGCTGTGTCAGCGCAATGCTTTCGCGTGCCGGTGATCGACGGCCATACCGCCTCAGTTCGAGTGAACTTGAAAAAGACCGCGACTTTGGACGAGGTATTGGAAGCCATTGTTTCGGTCTCGGTGCTCGATCTTCATTCGTCGCCGAAAACATTTATTGACATTACCGATGAACATACGCGACCGCAGCCGCGGCTTGACCGTGATAATGGGAAGGGCATGACCATCACAGTAGGACGCGTTTTCCCGGACAATGTCTTCGACTACCGCTTTGTCGCGCTCAGTCACAATACTGTGCGAGGCGCAGCCGGTGCAGCTATTCTCAATGCGGAACTTTTGATCGATAGAAAGATCATTTAGAGAAAACGGTACGCCCGCCAGATCCGTTCTGCTTCCAATCCAATACCTTGAACGCTTTCGACGGAAGGAATGGCCGTTGACAGTTGATCGCGATAGGCTTCCAGGATGGCTATCAACTCTGGACGCGTGACCCCTTGAAGCGGCGTCGACAATGATTGCTGCTTTGTGATCGCCGCGTTAAATGCCTGCACTCCCCGCGTCTTATAAGTGCTGAATGCTGAGTCAATGATGGGGAAGATCTGTTCTGCCCTTTGAAACCGGTGGTTTTTCGCTCTAAGAGCAACGAAATTGCACACGTCAGCCATCGTGGATCGCAAACCGTTCTCCTCCGCTCGCGAGTCGGCTTTATTAAATTTTCCATGCAGACCATCGGTTCGCCCGAAAAGGTTTTCTAGTCCAAGCTCAAGTACATCGTTTGTCATGATCAGTTTCTGGATGGTAACCCCGTTGAATAAGACCTGGCCCGGCACACAATGGGCCGCTTGATCGTCTCCTGTCGCATAAAAGTATTGGCTCTCAGCCGCTTCGACGGTTAGAGAGGGCTGGATCTTGTTGAACTTCGATAGAAAGAAGACGTGTACAAGAATTTCCTTTACCGTACTTTGACGGTTCGTCTCATGGATCGCGGCGATCTCCGGATCTGATCCCTCGATCGACTCAAGACTTAGAAAACCTGTGAGTTGGGATTTCGGCCCCATTGAGCTTGATCTTTGTGCCATGATTTTTCTTATGCCAAAATAGAATCTGGAACCTAAATCGTTGACGGATCAAGTGGAATGTTTTGCTTTACAACCGATATCTTTCCTAACCCGAATTAAGGATTTTACGAACTAAAAATTTAAAGCTACATGATCGAAAGATACACATTGCCCGAGATGGGCGCGGTTTGGTCACTTGAGAATAAGTTTCGGAAATGGCTGGATGTCGAGATCGCGGTTTGCGAGGTGCACGCAGAGGATGGCGTGATCCCCGCGGACGCTCTCCAACAGATCAGATCCAAAGCCGCGTTCTCAGTTGAGCGGATCAACGAGATCGAGAAGACGACCGACCACGATGTGATCGCGTTTACCACCAATCTAGCTGAGAATATTGGCGAAGCGGCAAGATTTGTGCATTACGGGCTTACCTCATCTGATGTAGTCGATACGGCAAATGCACTCCTGCTTAAAGAATCCTGCGACATCTTGATCAAAAAATCGGATGAGTTGATGGCAGTACTCAAACGACGGGCGTTCGAATTCAAGGAAACTCCGCAAATCGGAAGAACACACGGAATTCATGCCGAACCGACTTCGTTCGGTTTGGTTTGGGCACTTTGGCATTCGGAGATGAGCCGAAACCGGAAAAGATTGGAAAGGGCAAAAGATGTGGTCTCGGTAGGAAAGATAAGCGGCGCGGTCGGGGCATTTGCTCATTTGTCGCCGGACGTCGAAGAACGTGTCTGCGCGAGGCTAGGTCTAAAGGCTGCAGACGTTTCGACACAAGTCATTCAGCGCGATCGTTACGCTGAATATCTCTGCACTCTCGGGATCGTTGCATCGACGCTGGAGAAAATAGCTCTTCAAGTGAGGCATTGGCAGCGAACTGAAGTTCGCGAAGCACAGGAGAAATTCAAAACCGGGCAGAAGGGCTCCTCGTCTATGCCGCACAAGCGGAATCCGATCCTTTCGGAACGAATCTGCGGGATGGCCCGGACCGTGCGGGCAAATTCGATCGTCGGTCTCGAAAACATTGCGCTTTGGCATGAGCGCGATATCTCGCACAGCTCTGCGGAACGTATTGTTTTGCCGGATTCGTCCGCCACCCTCGATTACATCCTGGCACAGGCGAGGAATCTGCTCGATTCCCTGATCGTCTATCCAGACAATATGCTCAAGAACCTTAACCTGACACACGGGCTAGTGTTCAGCGGACAACTTCTGCTTGCGCTGACCCAGAAAGGTGTGTCGAGAGAGGACGCCTATGTCTGGATACAAAGGAACGCGATGAAGGTTTGGGATGAGGGGGGTGATTACGCTGATCTAATAGCAAAAGACGCGGACATTACTTCTCGACTCTCACAAGAAGAAATTGCCCGCGTCTTTGATCTTAAGTACTACCTACGTAATGTCGATGCGGTATTTGCCAGAGTTTTCGACTAACTAACTCGAAAACTTTTCGGCCAAGCCGCCGATGATCGGAAGCTTGAACATGTTGCCGCCGTAGGCCTTGATCGCTGCGAATATGAGTGCTCCAAGGAAACCGACCACAACAACAAGCCAGAGCAACATAACGAGAAGTCCCAAAATTGTGCCCAGCGTACTAGAGGCAGCACCGATCACCGCCGCAACAACTCCCACAATTACCATAACGATGATGCAGGCGATGTAGGCCACAAACAGAAATACGGCCTGGAAGGCGTGAAACCTAACGAATTTGTTGTCTTTCTCTATGAAGATCAGGACAAGGGCCACGATACCGATAATGTAGCCGATCAAGGCAGTTACGTTACCGTCGAGTCCAAGAGCAGATTTTTGATTTTGCATGATTTTTCAATTTTCCTTTTGAATATGTTTAAATTTGAGGAGTTATCCGCAATGCCATTCGTTGGTCGGGAGTCTGAACGTCCAATGTTCTCAAGTACGCCTTTCGCACCTGCTTTGTTCTGTGTGTCGTTGAATTTTATCTTCTGTTTGAAATTCGGCTGACCAACTACTTTCAAAGAATGAAATTCCTGTGAAATTTAACACAAGACGTTGATTAAGACAAGAATTTGCGTAACAATCTACAATTTATTTTGGAGCGTTTAATGAAAGCAAATGTATACGTTACGCTGAAACCAAGCGTTCTCGACCCGCAGGGAAAGGCAATCCAACATTCCGTCGAGCTTTTGGGTATGAAAAACATAGCCGATATTCGCCAGGGAAAGTTCTTTGAGATAGCTCTGGATTCATCCATAAGTGAAGCCGAGGCTTCAGCAGCGGCTGAGAAGATCGCAAAAGACGTTTTGGCAAATCCGGTCATCGAAGACTACAAAGTGGAGATCGTTCAATAATGAAATTCGGTGTGATCGTATTTCCCGGCTCGAATTGCGACCATGATGCATATCATGTTGTTTCCAAGCATGTTGGCCAGCCGGTGGATTTCATTTGGCATAAAGAGACAGACCTCAGCGGTTTTGACGCCGTGATCATTCCCGGTGGATTTTCATACGGGGATTATTTGCGTGCTGGAGCCTTATCACGATTTTCGCCGGTTATGGGTGCCGTAAAAAAATTTGCAGAAGAAGGAAAGTTTGTATTCGGGATCTGCAACGGTTTTCAGATCCTGTGTGAGAGCGGACTGCTGCCGGGAGCGTTGATGCGGAATGCCGGCCTTCATTTTGTGTGCCGACACGTCAACATTCGGATCGAGAATGACAACACACCGTTCACCAACGAGCTCGAGAACGGACGTGTGCTTTCGATCCCGGTCGCCCATGCGGAAGGGAATTACGTTTGCGACGATATGACCTTTGACCAGTTGGAAGAAAACGGACAGATCGTCTTCAGATATTGTGATGAAGATGGAATGCTAACCGACGAATCAAATCCGAATGGGGCCCGATCGAATATAGCCGGGATCTGCAATCTGGATCGGAACGTTTTAGGGATGATGCCGCACCCCGAACGTGCATGCGAAGAACTGCTCGGTTCCAATGACGGACGCGATATCTTTCGTTCGCTGACGAATGCGATCGCATATGCCGAAGCCCGGGTATGATCCTATCAACAGAAAGAAACCGGCCGATCGATTCGGCCGGTTTCCTTTTGAACAAAAAGTTACTTATTCCTGCTTATTCGCTGAACGAATTGTTATCCCGCCGTTTGTCGTGATGACACGGATCGTTGGGCCGCCGCCGTTCAGATCAGCACTGACGCGAGCCGGCTTCCAACGCTCGGTCCTATCTACGCTCAAGGCTGAAAAATCACTGCTAAAGCCGCCATTTACGGTTCCGGTTTCGACGTGCGCTGCATAGCTGTTTGCCATCGACAGGGTCACGCCACCGTTTGTCGTTTCAACGTCGAGTCCACTGCCTTTCCAGCTGCTTCCGCCAAGCGACACCATAACGCCGCCGTTCGTTGTCCGGCCTTTTACTTCGCCGGCTACATCGCGAAGCACTACACCCCCATTCATGGTCTCGAAATCAAGATTGCCTTCGACGCCGGAGATCGAGATTCCGCCGTTGCGAGCTTTTAAGCTAAGGCTAGTGTTTCGCGGAGCGGAGATCTCATATGATACTGACCAGTCTTTTGAGCCCGACGCACTTTCAGCCTTGATCGTTCCAGCAGTTTCAATCTTGATCCCCGCTGCCAATGCCTTCGCCTCATCTTCCGACTTGGACCAAGTCTGTATACAGGCCCGAACCAGCACGTCGTTGCGGTTCTCACCAATTACCCGGACGCCGCCGTTCTGGCCGCCGTCGACGGTAAGTGAACCCGTAGCGGGCAGTGTCATTTCGCGAACTTCTCTAAAGGAAATGTGATCGTCCGAAGAGTAATTATTGTTCGAACAGAACTCGCGTGATTTATTTTTGGCTTCCGCCTTATTCTGAGCCGAAGTGTTCACGGCGAACAAGCAGACCGCTGCCAGCAGCGCGGTGACGGCGCCGGTATTAAGATTGCGTAGATTGAACTTCATTTATTCAAAGCCTCCGTTTTTGCAGTGTTTTGTTTTTTGCAGATTTTGTCGATCCGCAACTGAAACACCGCACGCGAGACTTTTGTGACAGGTAAATTTGATATTTGGTATGCAGACCCTATTGCCAGAAGACCTCTAGCTGATATTCCTTTGCACCGCCTTTGTCATCCGCGACCTCTACAATTGCAGTAAAATTGTTTTCCTGTGTCGGCTGCTGAACCACTGCAACCTTTCCGCGCCCCTCGGTTTTATTTACTCCGAGAGTGACCGGTGAGTCGGGCAGGGGAGTAGTAAAGCTGTAAATACCTTCAGGATATTCCTTTCCGGCGAGCGTCTTTGTCTCTATCTTGTCCCCCTTGATACTGAGCTGGATCTTTGCGTCGACCATTCCTTTCCAGAAGACACGGCCAGCGATCTGTGTCTGCGATAGGCCGGTTGCAAGCAAGAGGGAAGTGATAATAGCCGCAAATAGTGCGCGTTTCATATTCTCAAGGCTCCTCGGATAGGGATAGGACTCGAAAAAATGCCGAAATTTGCGAAACCCAGGCTCGTGAATGAAATAAAAAACTATAAAACTTTAACTATCAGGCCGTTATTTGCCACCTTCCAGTTTAAGACCTCTGCCCCATCTTCAGCCGCCAACGCAGCCTCAACTGCAGACTTTTTGCCTTCTTCGCAAAAGAAGGCGATACATCCGCCGCCTCCGGCTCCGCATACCTTCGGAGCTATGGCGCCGTTATTAATTGCTGTTTCGATCAGGTGATCCATCTGCGGCGTAGTAATATTCGGCGAAAGGCGCTGCCGCTGTGGATGAGCTTTTTTTAGAATTTCGCCGACATCATCCCACCGTCCTTCGAGCAGTGCAACGCGTAGTTCAACTGCGCCGTCGCGGATCCCTTCAAAGATCCCAAAGATCTCCCTATCACCGTCGATGTGCCGTTTTGTTATTTCCCAGTTATTCGTACCAGAGTTTCGCGGTTCGCCGGTGTAAACGACGGCAATTCTGTCCTCTAGTACCGAGGTGTCGACGTTCAAGGCTTCTCGCTCCATTCCTTCCGTCTTAAAGTGAATGCAGGAAACGCGTCCATAGTAGGCGGAGTGATAATCCTGATATCCGGCCGGAACCTTGATGACCTGGCATTCGACATTGGCGGCGATCGGAATGAACTTGTCCGCCGGGTAACGGTCTCCGACAAGCTTGTTTAATGCACCGATGCACGCGATGTTCAGAGTTGAGGAACCGGCTAGTCCGGCTCCGGCCGGTGCTTCGGATTCGGTGATCATGTTGAAACCGGTATCGGGCCGGAAAAAGAAAACGAGCTTCGCGAGCATCTCAAGACGCGGTTCATTCCGGAGGCTGTCGATCGCGTCCAGTGATATCTCGAACTTGTCTGCGCGATCGATCGATTCGAGAGAAACTATCCGATCATTGCGGGTTTCGATCCGGCATCGAGCCATCAGATCGATGGCAAAGTTAACCGTCGCTGCTCCCTCGTGAAACAGAAATAGAGGCGGAATATCAATTGTTCCCCCGGCAAGATCTACTCGCGTCGGGGCCGAAGATTCGATTATCACAAGTTATTTCCTACGAATTGGCTTTAAGTGAATTCGACTAATATTAACGTAAGCGGGCGAAAATTAGATAGCGGTGGCGGTCATTTTTTGGCGGCTGTGGTTTCCGCCTGTGTTTCACCGGCGCTCGGGTCCGGCGGCTTTCCGTTCTCCGATCCCGCGTCCTTTGCGCCTGCTTTTTCATCGCGATTGGCTTCACGCGTCAAGTGCAGGCGTTCGCCGAGATCGTGCAGTTTCTCCTGGGCGACCTCTTCGACAGCATGCAGCTTTTCCTCGATCTTCAAGATCGTGGCGGGATTTGCATCTTCAACATGTTCTGAGAGCCAAAAACGCTCGATCGCGTAAAAAATGATTATCCCGGCCATCACAATAAAGAAAAGCGCAATACCTATTTGCCGGAAATCGCCGATCATCGACGTAATAGCCCCGCTGAAGAAATAACCG
>Ga0268264_10003536_pt1 | contig 13454 bp, 10 predicted proteins | sample KBSSwiS32_FD_190357 | JGI IMG/M metagenome (GOLD analysis project Ga0268264, IMG submission 190357) | Switchgrass rhizosphere microbial communities from Kellogg Biological Station, Michigan, USA - KBS Switchgrass S3-2 (SPAdes) (version 2) | ecosystem: Host-associated > Plants > Roots >...
GAGCTCATCTGGTTGCTCATGCGCTGGATCACGGGCTCCACCTCGAGGTGGTCGTACCACAGGTCGAGGTTCTTCATCTTGGCGAAGTCGGCCATAGCCGCACGGTAGGAACCGAGCGTCGTCAACAGCACCCTCAAGCGCTCCTTGGCGGTGAATCCGTTGTCTCGACCGGCGATCGCAAAGCTGGCGGCCAAGCGCTTCACGTCCCACTCCCATGGGCCCGGGGTGGTCTCGTCGAAATCGTTGATGCCGAACACGAGGCGCCGTTCGGGGGAAGCGAACGCCCCGAAGTTCATCAGATGGGCATCGCCACAGACCTGTGTAATCAATCCCGAGCGCGGGGTGGAGGCCAAGTCGGCGGCCATCAGAAGGGCAGCGCCCCGATAGAAGGTGAAGGGCGAAACCAACATGCGCCCGTACCGGATCGGTACCAGCTCCTCCACCCGGGTCACCGCTTGGAGCTCCAACATCTCGACCGGGTCGCGCCGCATGGTCCCGGGGCTAAAGCTGGCATGACTGGACCGGGGCACCTCTTTGCGGGCCGCCCTGCCGCGAGCTACCCGCTCCTCGGCCGTGAGGTGAGGCACGATCTTGCCGTGCTCGATCCGCATGCCCGCCGGGACGGGGCCCAATCCCGCTTCGTCATCGAGTAGGTCGGTGTTTTCCATGGCCGCAGCCCCCTTGGTGTGCTGCTCGAAAACACTCGAGCCGAAGCAGGCTACTCACGCCACCCCGTCCGGAACGACGGGACCGGCGATGGCAGAGTGAGGTATGGCCGTCGCCGGCACGACCCTCACCACGGGAGACCGCCACTGCTGATCTCGGTCGCCCTCCTCGGCCTCTTGGCGTCGCTCGACCCGTTGCGACCGGCGGTGTTCGTGATGGTCCTGCGTACCGAACGGGCCAAGCTCAACGCGATCGGGTTTCTCATCGGCTGGGCGGTCGCTCTCGCGGTGCTCTTCTGCGCGGGGTTGGTCTTGTTCGAGGCCGGCGATTCGGACCGGCCGAGCTCAGGCCAGAAGACCTGGCTCTCGGTGCTGGAGATGATCCTGGGCATCCTGTTGTTGGCGCTGGCCACCCGCCGATGGCGGAGGCGTACCAACGCCAGCGCCAGATCCCACACTCCAGCTTCGGTGCTTCGGCAACTGGAGCACCTCACGCCGAGCCGGTCGGGGTTCTTGGGTGCATTGGTGCAGCCTCGAACTTTGACACTGGCGGCCGCCGTGGTGGTGGCCCGCGACCGCTCGGGGCCCATCAGCGTGGCCGCCGGGCTGTTGGTGTTCGCCGTGTTGTCGACGGGTGCCCTGCTCGGCCTGTTCACCTACTTCGTACGACGACCCGACGGAGCGGAGAGCTGGTTGGCCGCCTCCGCCGATTGGATCGAGCGAGCCAGCCCCACATTGTTCACCATCGGCTGCGCCATCGCCGGCGTCTACCTCTTGATCGATGCCATCCACAGCCTCGTCAAGGGCTGACCGACAAGCGATCAGAATTCGGCATCGAGCTCGTCGAGGTCCTCCGGCTCGGCGATGGCCGCGCTGATCCACTCCTGGACCTCCGGCATCGCCAGCACGCGATCCCGGTAGGCCGCGCACGGCGGCGGGAGTGGAACGTCGTAGGTGACGAAGCGGGCGCAGACCGGGGCGAACATCGCCTCGGCCTGGGTGGCCTGACCGAAAAGAAATGGTCCATTCGAGGCATCGAGGCACATCTTCCAGATCTCCAGAATGCGATCAACGTCCAGCTGCGCTCCCGCCCACAGCTTGAAGCCGGGGTGGTGCGCCTTGATGTTCATGGGCATGGCGGACCGGAGGTTCGCGAATCCCGAATGCATCTCGTCGCAGATCGACCGGCACCGGGCCCGTTCGACGGGATCGGTCGGCAGAAGGCCGGCGTCGGGAAACGTTTCGGCCAGGTACTGGGCAATCGACAACGTGCCCCACATCGTGATCTCACCCACTCGCAGGCGCGGCACCAGAAACGATGGCGACAGCAACAACAGTTCGGCGCGGCTCGACGGATCATCGCTCGGCACCACCTCGGTGACGAAGTCGATGCCCGCCAGCTTGCACAGCAGCCATCCCCGCATCGACCAGGCTCCGTAGTTCTTACTGTTGATGGTGAGCACGGCAGAAGCCATACCAAATCTTCCCACCAAACTTGACTATCAATGAACGCTCGAGCCGGGATGTTCACAGACGTTTACGGTACGTTGGCATTCTCAATGCTCTACCAGGCCTATCAGACGCAAACCGATCTGCTGCTTCCGCTGCGGATGGCGGCGTCGGTGGGTCAGCAGTGGTTCGGCCACTTGGGCGATTTCGGGGATGGCACTCCAGCCGGGGTGCTCAGCAAACGAATGTCCGCCAGCCTCGAGATGATCTCTCGGGCCGGGCTGTCGCACACCCGACCGTCGTTCGACATCGATGAAGTCACGGTGGCCGGAGAACCGATACCGGTGGTTGAGGAAATCGTGACAGCCACTCCATTTGCCACGTTGCTCCGGTTCCACCGGGCGAGCGACGTCGAGCTGCCGCGAGTCCTCATCGTGGCCCCCTTGTCCGGGCACTTCGCAACCCTGCTTCGAGCCACGGTGCGCACCATGCTGCAAGACCATGACGTCTATTTGACCGATTGGCACAACGCCCGCGACATCCCGCGGCGCCACGGGGTGTTCGGGCTCGAGGACTACACCGACCACCTCATCTCCTTCTTGGAAGCCATCGGACCCGGCGCCCATCTGCTCGCGGTGTGCCAGCCGTGCGTCTCCGCGCTCGTCGCCACCGCGGTGATGGCCGAGGCGGGGTCGTCGTGCACACCGAGATCGCTCACCTTGATGGCCGGCCCGATCGACACCCGCGTCTCGCCGGCCGCCGTCAACATTCTCGCCACCAGTCATTCCATCGAGTGGTTCCGCAACAACCTGATCACCACGGTCCCGATGCGCTTTCGCGGGGCGGGACGTCGGGTGTATCCCGGCTTCCTGCAGGTGGGAGCGTTCGTGGCCATGAACCCTCGTCGCCACCTCGATGCCCATTGGCGCATATTCGATGATCTGGTCGAGGGCCGGATTGCCGAGAGCGCGGCCAGGAAGGCGTTCTACGACGAGTACTTCGCCGTGCTCGACCTGACGGAGGAGTTCTACCTGGAGACCGTCGAAGCGGTGTTCCAGGAGCACCTGTTGCCTCGAGGGCTAATGCGGCATCACGGTCGAATCGTGGACTGCGCGGCCATTGGCCATACCGCGCTGCTCACCGTAGAAGGCGAACGCGACGACATCTGTTCGGTGGGCCAGACCATGGCGGCCCACGAGCTCACGCCGTCGATACCGAACGCACTGCGCGCCCATCATCTACAGGCCGGCGCCGGCCACTACGGGGTGTTCAGCGGACGCCGCTGGGAAGCCGAGGTGTACCCGACGGTTCGCCGCACGATCCAGGCGAGCGACCGAGCCAGCCTCCTGCGCTAAGGACCGGCGCGACGATTGGCCTGGCGATCCGGCCGCTACACCAACGGCTTATGCACGTCGCCGAGCGGATACAGGTCCTCGGCAGGCGGAGTGAGAACGTCGGACGCCGGGATGCTGCCCTCCCTCGCCAGCCGGGCCATGTCGAACCCGAACACCTCGGCGGCCGTTCCGCCCAGCATCTGCTTGGCCTCATCCAGAGGGACACCGAGCACACCGAAGGTGGCTTGCAGGTAGTTGCGGGTTCCCTCTTGCAACGTGCTCTCGTGGTGGGGATAGTCCATCCCGATCATCATGCGGTCGATACCGATGACGTGACGGGCTTCGACCTCGGCCCGCGAGAACGACGATGAGCCGAGGTGAACATGGCGTTGGAAGTACTCGCTGGGGCTGGACTTCAGGTAGTCCCGGACGTCGGACCGGTTGTAGCTGCCCCGGTACGAGTAGTCGGCGTCCGCGAGCCAACGCACGGTCCAGGCGCTGCCCTGCTCGGTGAGCACCACCTTGAGGCGCGGGTGCCGCTCGAAGACGCCACCCCAGATCAGGTGAGAGAGCACCTCGTGGCATTCGAACATCAACCGGCTACCGAACAGCCGCGAGGCAATGCCCGGATGAGGTGTGTTCGGCATCGAGATCGGCACATCCGACACCGACGAGATCGCGATGTGGCTGTTGACGATGAGCCCGAGGTCCTCGATGGCGTCCCAGATGGGGTCGAACCGGGCGGAGTAGAGCGGCTCCTCCGGGGAGAATCGCGACAGGACGAAGCCCTTGATGCCGGCCGCCGCGACGGTTTGCAGCTCCTTGACGGTGGCTTCGACGTCGGCGAAGCGGACGATCGCCATGCTGGCGAATCGGTGGGGTGCTACCGACTGGAAGTCGACCAGCCAGCGGTTGTAGGCGCGGTGAGCCGCGTCCACCTGATCGTACGTCGGCAGCGGGTGGCCGAGCATCGCCGCCAGCTGAGGCGAGTAGAGCTCGAACGGCAGCCCGAAGTCGGGGAAGGTGACCTCGGCCGCAATGCCCTCCTCGTCCATGATGGCGATGCGGGCGGTCGAGTCGAGCCCGCCCTTGGCCCGCCCGGCGTCGAGCACCTTCGCCTGCCACTCGTCCACGGACTCGGGGCTGAGCCGGACCCGCAACGCCGGTAGGTCGTAGCTATGCGTGCCGTGCGCGTTCCACTGGACCAAAAAATCGTCGAAGTCGTCACGAAAGCGCTTGTCGAGGTACGGGCGGTAGTCCGCCATGGGTGCCGTGGCGTGCCCATCGGTGGAGATGATCGTGATCCGCTCTTCGCTGACCGATGATGTACTCACTCGATTCCCCCGCTTCTTCTCGGGCGCACTCCGTGCACGGCGTATGCCTATGCCCTGCACCTGAGTCTCTGACCAGCGGATCCTACCGCGCCCGCTACGGTTCCTCGCTGCCCCACAACGGGGCCGCTCACCGGGAGGAGCCATGGCGAGACCAGTCATTCTTACGGTGGACGACGAGGTGTCGGTATCGCAGGCGATCGCCCGCGACCTTCGAGGACGGTACGCGGACCGGTACCGGATCATCCGCGCCACCTCCGGCGCCGAGGGCCTGACTGCCCTCGAGGAACTCCGCCGGCGCGACGTGCCGGTGGCCTTGATCCTGTCGGACCATCGGATGCCGGAGCAGACCGGCATCGAATTCCTCGAACGGGCTCGACCGATGGCTCCGAGCGCGAAGCTGATGCTCCTCACCGCCTACGCCGACACCGATGTAGCGATCAAGGCGATCAACGACATCGGGCTCGATCACTACCTCCTGAAGCCGTGGGCCCCTCCCCAAGAGCGCCTCTACCCAGCCCTCGACGATCTGCTCGGGGCATGGGACTCGGAGAACGGTCAGCCCTTCGAGGGCGTCCGCGTGATCGGCAACCGCTGGTCGGAGCGGAGCTACGAGACGCGCATGTTCCTGGCCCGCAATCACGTGCCCTACCAGTGGCTGGAACTCGACCTCGACCCCGAGGCGCAACGCCTTTTCGCCCTGTTCGGCACGCCCGACGCTGAGCTTCCATTGGTGTTGATGACCGACGGGACCGTGTTGCAGGGTGCGGCCGCGTTCCAGTTGGCGGGCGCGCTGGGGCTCCACACCACCACCGAATCCACGCTCTACGACGTGGTGATCGTGGGCGCCGGTCCCGCCGGTCTCGCGGCAGCCGTCTACGCGTCGTCGGAAGGACTCCGCACGATCGTGATCGAACGAGACGCGCCGGGAGGTCAGGCCGGTCAAAGCGCGCGGATCGAGAACTACCTCGGCTTTCCGAATGGCCTCAGCGGCGCCGACCTGTCTCACCGAGCGGCCACCCAGGCGCGACGGCTCGGCGCGGAGATGGTGCTGGCCCGCCACGTCGAGGCGTTGGAGGCGCGCGGTTCGATTCACGCACTGCGGTTCGACGACGGCACGGAGATCGAAGCACGGGCGGTAATCGTCGCGACCGGGGTGTCCTATCGACTCTTGACCGCGGAGGGGCTCGGCGACTTCACCGGACGAGGCGTGTACTACGGGGCATCGGCCAATGATGCAAAGTCGACCGAGGGCGCAGACGTGTATGTCGTCGGCGCCGCAAACTCCGCCGGTCAAGCCGCGCTCCATCTCTCGCAGTACGCCCGCCGCGTTGTGATGCTGGTGCGCGGCGACTCCCTCGAGGCCTCGATGTCGAAGTACCTCGTGGACCGGGTTCTCTCGTCCGACAAGATCGAGGTTCGCCTGCGCACAGAGATCGTCCGCGGCACGGGCACGGGCCACCTCGAACGGCTCACCCTGATCGACAAAAGCTCCGGGGTGGAAGAAGACGTGGACGCCAACTGGCTCTACGCGTTCGTGGGCGCAAAGCCCCGCACCGACTGGCTCGCCAACGTCGTGGCGCGAGACGAGCACGGGTTCATTCTGACCGGCCCCGACATCGCAACCCAGGCCAGCGCCGACGGCCCAGCCTGGCCGCTACGACGTCCACCATTCCTGTTGGAATCCAGTGCACCAGGAGTGTTCGCGGCGGGCGACGTTCGCCGCTCGTCGATGAAGCGCGTGGCCTCGGCGGTGGGCGAAGGCTCCAGTGCGGTGAGCAACGTGCATCTTTTCCTGGAGACCGTATGACTCTCCAAGACGACCTTCGCGCCGCGGTCCTCACGTCGCAGCTCGACGACGGGCAGCGGGCCCAACTGATCGATGCGGGCCAGGAGGTACATTTCGCCGCCGACGAGGAGATGTTCGCCGAGGGTCGCCGGGCCGATCTCCTGTGGATTCTCCTCGAGGGCAAGATCGAGCTGTCTCGACAGATCGCCAACCGCACCATGGTGGTCGGCACGATGTCGACCCCTGGTCAGTGGGCGGGTGGACTCGCCGCGTGGGGCGAGGGCGACGGGGTATATCGCGCCACCGGTCGGGCCGTCACGCCCGGTCGATGCCTCACCGTCCCGTCCGACACGCTGGGTTCGCTGGTCGGCGCCTGGTCGCCGTTCGCGAAGCACATGATCAACGGCGTCTATCAAACGGTCCGCAGCATCGATGCGGCCGCGCGCGAACGTGAAGCGCTCGTTGCGCTGGGAACCCTTGCTGCCGGGCTGGCCCATGAGATCAACAACCCGGCCTCGGCGGCCATGCGGGCGGTCGAGGAACTGCGCAACGCCAGCGGCTACATGGTCGAGTCGATGGCGGCGTTGGCCGAGCAGGGCATCGCCGCGGATCGATTCCTACAGCTCGACCACCTCCGAGCGGAACTTCTGGAACGCCCTCAGCTCGACGAGGGAGCAATAGAGCGAGCGGATCACGAGGAGTTCATCGGCTCTTGGCTCGAGGACCACGACGTTGGGGTGGCCTGGCTGCTGGCGCCGCTGCTCGCCACCTACGGCGTCGACCGTGCCTGGCTCGAGGGACTCGAGACCCTCGTCGGCCCCGACGCGCTGATGCCCGCCGTGCGCTGGATCACGAGCACGGTGGGCATGCAGTCGCTCCTCACCGAGCTGGCCGACTCGACCGGCCGCATCTCTCATCTGGTGGAGGACGTGAAGACCTACTCCGCCATGGACCGCGCCGAACTCCGTCGTATCGACATCAGAGGCGGGATCAATAGCACGCTCACAATGTTGTCGGCGAAGATGACCGGTATCGAAGTGCTGCGGGCCTACGACGACGATCTGCCCGAGGTCGAGGTGTACGCCGCCGAGCTCAACCAGGTGTGGACGAATCTCATCGATAACGCCATCGACGCCATGGAAGGCGAAGGCACGTTGCGAATCGCGGCCCGCCGCGACGGCACCGAGCTCGTGGTGGAGATCACCGACAGCGGCCCGGGCATCGACCCGGCCGCCTTACATCGAGTTTTCGAGCCGTTCTTCACCACGAAGGACGTTGGAAAAGGAACCGGGCTCGGTCTCGACATCTCTCGACGGATCGTCGACCGCCACGAGGGCCAGCTCGAGCTCGAGTCGCGCCCGGGAGCGACCACAGCCAGGGTGCGCCTCCCAATCGCGCGGCAGACATAGCGCAACGCTCAACTCAACCGTGAACAGCCCCTCGCGGCTTACCTCAGCCCGTGAACGGCGAGGTTTTATGGAAGGAAGCTTTCGCGTAGCGTCGTTGGCATGACGCCGGAGGAGATCGCCGACCTCGTTCGCATCGCGCAAGGCTGACCGTTGCCTGCGAAGCATGACGCCGACCGCCACGACGTCATTCGCGTGCACGGGGCCCGGGTGAACAACCTCAAGAACATCAGCATCGAGATCCCGAAGCGTCGGCTCACGGTGTTCACCGGCGTTTCCGGTTCCGGCAAGAGCTCGCTGGTGTTCGGCACGATCGCCGCCGAGTCACAGCGTCTGATCAACGAGACCTACAGCGCCTTTGTGCAGGGTTTCATGCCTTCACTGGCGCGTCCCGATGTCGACGTGCTGGAGGGACTCACCACGGCCATAATCGTCGACCAAGAACGTATGGGCTCCAACCCCCGCTCCACAGTCGGCACCGCCACCGACGCCAACGCCATGTTACGAATCGTCTTCAGCCGGCTCGGCCGGCCGCATATCGGCTCGCCCCAAGCGTTTTCCTTCAACACCGCGACCATCAGCGGCGCCGGTGCGGTGACGTTCGAGAAGGGCGGAAAGACGACGAGGGAGAAGCGCTCATTCTCGCGTACGGGCGGCATGTGCCCGCGCTGCGAGGGCATGGGCTCCGTCACGGACTTCGACCTCACTCAGCTCTACGACGACTCCAAGTCGCTCAACGAGGGTGCACTCACGATCCCCGGCTACAGCATGGACGGTTGGTACGGACGCATCTTCAGAGGCTGCGGCTACTTCGATCCCGACAAGCCCATCCGCAAGTTCACCAAGAAGGAACTCAACGACCTGCTGTACCGGGAGCCGACCAAGATCAAGGTCGACGGGATCAACCTCACTTATGAGGGGGTGATCCCGAGGATCCAGAAGTCGATGCTGTCCAAAGACATCGAGTCGATGCAGCCCCACATCCGGGCTTTTGTGGAGCGGGTCGTCACGTTCACCAGCTGCCCGGAGTGCGGGGGCACCCGCCTCAACGAGGCCGCTCGGTCATCGAAAATCAACGGCATCAGCATCGCCGATGCCTGTGCGATGCAGATCAGTGACCTGGCCCACTGGGTGCAGGAAGTCCAGGAGGAGTCGGTAGCTCCGCTGCTGACCTCGCTGCGCGACACGCTCGACTCGTTTGTGCAGATCGGTCTCGGCTATCTGTCTCTCGATCGCCCCACCGGCACGCTGTCCGGCGGCGAGGCGCAACGCACCAAGATGATCCGCCATCTCGGTTCGTCGCTCACCGACGTCACGTACGTTTTTGACGAGCCCACAGTGGGGCTGCACCCCCACGACATCGCGCGAATGAACGAGTTGCTGCTGCATTTGCGCGACAAAGGCAACACCGTGCTGGTTGTGGAACACAAACCGGAGACCATCGTCATCGGCGACCACGCCGTAGATCTCGGGCCCGGCGCCGGCCCCGCCGGTGGCGAGGTGGTGTTCGAGGGCACCGTCAAGAAGCTCCGCACGAGCGGCACGCTGACCGGTCGCCATCTCGATGACCGGGCCTCGCTCAAAGCCACCGTGCGCACGGCCACCGGTGCGTTGGAGGTTCGGGGCGCCACCACCCACAATTTGCACGATGTCGATGTGGACATCCCGCTGGGTGTGTTGGTGGTGGTCACGGGCGTGGCCGGCTCAGGAAAGAGCTCGCTCATATCCGGATCGGTCTCCGGCCACGAAGGCGTCGTGACGATAGACCAAGCGGCCATCAAGGGCTCTCGCCGGAGCAACCCGGCGACCTATACCGGTTTGCTCGATCCGATCCGCAAGGCTTTTGCGACGACCAACCGGGTGAAGCCCGCGTTGTTCAGTGCCAACTCCGACGGCGCCTGTCCCAACTGCAACGGCGCCGGCGTGATCTACACCGACCTGGCGATGATGGCGGGCGTGGCTGCCCCGTGCGAGGTGTGCGAGGGGAAGCGTTTTCAAGCCGAGGTCCTGAAGTACAAGTTCGGCGGGAAAGACATCACGGAGGTCCTGGCGATGTCGGCGAACGAGGCCGTGGAGTTCTTCGCTACCGGCAAAGCGAAGACCCCGCCCGCCCACAAAATCCTCAACCGGCTCGTCGATGTCGGGCTCGGCTACCTCACCATCGGTCAGCCGCTGCCCACCCTTTCGGGCGGGGAGCGGCAGCGGCTCAAGCTCGCTACCCACATGGCGGAAAATGGCGGCGTCTACATCCTCGACGAGCCGACCAGCGGTCTCCACCTCGCGGACGTCGAGCAGTTGCTCGGTTTGCTCGATCGGCTGGTCGACTCGGGCAAGTCCGTCATCGTGATCGAGCACCATCAGGCCGTGATGGCCCATGCCGACTGGATCATCGACCTCGGTCCCGGCGCAGGCCACGACGGCGGCCGGATTGTGTTCGAGGGCCCACCCGCCGACCTCGTCGCCGCCCGTTCCACGCTCACCGGTGAGCACCTCGCGGGTTACGTCAGCCGGTAACGATCACTCCGCCGGTCAGCGCGACTTGCCTTTCGCGGCGAACAGCTCCTTCGGGATCAGCTCCTTGGTGGTCGTGAACCCACCGTCGACCGCCAGAACCTGACCCGACACGAACCGGGCCGCGGGCGACGCCAGGAACACGATCACCTCGGCAATGTCTTCGGCCTCTGCCACCTCGCGGATGGCGGTGCCTCGGGCCACGGCATCGAGTACACCCGGTACCTTGTCGGCGCCCTTGGAAAAGTCGGTGCGAACAAAGCCGGGAGCCACCGAGTTCACCCGCACATGGGCCGGCCCATATTGCAGCGACAGCGCGCGGGTCATTGCGTCTACGGCACCTTTGCTCGCCGAGTAGGCGGGGACGCCGGCAATGCCCTGCAGGGCGGCGATCGACGACACATTGACAATGACACCCCCGCCGCGGGCCGCCATCTTCGGCGCCAGCAATCCCGAGAGCACGAGAGGGCTGCGGACGTTGATCTCGAGCATGCGGTCGACGTCGTCGGTCAGGACACCGGGAGGCTCGGAAACCGAAACGCCAGCGCAGTTGATCAAGATGTCGATCTCCGCAAGGGCGATCGCCTGCCCGGCAAGGTCCTTGGCGGCGCCGGGTTGGGCCAAATCGGCGGTCAGGATCGCCAAGCACGAATCGCCGAGCTGACGAGCCAGTTCCTTGAGGGCCTCGGCATCGCGGCCCGAGATGATGAGCCGTGCTCCCGCTTCGCTGAGCGAAATCGCGGTGGCCCGCCCAATGCCCCGGCTCGCGCCGGTGAGAAGCACCACCTTGCCCGCTAGTGCATCTGGACTGAACACGCTCATTGGATCGTCCCCCTGCGCCGTGCAACAACCTGCGATCCAGGCCGCTCGCCGCAGCGTACAGAGCGCGTCATTGCGGTAGTGCTCCTCGAACGAGTGCGCCGATTCAGCTCCGATGATCTACAAGACGATCTTCCGCGCCAGGCATCATCGTGCGCGCTGGCGTCGCGAAGGTCGCCTAGGCATCTCGAATCCATGTCCCGTTGCCGGAGCAATACTTAGCCCTTGCGCTAAGTATTGTTGGCCCATATACTTTGCCTTATGGCACAGTATTCTGCTCGGCTCGACGAGGTGTTCGGTGCGCTCTCCGACCCGACCCGCCGCCTCGTGATCGGAGAACTCGGACGAGGCCCCGCCACCGTGGGCGACCTGGCGAGATCGTCGACCATGACGCTCCCATCGTTCATGAAACACATCCGCATGCTCGAGAGTTCTGGACTGATTCACACTGCGAAGAGGGGCCGCGTGCGCACGTGCTCCCTCAACCGCGAACGCCTGGCGGTGGTCGATGGTTGGCTCGCGGAGCAACGAACGATCTGGGAGAGCCGTACCGATCGCCTCGAGCGGTTCGTCACCACACCAAAGGAGTCGTCGTCATGAATCCCGATCTCGATCTCACCCTCGACCGAATCATCCGCGCCCCTCGCTCTGTCGTGTGGGACGCGTGGACCGATCCCACGAGCCTGGCTTCGTGGTGGCTGCCCGAGCCACTGCAGTGCCGCGTCGAACGGCTCGACACCATACCTGGCGGTGCGTTCGTGACATCGATGAGCGAAGACGGAATCAAGTTCGCGCCTCATGTCGACGCCTGCTTTCTCATGGTCGACGTCGGCGAGCGGATCGTCTTCACCAACGCGGTCGACAGTCAATGGAGGCCGGCAACACCCGAGCCGGTCACCATGACGGCGGAGATCGTCATGCGTGATCATCCCGACGGCACCGAGTTCCGAGCGATCGTGCGACACCGTGACCCGGCGGCACGCACATTGCACGAACAACTTGGTTTCTTTGACGGATGGGGCACGGTGACAGACCAGCTCGCCCGCTTCGTCGAGCGGTAACAGCCCGACGGTCTTCCCCGCCACTGTCAATCTAGACCAGGGGTGGGGGCTTGATGCAAGGACCTCGGATGTGGTGTGAATACTCGCCGTCGTGTGACTCGCAGGCACGATGGTGGAGGCAACGAGATGGAAACGGACTGCCGGTCCGACGGCAATGTGCTGAGCTTCCAGGAGATCGACCACGCGACGGTGGCGATCGTGGGAGGCAAGGGCGCGAGCCTCGGAGAGCTTTCCCGGATCGAAGGCATCAGCGTGCCGGCCGGCTTCTGCGTAACGACAGGCGCGTTCCAGCGAATCATGGCGCAAGCTCCCGCGATCGACGAACGCCTCGATCGGCTCTCGCGCCTCAGCCTGAACGACCGAGAGTCGATCCGTACGTTCAGCGCGGACATCCGCCGGATGCTCGAAGGGATCGCGATCCCTAACGATCTGGCGGCGGCGATCACCGGCGCGGTCACCCGTCTCGGCGAGGCGGCCGCCTACGCCGTGCGATCCAGTGCCACCGCGGAAGACCTTCCGACGGCATCGTTCGCCGGCCAACAGGACACGTATCTGAACATCGTCGGGCCAGCCGCCGTCCTCGAGCACGTGAGCCGGTGCTGGGCGTCGCTGTTCACCGAACGAGCCGTGACCTATCGCCTCCGCAACCGCTTCGACCATCGCAAGGTCCATATGGCCGTGATCGTGCAGCGGATGGTCTTTCCGGAGGCGGCTGGCATTCTGTTCACCGCCGACCCCGTCACGTCCAACCGGAACATCGTGTCCGTGGAGGCGAGCTTTGGCCTCGGTGAGGCGTTGGTGTCGGGGCTGGTCGCCGCGGGGACGCTGGCCGGCGCCGGTGCGGCCGTCGCAGACGAGACCCCGCAGAGTCAGGGCGGCGCGACCGCGACCATCGGCGGTCTGAAGACCTACGGGGCCGCGGTGGTCCACGACAACGGCGTGGACCAGCAGGTGTCCGCCGGTCTGTTCGAGATGTCCGTCGACGGCGAACGTGTGGTGCGTGGGCGGATGGATGCGGTGTTCGATGACAGCGACGGTGGCTGGCTGGTCGTGGACTGGAAGACCGGCACTCGTCCCACCGGCGCCGCG
>Ga0268264_10003550_pt1 | contig 13429 bp, 3 predicted proteins | sample KBSSwiS32_FD_190357 | JGI IMG/M metagenome (GOLD analysis project Ga0268264, IMG submission 190357) | Switchgrass rhizosphere microbial communities from Kellogg Biological Station, Michigan, USA - KBS Switchgrass S3-2 (SPAdes) (version 2) | ecosystem: Host-associated > Plants > Roots >...
CCAGCACCGACGACCGCCGGTCCAGCTCTCCATATGTTAGACCCTCCCCCTCATATACCACCGCCATCCGATCCGGATAACACCTCGCCTGCTCCTCAAATACACTCACCAGCGTATCCCCAGGGGAATATTCTTCATTCGTAGCATTCCATTCCTGCAACATGCTCTTTTCGACAGGAGACAGGACAGCCAGGTCCGACAACCTGGCATCCACATTTGCAACCACCCTGGACGCCATCGAGACAAAATAGTCCGCCAGCTTTGCAACAGTCGCCGCCTCGAAGACATCGGTAGAATACTCCAGATTGAAATGGAGACCATCCTCCATCCTGTTGGCCCGTAAGGTGAGATCAAACTTGGAGTATTTGCCGGGGAGATCAAATGGTTTCAATACAAGCCCCGGAAGTTCCAGCTGAGGCTGATCGAAATTCTGGAACTCAAACATCACATCGAAAAGTGGGTTTCTTCCCGTATCCCGCTGCAGTTTCAACGCATCGATCAATTCTTCATAAGGAAAATGCTGGTGTTCGATGGCCGCCAGCGTCCGCTCATTCACTTCCTTGAGGAAGTTTCGGAAAGTTTTGTTGCCCTGGGGATAATTGCGCAGGGCAAGCGCATTGATAAATACCCCGATCATGGATTCCAGGTCCGCGTGCGATCTTCCCGCCACAGAGGTGCCGATGACGATATCGTCCTGGTTGCAGAAGCGGGCCAGCAACATATTATAGATGCTCAACAGCACCGTAAACAGCGTCGTATTTTCGGCCAATGCTATTTCCTCCAGCCGATGGGTAACCTCCAAACCCAGCTGACTCCGCAGGGAACCTCCCCGGAAACTCCTTACGGCAGGGCGGGAATGGTCGGCGGGCAGGTCGATGACCGGAATATCTCCGGAGAACGCTCCTACCCAAAACGCTTTATGCTCTTCCTTGGCCGCTTGCTGGAGAGGACTCCGCTGCCACTCGGAATAATCTTTGTATTGCAGCGCCGGCGGCGGCAGCGATTCGGCTTTGTATAAAGCCATGAAATCCCCGATCAATATGCCCTGGGTCACGCCGTCGGAGATAATATGATGCATGTCCACGACCATGATATGCCTGTCGGCTGCGATCTCTATAAGTCCTATCCGCATCAGAGGCGCTTTGGAAAGATCGAATGGCCGGATAAGATCAGTAACGGTATTCTCCACGGCGTCTTCAGCAGCTTTGACATGCATAATATCCATTGTGAGGGCGTCATGTATCCTTTGCACCGGATCACCCTCCGCGATCTCGAATGAGGTCCTTAATATCTCATGGCGCGCTATAAGCTGATTGATTGCATCGCTAAGACGTCCTTTGTCCAGGACCCCTTCCATAAGAACTATCTGTGGAAGATTGTATGTAAGTGAGCGTTTATCAAATTCGCTCAGGATATAAAGTCTTTTTTGAGCGGGAGATACCGCATAATAAGGTTTTATGGCAGCCTTGCCGATAGAGGAATGGGCAGCCTCCTGTAATGTCAGGATCTCTCTGGCCAGGTTGATGATATTTTGGAGCCGGATAATCGTCGTAAGAGGTATCTCCGTATTGAATTGCTTTTTGATCTTGTTGCTAAGAAAGATAAGCCGCAGGGAGTGGCCTCCCAGTTCCAGAAAGCTTTTGTCCGTGCTGATGGCATTGCGATCCAGCTTCAGCACTTCCGCCCATATTTCAACCAGCTGTTCTTCCGTCCCGTTGGCCGGCCCTACCCGCCTATCCGTCTCCTCCCTCCACTCCACCTCCGGCAGCGACCCCACATCAAGCTTGCCGCTCGTCGTCAGCGGCCACCGCTCCATCCGTATATATATTGCCGGCAGCATGTATTCCGGCAGGCTCGCCGATAGCCGCTCCCGCCAACCACCCGCCGGCACCCTCTCCTCTCCTGTATAATATGCCGCCAGGTACCGCTCCCCCTCTTCCCCCCTGGCTATCACCACTGCCTCCCGTACCCCTTCCTGACGCAACAGCTGCTGCTCGATCTCCCCCAGCTCGATCCGGTAGCCCCGCACCTTCACCTGCGTATCCTTCCGGCCTCGGTACTCCAATTCCCCCTCCGGCAGCCATCGCGCCAAATCCCCTGTCCGATACACCCGACCCTCTCCCTCCTGCCTCTCCACAAACCGATCCGCCGTCCTGGCTTCCTCCCCCGCATAACCCCGCGCCAATCCAGCTCCCCCTATACACAGCTCCCCCGTCACTCCCACCGGCGACAGCTGCCCCTCCCTATCCATAATGTATACACGCTGATTGGCCAGCGGACGCCCTATCGGAATAAACGAATACCTCTCCAGCCCCGACCGCTCTACCTCATAACAGGTCGTATCCACACATGCCTCCGTCGGACCATATACATTCCACAACCGCGGCCCCTCGCCCCCCACCTTCTCCCAAAACTCCCGCACCAATCCCACCGGCAATACCTCGCCTGCCAATATCCAGCCCCGCAAATACCGCAGCTCCTCCCCGCCACGCATCGCCCCCACCAGCAGCCGCAAATGCGTCGGCGTCCCATCCGTCACCTCTATCCGATGGCGATCGAAGAACTCCCGCATCCGCCACCCATCCATCCGCTCCTCCTCCCCCGCTATATACAACGTATGCCCCTGCAGCAACGCCCCGAATATCTGCTGCACCGACGCATCAAAAACATGAGACGCCAGCAACCCTACCCGCAGCCCATCTCCCCCCAACAAACTGTATATCCGTGACGACAATCCCCTGATCAGGTTCACCACGCTGCCCTGCTCTATCAATACCCCCTTGGGCTGACCCGTCGATCCCGATGTAAATATGCAATAGGCCAGCCTCCCGCTCCCCTCCACTCCCGGCAGCTCCATCTCCCCGACTGACTCCTCCAGCACACTCCCCATCCCCAACACCCGTATATGTTCCCCATAGGATGCCCCATAGCTCCCCTCCGTCAGCAATATCTTCGCTCCCGCCGATCTTAGCATATACAAACCCCGCTCCACCGGCATCTTCACATCGATGGGCAGATACGCGCCCCCCGCCCGTAAAATGCCCATTATCCCAACGATCATCCCTATCCCCCGTCCCACCATCAATCCCACCAACCCTTCCTCTTCCACCCCTGCCTTTATCAAACCCATCGCCAGCACCGACGACCGCCGGTCCAGCTCTCCATATGTTATACCCTCCCCCTCATATACCACCGCCATCCGATCCGGATAACACCTCGCCTGCTCCTCAAATACACTCACCAGCGTATCCCCAGGGGACATGGGAGTATCCTCATCGGACAGATGACGCCCACGGAGCCAATTCCGGTCTTCCGCAGTGAGCAGACTCTGCTTTCGCACCGGCATGTCCCTGTCATGAAGAAGCCTGTACAGCAGATGGAAATACAGATCAGCCAGCCGGGCGATATCGTCCTTGCTATATTTTGATGATGTATAAGTAATATTCAGCGCAAGGACAGGCACGATGCTGAACGCAAATACCAGGTCCGGCGCCAGGCGGTCCAATGCCGAGCCCGCCTGCACTTCTTCCACGATCATACCTACAGCCGGTGAATTCCGGGCCTCGGCAACCATCCTGCCAACAGGATAATTACGGTGCAGCATATCCTCTCTCCACTGATCCTTCACGGCCATCAGCAGATCCGTAAAACTGATGCCGGCATCGATCCGCATCCTGAAAGGGATTACCCGTGCCCCCTGGTTGCCGGAACTGCCGTCCTGATAACATGGCGTAAAGATCACGATGTCATCCGAACCCGACAGCTTCTGTGCAAGAACGCCCAGCGATAGCAGAAAGACGATATGTTTAGCCTTGGCCGATCCGGCAATAGATTCAAGGGCTCCCGCCAAAGAAGATCCGGCGGACCTGCCGAAGGTATCCCGGGCTCCGGCCCCATTAGGGAAGGAACCCGTCATGCAATCGAAATATTCTCCGGGAACAAGACCATCCAACCGGGCCACCCAATAATCGAGGGCCAGAGCCGGTTTTTCGACTTTACTCATACGTCATAAATTGAATGTTATATCCTCATTCACCGGGTCATGCTGATCTTGGATCTCCATGCAATGCGATATTTTACCATGCACATTGCTGGTAACTTTGTATAATAGATCCCTGTACCGCGCAGCCATGCTGTCGGCATCATCTCTCCCGAACAGACTGGTCGCATATACCAGCCGGAAATTGAATGCATCCCGGCCTTCAAATATTTTTAACTCCAGAGGATAGTTGGAGGTGGCTTCATCAAAAAGGTGAAAACTGAAGGGGCTCTCCTGCTGGAAATCATCCACATGAGTAGCATCCTGAAAGTTAAACAGGACATCGAATAATCTTTCGAAAGGTTTTGTCCGGCCTTTATTCAGGTCCTTCATAAGATCTATAAGGTCATAAAGCTGGCAGCCATGGGCATCCGACAAATACTTATGAAGTTTTGTAACATACGGCAGAAAGTTGTCTTCCCTGTCCACCTTGAACCTCATCGGAAGTATCTTTACAAAATCCCCGACAATGTCTTCCAGCTCCTGCTGCATCCTTCCGGAGGTCGCGACCCCGATAATGATGTCCTCCTCGCCCGTCAGGCTATACAACAGTAATTGCAGGACCGCAAATAATCCGGAGAACACGCTTAGGTTCCCATTATTCAATGCGGTGATCAATGGCTGCAGCGTCGATCTCGTTATAGAGAAATCAACATTGCTCCCCCCGTTGTCAGCCATGGGATCGTATCTCCCGGGAGCAAGCATGTTCAAAGGAGGCGGCTCTTTGTCGAAGTTCTTAAGCCAGAACTCCCTGAGCCGCATAAACTCGGGACGGCCCTTGAACCGCTGTTCCCAAATAGCAAAATCTCTGTATCTCCTGGTCAAAGGTTTCAATTCCCTGTTGTAATACAGATCCATGAAATCATTATAAAGAATATGCATGGAGAGTCCGTCACATACAATATGATGGATATCTATCACAAGAAAATTCCGGCCGTCGGCCTGAATGATCCCACCCCTGATCAGGGGCGCATTTGCCAGATCGAATGGCCTGGAAAATTCTGCCACCACGCGGGAAAGCTCTGAAGCGCCACAACGTATATTTTCCAGACTAAAAACCGACGGCTCTTTTATCTTTTGGACCAGGCTTCCATCTTCGGGAACAAAGGCAGTCCTTAAGCTTTCGTGTCTTTCCATGAGCTTTCCAATGATCTCCCCGGTCTTTTCGATGTCTTCGACGCGGCGTATCTCCCAGACCATGGGCATGTTATAAGCAGTGCTTTGGGGATTGGAAGCATGATTGAAATAAATGGTCTCCTGCGAAGAGGATAAGGGATAAGAGTCGGCATCTCCTCCTGGGGAGATCATATATATCCCTTCCTTGTCCTCGCTTAATTTTTTGATCAACACCGCCTGCTCCTTTATAGTGAGATTCCTGAACAGATCGGCCAGTGTGACCCTTACGTTGAATTCACCGTAAATCTTGTTGATCAGCCTCATTATACCAAGAGAATTCCCTCCGGCGCTGTAAAACTTATCGGTCGTCGAAATAGGTTTATTCCCGACAATATCCTTCCATATCTTTAGAAGCTGCTGCTCTATGGGATTATCCGGCCCTGTCTGGACGGATCTCGTAATGCCTGCCAGCATAGCTTTATAATTGACCTTGCCGTTGGAGAACATGGGAAAAGTCTCCATTTCTATAACGTCGGATGGGATCATGTAGGATGGTAAAAGCATTTCTAAATGACCTTTAAGACTGTCTATCAGGCTCGTCTCTGAAGCAGCGCCGGCAGCCCTGATAACAAACGCAACCAAAGCGTCTCCCGCTGATGGGTCCTGAACTACCAGTACATTTTGAACAGCGCCTGACCGCATAATAGCATGTTCGATCTCGTCCAGTTCCACTCGAATGCCCCGCAATTTGATCTGTCTGTCCTCCCTCCCTAGCAGCTCTATCGTTCCATCCACCAGTTTGCGGGCCAGGTCTCCGGTCTTAAATGCAATGACCTCCCCGTGCTGCCCGTCCCGGATGCTGATAAATTTTTGACCTGTCAATACGGGGTCATTCAGATACCCGTTGGAAACATAATCGGAAACAATATAAAGTTCGCCCGGCACAAGTGTATTGCAGGGCTTGAGGTGTTTATCGGCAATAAATATTCTTGTCCCTTCGATGGGCCTGCCCACAGGGATCCTCACCTTTTGCACATCCTCGGGTTTGATCTTATAAAAACACCGGATCATCGTCGTCTCGGTGGGTCCATAAAAATTTATAAGCCCGATCCTGTCATGAAAAACATCATACCATCCTTTCAGTTCATGAGGATCGATCTTCTCTCCCGACAACATTATATACCGAAGGCCCGAAAGATCATAGGGCGGTAAGGGCGGGGTATTCATGATCCTGAACACGCTGGGAACGCAATGAATATGGCTTATCCTCTGTCCGACGATCCACTGCTGCATCTTCTCCGGGGTAAAGAAATCATCTTCCCTGGGAGGAACGCAGACGGTGCCGCCGCAACATAACGGCACAAAGACATCCCGCAGGAATGCATCGAAATAAGGGCTTATGAATTGACTGAATCTCGCCGTACCATCTATTTCGAAGGTCTTTTTCTCCCAATCGATGAACTGGGCCAGGCTGCAATTCCTGCCCACGATGCCCTTGGGCTTGCCTGTGGAACCCGAAGTAAAGTATACATACAGACTGTCCCCCTCTTCATAAACGGGCTGTGGAAAATTACCGGGTTCCCCCGTTTGCAATATTTGTTCGATGAGTCCTGATGTAAGCATACAGCACAAACGCAGGTCTTCCAGCATACTCTTTAACCGCTGCTCCGGCAGGGAACCGTCAACAGGGACGAAGACACAACGGACATCCATGATGCCCAGCATGGCAATAATTATCTGCGAGGTCCTGCCGGACTGAACGCCTATCATCGACTGGGGCTGGATGCCCAGGCCAGAGAGGTAGGCTGATACTTTGCCGGAATGGAGCAGCAGGTCACCATATGATATTTTTACTCCATCCTCTTCCACGGCCACCTTTTCCTTATTTGATTCCAGGACCGGCCTAAGATATTGCTGAATAGTCATATTATTCAATGGATAGTTTAATGCTCAAAAAAATGTTCGAGGAAAATACCAAACGTAATGATGATCAATAACAGATCTGTTTCAAAAGGAACATTGACGGAAAAGCCTTTTTCACGATATCTTTTTTTCAACGCTTCCACCTGGTCCGGGTCGAAATAACCCTGTCTCTTTATCCTGTCGTAGGATAAGACATCATATATGTACTCTACATTATGCTGGAGGAGATATGGGCTGCCCGGAGCCACGAATCCAAATTTTTCCCTGTCACAGATCGAGCCCGGCACAAATCTACCGGCCAGCTTCTTTAAGATATATTTCTCCGTAAAATCCTTCAATTTCAATCCTGGCGGGATGCGGGTCGAAAACTCCACCAGGTCCTTGTCCAGGAATGGATACCGTACTTCCACCGAATTGGCCATAGCCATCCGGTCGCCATGATCGGATATTAAATGATCGGTAAGCCGTAGCTTATAGTCGATGTAGGATCTTTTATCCAGGATATTCCTGTTCATGATCCTGGATTTGTTGATCAAAGGGTAGTTGAGGCAATTGATCTCTTCAAACGCTCCGCTCAGGCAATCCGAATACAGCTTCTTTTTCTGACGATTGTATTCCAGATAATTCATTTCATAAAAAAAGTTCTCATCGCCCCATAATTTATACCTCAGCCTGGCTTCTTCCGGATCCACAGGGTTCTGCATGCTATTTTCCGATCGCATCTTATCAAACCTGTACCCTATATAGCCGGCAAAGAATTCGTCGGCCCCCTCCCCTGACAAGATCACTTTGATACCCTGCTCCCTGACCTTTCTGGACAAATAGTAGGAAGCAGTATTATACGTCTCCTTGACAGGACACTCACTGTGATAGATGGAAGCCTGCAGCCTTTTCGCAATATCGTCCGACCGGAAGGTCTTTTGATGGAGCGTGGCGTTGCTGCGACGGGCCACCATGTTTTGGTAGACCGTCTCTGAATGACTGGAGTCTACAAAGTCAATAGAAAAGGCATCTTTGTCCGCATTGGGCATGAACTGATGGACTTTCATCGCTACCATGGAAGAATCAAGCCCTCCGCTGAGATAAAATCCGGAAGGAACATCCGAGCGCAATCTCAACCGGACCGCATTGTCGAAATACCCCTCCAGCTCGTCGATATAGAACTGTTCGTCCTTCCCATCCTGAAAGCCGGAAATTTCCGGGTAGATAAGATCCCAATACTCCTCCTTTGTGCATCTGCCATTGGCATCCACGCGTAACAAGTGCCCGTTCTCAAGGCTGTGGATATTTTTGAACATTGTCCGGGGACTTATCAGGCCGGCAAACGTCATGATCTGATCGAGCCCTACAGGGTCCACTTCCGCCTGGACAGAAGGATGCGCCAGGATGGCCTTTATCTCGGAACCAAAAATGAAAGTATCATCCGCCATCGTATAGAAGAAAGGGATAATGCCCATTTGATCTCTTACACAAAAGAGGGTCTTTTTGCGAAGATCATACAATGCAAAGGCAAATTGTCCATTTAGACGGTTTAGAAAGTCTATCCCACATTCCTCATACAGATGGACCAGCACCTCCACGTCCGAATCCGTTTGGAATACATGTCCATTCTTTCTAAGCTGCTCCCTTAGCTCGATGTAATTGAATATCTCTCCGTTGCAAATGATGAGACAGGTCTTGTCCTCATTGTATATCGGCTGCATCCCATTTTCCAGTCCTATAATGCTGAGCCGGCTGAAGCCGAACGCTACATTGTCTACCAGCAATGATTGCTGCGCATCGGGGCCGCGGTGGAACAGTTTGTTTGACATCCTGTCCACAATGATCCTGTCGCCCTGATCAAGCGTTCTGGCATAATCGATAAAACCACAGATACCACACATAAAACTATCTTTGAAAGGTAATAGGTTGGGCCATTGCAGTCAAAATGGTTCTTTTTCCTTTATAGGCTCTCCGGCCATGGGAAAAGAGCATGTTGTCCAACAGCAGAAGATCATCTTTTTCCCATCGGAAGACGATGGAATGCTGGTCATAGAAATCACTGAAACGACGGATAACCTCGTCCCCAATACTTGTCCCGTCTCCATATCGCGTGACAAATGGAAGGTCTTCCTCATCGAAGAACTCCAATACATTGGGATCACATAGTGACCGGTGGCCGAAATACATATGGTTGAACCAGACCTCTTCACCTGTGATGGGGTGGGTCTGAAAGGCAGGCAGGCTCCATTTGACCCTCAGATGATCATCCGAGATCCATTTGTATTCCATGCCCGACTCCTCCAGGATCCTGTTCACCTCCAGCCTGTCTTCCGTCTGGTAGATGGTTCTCCAATCCAGCCCAATGCCTGGAATGGTGTTGCGGGTATACTGTATTCCCTTTTGTCTGAACACATCAAGGATGTCTGGTCCAAGAAATGCTGCCAGCCGCCGTTCGTCCGCGATGGGCGTTTCCCCGCCGGAGACGGGAGGGACCAGGCAGTAAAAGGCGATAATACGATTGTATGTAGTAGAATAGGAATTCTCCGTGTGCATGTGGATTACCTGGTCGCTGGGATGGCTGGTGGATGTATATACATTGCGAAAAACCTGATCCCTGGGAGACGTCCTGTTCCTGTAAACCATCGCCTCCCCTGCCAATATGGAGAAAAGGCTGTTGAATGCTTCCGCACTGCCGATCGGGAGCCCTCTTAAAAGGACTGCCCCATGCTGCAAAACCAATGCATTGATCTCATTTTTATATGCGTTGCAGAACTCCAGGTTGTCTATCTTCCCCGGAAAGGTAATGACCACCGGGCATTCCTTCCCATCCCCGGATATACGGACTTCCGCCACAGTGTCCAAGGCAGGCATAGTACTGTTCAATAAACTTGGTTCCATATTATGAGTAGATTTTTTCTGTCTCGATGTCCCCGATGGGCAGGCCTCCGGATGCAAGCACAGCCAGCAGGATAGTGTGATAATATTGCGCCATCAACTCGATAGTGTCGGCATCATACAGCAATGGGTCATATATAAAGGCGATCTCCATCCCGCTGCCGCTGTCCCGTACTTCTACTTTGAATTCGTAGTCGTTGCGCTCATTCTTCTTCCCTTCCAGCGGATAGATCTCGAATGATGCGGCATCGGCTTTATCGATAGTATTGGAGAAGGAGAAATGGACCTTTATAAAATTGTTCCGGCCGGCATCCCCCTCTTCTCTGGGGAGCCAGTTCATTTGGTCGATCTGGAAACCCTGGTTTTCAAAAGCTTCCAGGACGGTGGCCTTGACCTGTTTCAATAATTGGGTGTATGGCTGTTCCGGATCGAGTCTCACTCTCAACGGGGCGATATTTACAAAAGTGCCTACCATATTTTCCAGCCCTGGCTGCATTCTTCCGACGACGTCGGTGCCTACAATGATGTCGCAGTTACCCGATATCTTATATAACAGGACATAGTAGACGGAAAGAAGCCATATGAATTCAGATACATCCATCTCAGGAACAACCCGTTTCAAATGCTGGTAGTCCTCCCCGCTTATTTCCAGGGTGCACCGCGCAGCAGTATGAGGCCGGCCATCGCCAGACGCAAGACTCACGGGCAATTCTAAAACTGGAAGCTTTCCGGACAGCTTGTCCTGCCAATATCTCTTTTGATCTTCCACCTTGCCTCCTGATCCTCTGATCCAGGAAGCGTAATCGACATACCTGAACGGCAGTGGCGGTAATTGCTCGCCATTGTAAAGCCGTATGAAATCCCGGATGAGGATGTTCAGCGATACCCCGTCGACTACCATGTGATGCGTGTCTATCAAAAGGAAATTACCTTCCTCGCTATTCAAAAACATCCCGCACCGTAAAACGGGGCTCGTGGAAAGATCGAAAGTCCGTATAAAGGCATGAAAAGCATCCGTAATGCTGGTATATTCCCGCGTCTGGAGTATTTCAAGGTCCAACCCGGCATTCTCGCTTATTTGTTGCACCAGCTCGCCTTCTACAAATAAGAACCGGGTCCGAAGGCTTTCATGCCGGCTGACCAGGCGACGGAGGGTCTGTATTATTCTTTCGGCATCCGGGTCTCCGTTGATCTTTATGCAAAGAGAGATATTGAACGCAACCCCTTTGTCATGCAACAGATGCTGGTAATACATCCTCTCTTGGGCGGGCGATACGGCATAATACTCCCTGTTGCCGGCATTCCCAATGATCATTTCCTGCTTTTTCTCGGAGGCATATATGAGTTCGGATAACTCCTTAACGGTACTGTATTGAAATACCTGGGCAAGTTTAAGTTTCACCGAAAATTCTTTTTGGATCCTGGCGAGCAGGTTGAAGGCCTTTATGGAATGCCCTCCCAGTTCAAAAAAAGAATGATCCAGGCCGATGTCCCTGCCATCGATGTCCAGCAGTTCTGACCATATGGCGATCAATTGGCGTTCGATGGAATTGGCCGTCGCCTCGTTGTCCCGCGGATGTTCTCTTTCGGGGGCGGGCAGATCTTTCAGGCTCAGCTTTCCATTTGGCGACAGGGGAAAAGCCTGCATCCTTATCAGGTATGAAGGGACCATATTGGCAGGGAGGGCGGACATGAGATATTTGCGCAATGCCGTCTGTCCAATGGCAAGCCTGGATATATAGTAAGCGCAAAGGACCTTTTCTCCTTCTTTGTCCATACATACTGTAACTGCCGCCTCGGTGATACCTTCATACTTCAGCAGGTTCTGGCGGATATCATCCAGCTCTATACGTACGCCGCGAACCTTCACCTGTCTGTCGGTCCGCCCGATTATCTCGATCTCGCCATTGTCATAGATCCGGCCCTGATCACCTGTTCTGTAAATGATATCGTTTTCGTCATTACTGAAAGGGTTTTGCACAAAGGATGACCTGTTCATGGACCCATGGTCGAGATATCCATGCGACCGGAAAGGGGTCCGGATGTAAATCTCCCCTATTACACCTGCAGGACAAGGTTCCATGGCGCTGTTCAATAAAAGGAACTGGGCGCCCGGTATAGCCGTAACAGGGATATAATGCTTTTTACGATCTTCCGGCCTTATACGATAAAATCCTTTTGCCAGGGTCGTTTCCGTGGGGCCGTATATGTTTACCAGCTGTACCCGGCGCCCAAACACTCCAAACCAATTTTCCAGTTCATAGGGAAGTATCTTTTCTCCCGCCAATAATATATATCGCAAATCAGGTATCGCTGCAGGCGAGAGTAAATGTTTTGCAAACAGCCTGAACAGGCTGGGCACACAATGGATCAATGTTATCTCATTTTCCCCTATCCATTCAGCTATACCTTGTCCCGTAAACAGATCGTCCTCACCGGGTATACAGAGCGTTGCTCCCGCACACAAAGGGACAAATACATCTCTTAGAAAGACATCAAATCCGGGATTGGTGAACTGGCTGATCCGGAAGGAAGTATCGATACCAAACTCCCTTATTTCCCAATCCACAAAATGGGACAGGCCTTTATTTCTTCCGATGACGCCCTTCGGCTCTCCGCTGCTGCCGGAGGTGAAATACACATAGATGCGATCGTCCAGCTGTGCCTTCGGCATGCTCATCGCGGCAGGATCGATGCTTTGCTCCAGACCGGCAAGATCTATCCAGTCTATTGCTCCATCCTCTCCATCCAGCCCCGCCTTTATTCCCTGGTCGGTAATGATATATCGGCAGGCAGCCTGACCGATGATGGATCGCAGCCGCAGAATAGGGAGATCGACTTCCAATGGGATAAAGACATTCCTGGTTTTCAGGATCCCTATGATTGTGGCAATGAGCTTTTGTCTATCCTCACACATCACGCCTATATAGGAGCCTTCCGGCAGGCCTCTGGCCTGTATGGCCGCTGCAATCTTATGGCTGGCCGCATCCAGTTCGCCATAGGTAAACACTCTTCCCTTATACGCGATGGCAGGCTTATCCTTCCACCGCCCGAAGCTCCTTTCAAGCATGGCCTGGATGGTCCCTGCCGTAAGATCCCTACCGATGTTGGCAGAATATTTCCTCCGGACTTCGTTCGTCTCTTCCTCCGGCAACAATGTCAATGCGCGAACGGACAGTTGGGGATCTCTGACAACAGATATAAGAATGTTCTTCAGATGCGCTGCGATATTCCTGATGATCTGCTCTTCATAGACATGCGCATTGCAGTCGAACTGGATCACTATTTCATCCGAAGGCAGCACTCGTATATTAAAAGCATAATTGGTCTGAACAAAATTCGTTACATTTTCAAAGATGAGGGAGGTCCCTTGACTGGATTCTTTCAAATGCCGCGTCAGTGGGAAGTTTTCGAAGATGAGGATATGATCGAACAGATCACGCCCCAGTTCATGGGATGACTGTATCTCCGCCA
>Ga0268264_10003557_pt1 | contig 13414 bp, 11 predicted proteins | sample KBSSwiS32_FD_190357 | JGI IMG/M metagenome (GOLD analysis project Ga0268264, IMG submission 190357) | Switchgrass rhizosphere microbial communities from Kellogg Biological Station, Michigan, USA - KBS Switchgrass S3-2 (SPAdes) (version 2) | ecosystem: Host-associated > Plants > Roots >...
CGTTGATGAGTTACCCAAGGGACAAGGAATCGTCCTGTATTTCGAATGCGATGACGTCGATAACCAGGTTGCTTTGTTAAAAGCCAAAGGGATCGCCTTTGAACATGAGCCCGTTGATCAATCGTGGCTGTGGCGGGAAGCGCGTCTTCGCGATCCTGCTGGCAACCTAATTTGTCTTTTTCACGCCGGCGAAAATCGAAAGAATCCTCCCTGGAGAGTAGACAGAACCCGTCATGAATAGAAAACAACGAGTTGTCATTCTCGGTGGCGGCTTTGCTGGTGTCTACACGGCAATGTATCTCGAAAGAGCTTTGCGAAGGCGCAACGATTTCGAGATCGTACTTATCAACAAAGAAAACTACTTCGTGTTTCAACCGATGTTGGCGGAAGTCGTTTCCGGAAGCATCGGCCTTCTCGACACGGTTAGTCCCATTCGCCGGATGTTGCCGAGAACCGAGCTACACGTTCGTGAAATCGAAACGATTGATACGGCAGGTCAAACAATCACGACAACTCCGGGTTTTAATCTTCATCCCAAAGTTATCGATTACGACCACCTGGTTGTGGCCTTTGGTAGTGTCACAGATTTCCGCGGTCTCCGCGGTCTGCCGGAACACGCTATACCATTCAAGAATCTGAGTGACGCTCTGTACATTCGCAATCACGTGATTCACGTACTTGAAGAAGCCGCACTCGAAGAACGCGGTTCAGAGCTCCGCAGACAACTGTTGACGTTTGTGGTCGCAGGCGGTGGCTTTTCGGGCGTTGAAGTAGTTGCTGAGTTAAATGATTTCGTTCGTCGTGTGATCAAGAATTATTCGCAGATCGATGACAGCGAAATAAAAGTAGTACTGCTGCACGCATTAGATCGAATCTTGCCGGAGCTGGATGAAAAGCTGGCGATCTATGCGCAAAACATACTGGCGCAACGTGGCGTGGAGGTGCGGCTGCAAACTCGGTTAGAAGCAGCAACCGGTGTCGAGGCGTTATTGGCTGACGGTTCTCGTATACCAACGCGCACACTTATCTCGACTGTTCCCTCATCTCCAAATCCACTGATTGATTTGCTACAACTGCCGAAAGAACATGGCAAATTAAAAGCGAAAGCGACCTTGCTCGTTGAGAATAGCAACAACGTCTGGGCGCTTGGCGACTGCGCTCTGGTGCCAATGAATGATGGGGGATTGTGTCCGCCGACCGCACAGTTTGCGATCAGACAAGCAAAAACTGCGGCTCACAATATCGTTGCTTCGATCCGTGGCCGAGCGTTCAAGAAATTTCATTTTAAAGAGCTCGGCAAACTAGGCGCACTCGGTCATCGATCAGCTGTAGCCCAGGTTTTTGGAATCAATATTTCCGGCTTCGCCGCCTGGTTCCTGTGGCGCACAATCTATTTGATGAAACTTCCGGGCTGGGGTCGACGCTTGAAAGTGGCAGCGTCCTGGACTTTCGATCTTTTTCTAGCTCCGGAACTTGTGCAGCTAAAACTTACTAATGCTCAAGGTGTCTCGCATGAGCACTTCGAACCAGGACAGGAAGTTTTTCATCAAGGCGACATCGGAGATCGTATCTATATCATCACGAGTGGTAGGGCTGAGGTGATCAAACAGGAAGTTGATCGTGAGATTGGTCTGGCTCATCTTGGCCCGGGCGAGTACTTCGGAGAGATGGCTCTGCTGAATCAAACAACGCGTAACGCTACTGTTCGCTGTAGCGAAGCAATGGACGTGCTCAGTATTCCCAAACGCGAATTTAGCGCCCTTGCATCAACTTTACCCGCGATGAGGGAGAACTTCGAAAAAGTGATGGCGAAACGCAGGAGCGCTACCCAGATCGCGACCCTGGCGCGCTGACTCAGTATCGCGATAAGGGCTTTGCCTCAAAACTAAGGCCCAGCACGAGTCGAATGTCTAGCTTCGTGTTGTTTCTGTGGGATGAGGTCAGTACCACCCCGCGGTAGCGGGTGGGCCCTTTAACGACTTGGCTTCTATCTGCAGTTTCTTCGGGCTACTGTCGGGCCCACCCGCTACCGCGAGGTGGTACCGACTTTCTCCAACCAGCTTAGCGACGATTGAGGCTCAGCCGTCGCACAACACCTGAACTAAACTCAAAATATTTTTAGCCAGTCGCTTGTAAGGATTCACCTCTCCCGTCGACTAACCACATGAAGCGAGTTAATTCAAACGCTTCTTAGATTCAATTCTCTATCCGATTTTGTGAAGTGGCCGAAAGGGTTAGCGACGGGTCTATCTGATTGGAGCAATAGGATGTCTACTAATAATCAATACGATGTCATCATCATTGGAACCGGCGCCGGTGGCGGAACTCTCGCCTACAAGCTTGCCCCTTCCGGCAAAAGGATTCTGTTACTTGAGCGTGGCGATTACGTCCCGCGCGAGAAAGATAATTGGAGTACCAGGGCCGTCAACCTCGACGGTAAGTACAACACAAAAGAAACATGGTATGACGCTGGTGGGGGCGCCCTACACCCGCACACCAACTATTTTGTTGGTGGTAACACAAAGTTTTACGGCTCGGCTCTCTTCCGTTTACGCGAACGCGATTTCAACGAGCTGCGACACCACGGCGGCGTTTCGCCGGCCTGGCCCATCAGCTACGACGAGCTGGAGCCCTACTACACGCAAGCCGAACATCTCTATCAGGTTCACGGCACACGTGGCGAGGATCCCACTGAGCCGAGAGCCAGTGCCGATTACCGTTATCCGGCCGTCAGTCATGAACCACGCATCCAGCATCTCGCGGACGACCTGGAGCGCGCTGGGCTCAAACCGTTTCACGTGCCGCTCGGAATCAAGATCGACGAGAAGAATCCACGAACAAGTGCGTGCATACGCTGCAATACCTGCGATGGTCATCCCTGCCTTATCGGTGCGAAGTCAGATGCCCAAACTATCTGCGTGGATCCGGCATTGCAATACGACAACGTCGATTTGATCACGAACGCACGAGTTGTCCGGCTCGATACTGAGCCTTCAGGACAACAAATTTCCAAAGTTGTCGTAGAACGAAACGGTGAAATGGAAGCGTATTCCGGGTCGATCGTGGTGGTTTCGTGTGGAGCTGTTAATTCGGCAGCGTTGTTACTGCGCTCCGCAAACGATAAACATCCGAATGGCATCGCCAATAGTTCTGACGTTGTAGGCCGCCACTACATGGGGCATATCAACTCCATAATGATGGCTCTCTCCAAGTGTCCAAATCCGACTGTTTTTCAAAAGACCCTGGCCGTAAATGATTTCTACTTCGGCTCACGTGACTGGGACTTTCCGATGGGCCATATCTCGTTTGTTGGCAAGTTGGACGCAGACACTTTAAAAGCGGGCGCGCCGGCAATTGCTCCCGGTTGGACATTGGATTTGATGGCGAAACATTCACTCGACTTCTGGCTGACCTCCGAAGATCTCCCTGATCCGAATAACCGCGTAACGGTGAATCGTGATGGTCAGATCACGCTGAGCTACAAACTGAATAACGTCGAAGGCCACAATCGCCTACAAGCGAAGTTGAAAGCAGCGATGAAACAGACCAACTGTGATGTTCACGGTTACGAGTGTCATCAGGGTCTGTTTGCGAGAAATCTCTATGTGGGCCAGCGTCTGCCACTCGCAGCCGTCGCTCATCAGAATGGAACGATTCGTTTCGGCGATGATCCCAAAACGTCAGCTTTGAATCGCAACTGTCGTGCGCACGAGATCGACAACCTTTACGTCGTGGATTCAAGTTTCTTTCCCTCGAGCGGCGCCGTGAATCCGGCTCTGACCATCATGGCGAATGCGTTGAGGGTTGGAGACCACTTGCTGCAGAGACTTGGATAGAAAAGCAGGAGTCGGAAAATGCTTAAGAACTTTGTTGATTATGTTGGCCATGGCGCTAGGCGAAACGGTGTTCCGTTCCTCGTCGCCCTAATACTTTCCCTAATTCTTCTTGCCACACCAGTCCTGCCAACGGACGCGCGCGCGATGGGTATCAGCACGCGCGTCCCCTTCCCTTCGATAGCAACCACCGTCACAAAGGTTGGTCCGGTTGGCATGACCGTATCTGATATGGACCGTTCAATTGAGTTCTATTCAAAAATTCTTTCATTCGAAAAATTATCCGACGTGGAGATAACCGGGGCTGATTACGAGCGACTGCAGGGAGTTTTCGGTGTGCGCATGCGCGTCGTCAGAATGCGACTGGGTGATGAATTTATTGAGTTAACCGAGTATCTCGCACCTAAGGGCCGGCCAGTTCCGATCGACTCTCGCAGCAATGATCGTTGGTTTCAGCATATCGCGATCATTACCAGTGATATGGACAAGGCATATGAGTGGTTGCGACAGAACAAAGTGGAACACGCGTCCACTGGCCCACAGCGATTGCCTGACTGGAACAAGAACGCGGGCGGCATAAAGGCGTTCTACTTCAAAGATCCCGATAAACACGCACTCGAGATACTTCAGTTTCCGGCAGGAAAAGGCGCTGACAAATGGCAAAATACTAAAAGTCTGTTCCTGGGAATCGATCACACAGCGATCGTAGTCGGGAATACAGAAGACAGTCTGAAGTTTTATCGCGACACTCTGGGGCTGAAGGTTGCAGGAACGAGTGATAACTATGGCACTGAACAAGAGCACTTGAACAACGTCTTTGGTGCTCGGTTACACATCACCGGTTTGCGTGCTGCCGGAGGTGGACCAGGAATTGAGTTTCTGGAATACCTGGCGCCTCGTGATGGACGTGCCTATCCCACCGACGCTCGCGCAAACGATCTATTTCATTGGCAAACAGTTTTGACTGTTGGTTCAGTTGATGGGGTAGCAAACAATCTCTTGTCAGGAAAATATCTCTTCGTTTCGCCTGGGTCGGTTACATTGACTGAAAACCCACTCGGCTTTCTCAAAGGCTTACTGGTTCGAGACCCGGACGGACATGTAATGGAGATCGTCGAATAGGCGCGACAATGTAGGCCTTATGAGGTTTGGATTGCACTGGATATTCAGTTGACATTAATCAAGCGGACGAATTAACTAGGCAACAAGATTTATGCGACTTCTTTCAATCCAGGTCGGTCGACCTCAACTCGTCATGCGAAATGACGAGCCTGTCTCGACAGCGATTTTTAAACAACCAGTTAGCGGTCGAGTGATGCTTCGCACACTGAATCTGGATGGCGATCGGCAGGCAGACCTCACTGTACATGGTGGACCAGACAAAGCGGTCTACGCTTATCCAGCTGAACACTATGAGTTTTGGCGTGCCGAGTTTCCCGAGATGGACCTCCAGTTCGGAATGTTTGGGGAAAACTTTACGGTGCAGGGTTTTTCAGAAAACACACTAAATATTGGCGACGAATTTCGGATAGGTTCTGCAATCGTGAGGGTGACCCAACCCAGGATGCCTTGTTACAAACTCGGCATTCGTTTTGGTCGCTCAGATATCCTCAAGCGATTTCTCGCCAGTGAACGCACTGGCTTCTATCTAGCCGTAGTTCAGGAAGGCGAAGTTGGAGCTGGTGATGAGTTTGAAACCCTCAAACGAAATGAACCCTCTATCACAATCAACGAAGTAACTCGTCTCTACTCTAGCGATAGAGGCAACGTCGAGTTGCTGCGACGTGCGGTTGCAGTTGCGGCATTGCCGGATAGCTGGCGTCTCTATTTCCAAGATCATTTGAACAAGCTTTAGTTCCTGTAGGTGGCTTTACCTCAAAAGTCGCTAATCCAGTTGGAAGAGGTCGGTACCACCTGCGGTAGCGGGTGGGCCCGACTTTCGCCAGCCGCGATTCATTATCTGCAAGCAAACGTGCCTCGTTCACGAGGCAGGTTACGTCCACAAAAGCGCAGCAGCATAAGAGGCACGCGCACACACCGATCACTCCGGTGTAAGGTTATGTGCCCTCCGCCGACAAACCCTAGAGCGAGGTGAACAAAATGTCTGAAAAATCAAAATTGGCATGCCCAATGTGCGCTACTGAGATGAATCATCACGCGATTAAAATCGATTACGGCATCGACGATCCCAAGTTGATCGATCCGATTTTCGGTGGCGTGTTGAAAGAAACTCATTCCTGTCCCCAATGTGGACACACTGAATTGAAGGCAGCGTTGAGATGAAACGAAACCAAACCAACCCTTCAGCAGAAGAAAAGCGACTTGAAGAATCCCGCAATCGTAAAGCTCACTGGAAGCGCTGGGGACCTTACGTCAGCGAACGCGCCTGGGGAACCGTGCGCGAAGACTACAGTTCCGACGGGACTGCCTGGGATTACCTGCCCCACGATCACGCACGTTCGCGAGCTTATCGCTGGAATGAAGATGGCATTGCGGGGATCTCCGATCGTCACCAGAAGATATGTTTTGCTGTCGCGCTTTGGAACGGTCGCGATTCAATTCTTAAAGAACGAATGTTTGGACTCACGGGAAACGAGGGTAATCACGGAGAAGACGTCAAGGAGTATTACTTCTACCTCGACTCCACACCGACGCATTCGTACATGAAATATCTGTACAAGTACCCTCAGGCTCCATTCCCCTATAGTCAACTCATCGACGAAAACCGCAGCCGTGGAAAGGGTGCGTCGGAGTTTGAACTAATCGATACGGGAGTGTTTGACGAGAATCGTTACTTCGATGTTGTGGTTGAATATGCGAAAGCGGATGTCGAGGACATTCTCATCCGGATCACTGCAACGAATTTTGGTCCCGAAGATGCGACACTGAATCTCTTGCCGACGATCTGGTTTCGCAACACATGGTCGTGGGATCGCGAAGTTCCCAAACCGAATCTCAAGCTTGTTCAAACAGAACCGGCTGTGGGCGATCTCGCACGCAGTGCGATCGAGTTGAATGAACCTGAACTGGGTCGTCGCTGGTTTCAATACGAGGGTGAGCCCGAAGTGCTCTTCACTGAAAATGAGACCAATGCGGAAAGGGTCTTCAATGCAACCAACACTTCGCCCTACGTCAAAGACGGAATTAACAACTACGTCGTCAATGGTGTTCGTGAAGCCGTCAACCCGAAAGCAGAAGGAACAAAAGCCGCCGCCAACTACTCACTCACGATCAAGTCAGGACAATCGGCGTCCATTCGTTTAAGACTGAGCACCGCACCTAAACCCTTCACAGATTTCGATACAACCTTTGCCCAACGAATCAACGAAGCCGACGAGTTTTTCGACACCGTGATTCCAGCGAATCTTTCTGATGACGCAAAGCTGGTCATGCGTCAGTCGTTCGCGGGTTTGCTCTGGTCCAAACAGTTCTATCACTACGTTGTCGAGGACTGGCTCAATGGTGACCCAACTCCTCCAAAACCTCCTGCGGAACGACTGAAAGGCCGCAATCACGAGTGGAAACATCTTTACAACGCTGATGTAATTTCGATGCCAGACAAGTGGGAGTATCCGTGGTACGCGGCTTGGGATCTGGCGTTCCATTGTATTCCGCTGGCGCTGGTCGATTCTGATTTCGCCAAAGAGCAACTGGTGTTGATGCTTCGCGAGTGGTACATGCATCCCAACGGTCAGTTGCCAGCTTACGAATGGGCGTTTGGTGATGTAAACCCACCGGTCCATGCGTGGGCCGCATGGCGCGTTTACAAGATCGATAAGAAACGAAACGGCGTGGGCGACACGCTCTTTCTCAAACGCGTGTTTCAAAAACTGCTGTTGAATTTTACCTGGTGGGTAAATCGTAAAGATGCAGATGGTATGAACATCTTCCAGGGCGGTTTTCTCGGCCTCGATAACATAGGCGTGTTTGATCGCAGTGCGCCGTTGCCAACAGGTGGACACATCGCGCAATCGGACGGCACCAGTTGGATGGCCATGTATGCATTAAACCTGCTGGCGATCGCGATGGAGTTAGCAAAAGAGGATCCGTCGTATGAAGACGTTGCCAGCAAGTTCTGGGAACACTTCCTGCACATCGCTCGCGCTATGAACAATCGTGGCGACGAAGCGATAAGACTCTGGGACGATGAGGACGGATTCTTTTACGACGTACTCCATTTGCCTCACGACAAGCCGTTGCCGATGAAGGTGCGGTCAATGGTTGGTTTGGTTCCACTTTTTGCAGTTGAGACACTTGAACCGGAACTACTGGAACGGCTCAGCGGCTTCAAACGCAGAATGAACTGGTTCATCGATAATCGAGCGGATTTGATTGATAACGTTGCCTGCATGCGCACTACGGGAAACGCTGAACGCCGTCTGTTATCAATTGTGAGTCAGGATCAGCTGCGTCGCGTGCTGCAGATCATGCTCGATGAAAATGAGTTTCTCTCTCCCTACGGCATTCGGGCGATTTCGCGGTTCCATAGGGCGAATCCGTATGTCCTTCAAGTTGATGGGACACAACACCGCGTAGATTACGAGCCAGGCGAGTCGAGCAATGGGTTATTCGGCGGCAATTCAAACTGGCGCGGTCCGATTTGGTTTCCGTTGAATTATTTGCTGATTGAGGCACTTCAGAAGTTTCATCACTATCTGGGACCTGAATTCAAAGTCGAGTGCCCAACCGGTTCTGGTCAGCTGATGAACCTGGCGGAAGTTGCGGGCGAGATCTCGAGAAGACTTTCGCGAATCTTCCTTCGTGATGAGGAAGGACATCGACCAGTGTTTGGCGGCACAGAAAGATTCCAGAGCGATCCTAACTGGCGTGACCTGGTTCCCTTCCATGAGTATTTCCATGGAGATAGTGGAATGGGCATTGGAGCTTCTCATCAAACGGGTTGGACCAGCCTGGTTGCCAAATTACTGCAGCAAAGTGGGGTTTGAGCAAAGGCGAATAATGCGCTACCGCTATGGTACTGACGACAAACGTGCTTCGTACACGAGGCTAGCCCGCAGGGTAATAGACCAGCCGTTTTACGGCTGGTTAGGTCGCGCGTTTAAATACCGGAGGCCACTTCAGTGGCCTTCCATCCTCGACCCAATCAAGGCCGTTGAAACGGCCTACAGCAAATTGTGCTCGCCTGAACCAGCCGTAAAACGGCTGGCCTATTACCTTCGGGCTAACCGCATGGCCGCAGTAGGTTCGCTTGCACATAAATCAATTAACCGCAGGTGGAAAATGACGGTACCAGCTCGTGGTGACGGCTGAGACCGATTTCCTCCGGGGCAGAAACCGACTTTTAAGGCAAAGAAAAAACTAAATGGACTCGAAGGACCACGCACCCCAGTGCGTGGTATTGAGTTTCCTTGCGTTGCGCCATATTTCCCAATTAACCCATCCTTCCAACCTTCTCGAAAAAAATTTTAGTTTGACTGAAAGGTTTTACCCGTTCTCACGACCAATCATCGTTAGCAGTCTGAACCCGAAACATTCAGAGCAAAACGATGAAACCACGATCAAACAATTTCAATGACAACCGCTATGCGGTGATTCTGGCGGGCGGAGACGGTACGCGACTCCGGTCACTCACTCGTGCCATCACGGGAGACGAACGACCAAAACAGTTTGCCCCAGTCATTGGCGGCCAAACTCTCCTGGATCAAACTCGAAACCGAGTTGCGCTTTCCATCTCCCACGAAAACACCCTGCTCGTGGTCACGAAAAGACACGAACAGTTTTATCAGTCGCTGCCAAAACACTTACGACTGCTGGTCCAACCCGAGAACAAAGGAACCGCACCCGGAATCATTTTCCCCTTACTTCGGATTGCTGCAGAAAATCCTAATGCCATCATCGCCTTCTTTCCGTCAGATCATCACTTCGACAACGACCACAGATTCATGTCTTACGTGGAAGCGGCTTTTGATACGGCTGGCCGCGATCCCCGGACAGTAACGCTTCTGGGCATCTCTCCTGACTCGCCTGAGGTTGAGTTTGGCTGGATCGAACCGGCGTTATTGCAAACCAGCAATGGTGTGGCTCCAGTTCGACGTTTCTGGGAAAAGCCGACTCTTAGCGTGGCGCGAACTCTAATGGAGCGAGGTTGTCTCTGGAATAGCTTCGTAATGATCGGTTGTGTAGATGCCTTTTTGCGAATGGTGAAGCACGCGTTGCCCGATCTCTTTGCTTACTTCGAGGCACTCGTTCCGGTATTTGGGACGCCTGATGAATTTCACAACTTGAGCACCTTGTACTCCTGGCTGCCCGAAGTGAACTTCTCAAAGGAGGTGCTTCAAGTAAGACCAGACGACTTACGAGTCATCAAGGTCGACAACGTTGGCTGGAGCGACCTCGGCGATCCTGCGCGTGTTTTAGCCACACTCAGTCGCCTCGGATCACAAACTCAGATTGCGCGGAGTGCGAGTTAATTCTTTGATACAGCACTCATCAATTTCTACAAATTCATTTGAGGAATCACATAATGAAAGCAATTGCAGTAAAACCAGGCGTTCCTAACTCAATCCACTTAACAGAAATACCGCAGCCTGCGGTTGAGGACATTGCAAACGGTCGCGGCGTGCTCGTTCGAGTTCTTCGCGTTGGTGTCGATGGGACTGACAAGGAAATCAACGCAGCCGAGTACGGGCAGGCGCCAAACGGATTTGATTATTTGGTGATTGGTCACGAGGGTTTTGGACGAGTTGAGGAAGTTGGACCAAACGTCACTGAAGTCAGGCCGGGTGATTATGTCGTCGCAACAGTTCGACGTCCCGGCACGAGCATCTACGACCTTATCGGCACCAACGACATGACTACAGACGATACGTATTTTGAACGCGGTATCAATCTGCGTCATGGATTCATGAGCCAGTACTACGTCGATGATGCTGAGTTCATAGTCAAAGTCCCGGAGGGCTTGAAGAATGTTGGTGTGCTGTTGGAACCAACAACCGTGGTCGAGAAAGGGATCGCTCAGGCGTTTGAGATTCAACGCCGGCTCCGAGTCTGGCGTCCAAAGCGCGCTGCGGTCATGGGTGCGGGAACCATCGGGCTACTCGCTACGCTCGCACTCCGTCTGCGCGGTTTGGAAGTGACTACTTTTGGTCTCACGCCTAAACCATATTTGAACTCAGATTTGATTGAAGCTATTGGGGCAAGGTACCAGTCGACTAAAGAGTTACCGCTTATCGAGGCCGCGCAAAAGCAGGGTTCATTCGACATCATCTTTGAAGCTACTGGTTACTCGCCAATCGTCTTCGAGGCAATGCAGGCGTTGGCCAAGAACGGAGTGTTAGTGCTCTCAAGTGTGACAGGCGGAGACCGAAGTATTGAGGTTCCAGCTGATCAGATCAATCTGAGTTTCGTTCTGGGAAACAAAGTAATGGTCGGAACTGTCAATGCAAACCGCGAATACTTTGAAATGGGGGTGAAGGATTTGGCCCAGGCTGAGGCCGAGTATCCCGGCTGGTTAAGTAGGTTGTTAACTCATCCGGTTAAAGGCCTGGAAAACTATAACGAACTCTTCGACAAGTTAATTAACTCTAAGGGCGCAATCAAAGTGTTTTGTGAGGTGGCTGAACTGTAAGGAAGTCGGTGTTTCTCCGACTCCATAGAGAGACTCCGCGTGGCAATCGAGTTAGCAGAATTGAACGAGGGAAACAACTGTGCAAGTCGCAACTGAAATCCGCCAATACATCGGCACTGTAAACGCCTCCCTGATTGCAACTCGGCCACTCATTGAGGACCGTCGTTACATCGTTCGGTTTGCTCAAAACAATGAAGAGATCGAAGCGGCATTGAGACTGCGCTTCGAAGTCTTCAATCTCGAACTGGGCGAGGGTCTCGATACTTCCTATTTGACCGGACGGGATAGAGATGAGTTCGACGCAACCTGTCGCCACCTGGTGGTGATTGAAAAGTCAACCAACAAGATCATCGGTACCTATCGTGTGCGCACGATCGAAATGGCCAAGAGCGCCGATGGTTTCTACTCCGCCGGGGAATTTAATTTGCGGCAACTGCCGCTCGAGGTGCTGTCGCAGTCGGTTGAGCTTGGTCGAGCGTGCATCGCACGCTCCCACCGTGATCGACAGGTCCTATTTCTTCTCTGGAAAGCTTTGGCTCGTTATACGGTCGACGAAGGCAAGCAATTTCTCTTTGGCTGCTGCTCACTAACTAGCCAGAATCCGCTCGAAGGACAGCAACTTCTAAGACGTATGTCGAATGAGGGGTACATGCATCCCACTCTATGGATTGATCCCCAGGCCGGATTCGAATGTGTCGTGGACACCGAAGCGGAGTGGCCAACTGTGGTTGAACTGCCCCGACTGTTCAAAACATATCTGAGCATTGGAGCGAAGGTATGTGGTCCACCTGCAATTGACCGACTGTTTAAGACCATCGACTTCTTTGTCATCTTCGATCTGCTGAAGATGAGCGATAGAACGCGACGACTACTTTTTGAAAAATGAAACTGCTACGCGCTACAACTCGACTCGCGATGCTGTCGACAATCACGGCAGTACTGAGTTTTTCACTCGTCGCCGGCAAACTTGTTTTGCTTAAAACCACACACGCACGACTCTTATGGCGCAATTGGCATTTCAGAGCCTGGGCCCGTGTTGTGGTCCGACTGCTTAACATCAGGATCAACCCAACAACTTTCACTCCGTCAAAGCCTTTCCTGCTAGTTGCGAATCACCTTAGCTACATCGATATCGTGGTGTTGGCCGCAAAACTCGACTGCACGTTCATCGCCAAGAGTGACGTTGCGCACTGGCCCATCATTGGTTGGCTCTCCAAAGTGACTGACACGATCTTTATCAATAGAAGACAACATCGTGATCTAAATCGAGCAATGCACAGTGCTCAGAGATTCATAGAACAAGGCTTGGGAGTTGTTCTCTTCGCAGAAGGAACGAGTACTTCCGGAAAAGAAGTTGCCCCCTTCAAGTCGTCGATGCTGGAGTTTGCCGCACAGAAAAGCGTGCCGGTGTATTACGCGAGTCTGAGTTATGCAACGAGTCCTAATGAGGCCAGTGCCGCTGAAACTATCTGCTGGTGGGGCGACATGACATTTCCTGATCACTTCTTCCGTCTGCTGCAACTGTCAGGCTTTGAGGCGACGTTGAACTTTGGTCGAGATCCAATTGTTGCCAACGATCGTCGAGTCCTGGCTAACAGACTTTGGCAAGCGGTAAACGCGCAATTTATTCCGGTGTCAGCACACTAAAATAATGAGACTCAAGAACTACATTGCCGATTGCGCCGCACTATTGGAACAAGCAATCAGTATTATCACGCTAATTGATGACGACATCTACACTGCGTTGACGCCGATCTCACCTCGCGGAAGTGTCGGCGGCCACCTGCGTCACATAGTCAATTTTTACCAAAGCTTTCTTGCCGGATGTGAACAGGGTCGCATCGACTACAACCAGCGCACACGGGATCGAGAGTTCGAGCAAGACCGACTCTATGCCATGAATAGTATCCAAAACGTGGTTGTTCAACTGGAAGGTTTGTCGCAACTGGAGCTCCACGATCATCTTCTGGTAAGTGTCGAAGACTATGCAGTG
>Ga0268264_10003560_pt1 | contig 13411 bp, 12 predicted proteins | sample KBSSwiS32_FD_190357 | JGI IMG/M metagenome (GOLD analysis project Ga0268264, IMG submission 190357) | Switchgrass rhizosphere microbial communities from Kellogg Biological Station, Michigan, USA - KBS Switchgrass S3-2 (SPAdes) (version 2) | ecosystem: Host-associated > Plants > Roots >...
GGCTGGCAGAGCGTGAACTGCAGCACATCGCCTACCATGACAGCCTGACTGACCTGGCCAACCGGAACTGCTTCAACGAGCGTCTGGCTGTCGCGGTGGAGCGCAGTCGGATCGACGTCAAGTGTCGCTTCGTGGTGATGTTCCTCGACCTGGACCACTTCAAGAAGGTCAACGACAGCCTCGGCCACGTCGCCGGCAATACCCTGCTGCGCGCGGTGGCTCGCCGACTGGCCGAAGGCGTCCGTCCGAACGATCTCGTTGCCCGGCTCGGCGGCGACGAGTTCGCCATCCTGTTGGAGCACGTGCTCGACCTCGATGGCGCGTTGCTGCTGGCGCAGCGACTGCTCCAGACGGTATCGGCTCCATTGCTCATCAACGGCACCGAGGTCCTTCCCGGTGCCAGCATCGGCATCACCTTCAGCGATCTCGGGTATCGCACCACCGACGAGGTGTTGCGCGATGCCGACCTCGCGATGTACGCCGCAAAGGCCAATGGTCGGCAGCGGGTGGCGCTGTTCGAGTCCAGCATGCATCACCGCATCGCCGAGAAGCTCGCACTCGAAAGCGATCTGCGGCACGCGATCGGCGACGGCCAGCTCTCGCTCGTCTACCAGCCGTTGTTCGAGCTCCAGCCGCATCGGCTGAGCGGCTTCGAGGCGCTGGCGCGCTGGGTCCATCCTGAGCGTGGATCGATCAGCCCGGAGGTGTTCGTCGCGCTGGCCGAGGAAAGCGGGCGCATCGAAGCGTTGACCCACTGGGTCATCGACCAGGCCGCAAGCCAGATGACACAGTGGTGCGCCGATCACCCGCAGCTCGCGCACGTGGACATGCACGTCAACATCTCGGGGCGTGACCTGACCAACTCCGCGCTCGTGCCGCATGTGCAGGAGGTGCTGCAACGCTACGGCCTTCCAGCCTGTCAGCTCACGCTGGAGATCACCGAGACCACCCTGATGGGCAAGCTCTCGGTGGCGCTCGACGCCCTGCAGGCGCTGCGCAAGGTCGGCGTCAAGATCAGCATCGACGACTTCGGCACCGGCTACTCGTCGCTGGCGTATCTCGGCACGCTGCCGATTGATAGCCTGAAGATCGACCGCTCGTTCGTGATGAGCATGGATGTCCAGCCGCAGAACGTGGAGATCGTGCGTGCCGTGCTCAATCTGGGCCGCTCACTCGGCAAGAAGGTCATCGCCGAGGGCATCGAGACCGCGGCGCAACTGGCAACGTTGAAGGACATCGGCGTCCATGCTGGCCAGGGCTACCTGTTGTCGCGGCCCTTGCGTCCTGAACAAGTCATCCCTCTGCTTGAAACGACGGCGATCGTGGCGGCCTGAACGTCGCCGCTCAAGACCAGTCCTCAATACTTCGGCCGGCGGTCGCGCAGCAGTTGTGCGGAGGCGACTGCGGCGAGCATCGCGAGGACGAGGCACGCCCAGATCACCGGGACGTAGCTGCCGGTGCGGTCGAACACCGCGCCGGCGACGACCGGCCCGAGCAGGTTGCCGAACGCCGCGCCGCTGTAGAGCGTGCCGAGGATGCTCGACACCGCGCGCGCGCCGAACAGGTCCATGCAGATCGCCGGCATCAGCGAGACGATGCCGCCGTAGCTGAGGCCGAGCCAGAGCGAGAACGCGGCGAGCGCGGCGTAGCCGCCGGCGACGAGCCAGAGCACGTAGCACAGGCCGAGCGAAGCTTCGAGGAGCGCAATGCTCGCGATGCGGCCGAGGCGATCGGCAAAGCCGCCGATCGCGAAGCGGCCGACGATGCTGCCGACGCCGATCAGGCCGACGAGTCCGACCGCACGTGCATCGCCGATGCCGAGGTCGCGCGCCGCTGCCGAGACATGCGCGAACGGGATGAACATCGCCGGCGCCGCGAACACGCACGCGATGTACATCCACCAGAAGCGGCGGCCACGCAGCGCCTCACGCAAGGTCGTCCCGGTCGCGCTCGTTGCCGTCGCGGCGGCGACCGGCGCGCGGCGCAGCAGCAGCGTCGAGCCGCAACCCGCGACGACGACCGCCGCGGCGAGCGCCTGCAGCGCGTGGCGCCAGCCGACGGCGTCGATCGTCGCCGTCGCGACGAGCGGCAGCGCGAGCGTGCCGACACCGATCCCGGTGCTCGCGATGCCGGCGGCGAACGCGCGCCGCTCGACGAACCACGGCGGCACGCTCGCGATCGACGGCGCGTACGCGAGTCCGATTCCGACGCCGAGTCCGGCGCCCCACGAGGCGTAGATCCACGGCATCGACGGCGCGACGCTGCTCGCGAGCAATCCGGCGGCGATGCAGAGCATCCCCGCGGTGCAGACGACGCGCGGGCCGAAGCGGTCGGCAAGCATTCCTGCGGGCGCGCCGAGCAGGAAGTAGAGCAGCCCGGAGAGGCCGAAGACGAGCGAGACGTCGGCGCGATCGACCGCGAACTCGGTCGCGAACGAGCGAAAGAACGCGGCGAACGAATAGGCGACGCCGAAGAGGACCGCCAGGCAGACGAAGGTCGCCCAGACCACGGTCCAGGCATCGGTGCCGGCCTGTCGGTCCGTGCTCAAGGCACGAGCTTCGCGCCGGTGAGCTGCTCCTGCGCCTGGACGAGCGAAGGCACGAACTTCTTGCCGTGCCCGAGGGCGCTTGCGAGGACGAGCGACTGGTGCACCGCCTCGCCGACGACGGTCGGGATCGCGAGCGATTCAGCAAGGTGGGTGTAGTAGCGGATGTCCTTGCGCGCGTTGTCGAGCTCGAACCTGAGCGCGCCGAGGTCGCCGTCGAGCGTCTTGGCCATCATCTGGAACAGGCCCGAGTTGACGGCGCCGGCCGAGACGATCTCGACCAGCCGCTTCGGCTCGATCCCGGCGCGCTGGCCGACCGCGAACGCTTCCGCCGTCGCCGTGCAGATGGCCTGCGCGATGAAGTTGTTGAGCAGCTTGACGACGTGGCCTGCCCCGGGCCCGCCGACGTGGAAGACGTTCTCGGCGAACGCGCGCAGCACCGGCTCGATCCTCGCGAAGATCTCGCCGTCGGCACCGACCATGACGTTGAGCCGGCCCGCCTCGGCCTCGAGCGGAGTTCGCGTGAGCGGTGCGTCGACGAGCGTGACGCCGGCCGCGGCGCAGGTGTCGCGCAGGCGCGCGGTCGAGTCGGGCTCGCTCGTCGAGCAGTCGACGACGACCAGGCCGCGCCGCGCGCCGGCGAGGACGCCGTCGGGCGCGGTGAGCGATTGCTCGACCTGAGGCGAGCCGGTGACGCAGAGGAACACGATCTCGCTCGTCTGCGCGAGCTCGGCTCCGGTTCGTCGCTCAGTCGCACCGGCGGCGACGAGGTCGGCGATGCGATCGCGGTTGCGGTGCACCGTGAGCGCGAGCGCGTGCCCCTTGGCGAGGAGGTTCTTCGCCATGCCGTGGCCCATCAGTCCCGATGCGCCGATGAATCCGATCGTTGCCATGTGCGAGCCCTGAAGTGGTCGCGGCATTGTCGCGGCATTGCCGCGGCGGCGTCGGCGCCGCCCGTGATCGAGAGGCAGGCGCTAGGTCGGAAGGCAGCGGCTCAGGCCTCGCTCCAGGCCGTGATGTGCGACGCCTGCAGCGCGCCGGACTGGCGCTTCACTTCGCTGCCGTTCCTGAACATCACCATCGTCGGGATGCTGCGGATCGCATAGCGCGACGACAGCGCGGGATTGGCGTCGCTGTCGACCTTGGCGAAGACCGCCTTGCCCTTGAGCGTGCGCGCCGCCTGCTCGAACTGCGGCGCCATGACGCGGCACGGCCCGCACCACGACGCCCAGAAGTCGACCACCACCGGCAATTCGCTGCGCGCGACGAAGCGGTCGAAGCGCGACTCGTCGAGCGCGATCGGCGCGCCGTCGAGGATCGCGGCCCCGCATTTGCCGCAGACCGGATCGTCGCCCGCGCGGTCGGGCGGCACGCGGTTGGCCGCGAGGCAGTGCGGGCAGACGACGAGCATGCCGGCTCCTTGGCATCGACGACGTCGCCAAGGCTAGCGGCGAACGCGCTCGCCCGTCTGTCGATCGCCCGCCGGCCTGCATCGCAGCAGGGCGATCGGGCGCGAACGAAGTCAACCGCCCGCGAGCGTCCTCAGCAGGCCCCACGCGAAGTAGCCGCAGATCGCGGCGACGACCACGCATTCGACGAGGCGAATGCTCGCCGAGCTCGACGGCATCCACGGTGCGACCGGTTCGGCGAGCGGCGCTTCGCTCACCGGCGTCGCGGCGGCGCGTGCGACGACCTCGGCGGCCTCGGCGATCGCGGCCTCGGCGGCGATCGCGTCGTCGGCGAGTGCGTCGACGGGTGCGGCGCGCGAGAACGGAACGAAGCCGCTGTTCAGAGGACCGAGGATGGAGGGGGTTCGTAACATGAAGTGCCTTCTTGTCGACGTTGTGGGCGATGCGATGTGCTCGTAGCGCCGGCGGATTCTCGACAAGTCGATCGCGCCGCGCGAGATCGCGTGCGTGCGGAAAACCACGCGAGCGGGAAGCCGCACAAACGCACGAGGATTCGTTCACGAGGCTGTGTTGCAACGACGCATTGCACGGTCCGACGAGCGGATGCCACGCGCGGCCACGAATCGGCTAGCGCCGCGCGCTCGAGGCCCTACACTCGACGCGCACCTTCGCGAGCAGCCATGCACGCCGAGCAGAACGAGCTGATCACGCGCATCGGGCCGGGAACGCCGTGCGGCGCGCTGCTGCGCAGCTACTGGCAACCGGTCGCGCTGCTCGACGAGTTCGACCCGCGCCTCGAGCCGAAGATGGCGGATCGCCCGGTCAAGGCGGTGCGCGTGCTCGGCGAGGACCTCGTCCTCTTTCGCGACGGCCACGGCCGCTTCGGCCTGCTCGACCGGCCGTGTCCGCACCGCGGCGCCGACCTCGCGTTCGGCCGTTGCGAGGACGACGGCCTGCGCTGCCCGTTCCACGGCTGGAAGTTCGCCGCCGACGGCGCCTGCCTCGAGACGCCTGCCGAGCCGCTCGGCTCGACGTTGCACCAGCGCATCCGCCAGCGCAGCCGTCCGCTGATCGAGCGCGCCGGCGTGTTGTTCGCGTGGCTCGGCGACGAAGGCACGGCGCCGCCGGAGCTGCCCGCGCTCGACTGCTTCGTCGCGCCGCCGAGCCACAGCTTCGCCTTCAAGGGTCTGTGGCACTGCAACTGGCTGCAGGCGTTCGAGGTCGGCATCGATCCGGCGCATCCGTCGTTCCTGCACCGCTACCTGCACGACGGCTCGCTCGCCGACGACGAGGCGTACGGCCGCCAGTTCCGCGCCGCCAGCGTCGGCGACGTCGAAGGCGAGCGCTGGCCGATGACGCGCGTGATGCGCGAGTTCCACCGCCCCGAGATCCGCTTCGAGAGCGTCGCCGACGGCGTGCTGCGGCTCACCGCGCTGCGGCCAATGACCGATCGCTTGACGCACGTGCGCGTCACGCACGCGCTCTTCCCGGCGACGTTCGTGATCCCGCTCTCGGAGACGATCACGATCACGCAGATGCACGTGCCGGTCGACGACACGCGCACCTACTGGTATTCGTTCTTCACCGGCTTTGCCGAGCCGCTCGACCGCGAAGCGATGCGCGCCCAACGGCTCGCGTGCGTGACGTTGCCTGACTATGTGCCGATTCACGGCCGCCACGACGCCTGGCGGTTCGATCCCGGGGAGCAGCGCTCGCGCACCTACCTCGGCATGGGCGAGGACGACATCAACCTGCACGACCAGTGGGCGGTCGAGAGCATGGGCGCCATCCAGGACCGCACGCGCGAGCACCTCGGCACGAGCGACAAGGTCATCATGGCGAATCGGCGCACGCTCGTGAAGGCGATCGAGACAGTGCGTGCCGGCGGGCGGCCGCCGCTTTCGCTCGACGCCGCTGCGGCGGCGGCACTGACCGGCCCCGACACGATCGACTGCATCGCGCCGGCCGAGCGCTGGAGCGAGTTCTGGAGCGAGCGCGCCGCGGCCAAGCGTGCGGCGGCGACATGGCTCGCCGGCGTCGGCGAACGCGCGGCGACCGCCGCGCACGACGCGTGACCGGCGCCGAAGCGCACGGCGCCGCCGACGCGGCGCGCGCGCAGGCGTGCCGCACCGTCCTCGCCCGCGTCGAGGCCGAGGCGATCGAAACCGTCCGCGTCGGCTGGTGCGACCTGCACGGCGTCGTGCGCGGCAAGACGCTCACCGCGAGCGCGCTCGCGGGCGCCCTCGCGAGCGGCGTGTCGATGGTGAGCACGATCCTGCTCAAGGACACGTCGGACCGCACCGCGTACCGCGTCTTCGAGGCAGGCGCGACCGACGCGCTGCCCGGCTTTCGCTTCGCCAACAACCTCGTGCTGCGGCTCGACCCGACGAGCTTTCGCACGCTGCCGTGGGCGCCGGGCACGGCGTGGATCCGCGGCGAAGCGTGCTTCGGCGACGGCGCAGCGGTGCCGATCGACACCCGCCGCGTCCTCGAGGCTGCGCTCGCGCGTCTCGACGCCGCGGGATTCGCGATGCGTTGCGGCCTCGAGGTCGAGTTCCACGTCTATCGCCTCGTCGCGCCCGACGACGATCCCTCGCTCGACCCGGCGCGTGCGGCGTGGCCGGGCGAGCCGCCGCAGGTGACGATGGTCCACCCCGGCTACAACCTGCTCGCCGAAGGCTGGGCCGACCTCGCCGACGAGCCGCTCGCGATCGTGCGGGCGACCGCCGAAGGGCTCGGCCTGCCGCTGCGCTCGCTCGAGGTCGAGCTCGGCCCGAGCCAGCTCGAAGCGGTCTTCGATCCGGCGGATGCGCTCGTCGCCGCCGACCACATGGTCCTCTTTCGCAACGGCGTCCGCCAGGCGCTGCGCCGCGCCGGCTACCACGCGAGCTTCGTCTGCATTCCGCCGTTTCCGAACGCGATGGCGAGCGGCTGGCATCTGCACCATTCGCTCGTCGATCGCGCGAGCGGCGAGAACGCGTTCGTCCGCGCCGCGGCGGCGCCGGGCAGCGACGAAGGCGACGCCGCACACGTGCTGTCCGACGCCGGCGCGCGCTGGCTCGCCGGGCTCGTCGCGCACGGCCGCGCGATGGCGCCGTTCTGCGCACCGACGATCAACGCGTACGCGCGCTTCCGGGCGAACGCGATGGCGCCGCAGTCGGTCGTCTGGGGCCGCGACAACCGCGGCGCGATGCTGCGCGTGCTCGGCAGCGCCGGCGACGCCGCGACGCGGATCGAGAACCGGATCGGCGAGCCGATGGCCAATCCGTACCTCTACTTCGCCGCCCAGATCCACGCCGGGCTCGACGGCATCGAGCGCCGGCTCGCCGCGCCGCGCGCCGCCGGCTCGCCGTACGCCGGCGGCGGCGAAGCGCTGCCGACGAGCCTCGGCGAGGCGCTCGACGCGCTCGTCGCCGACGACGCGCTCGTGCGCGCGTTCACGCCGCAGGTGGTCGACTGGTTCGTCCAGATCAAGCGCGCCGAGATCGCGCGCCACGCCGCCGCCGACGACGCCGCGGCGTGGCAGGCGCGCGAGTACTTCGCTCGTTTCTGAGCGTGACCGAGCCGGCGACGATCGCGGTGCTGCTCGTCGATGCCGACGGCACGCGCCACGCGCTCGCCGCACCGGTCGGTGCGAGCCTGATGCGCGCCGCCGTCGCCGCCGGCATCGACGGCATCAAGGCCGACTGCGGCGGCGTCATGACCTGTGCGACGTGCCACGTCTACGTCGCCGCCGACTGGCTCGCGCGGCTGCCGCCGCCCTCGTCCGACGAAGATGCGATGCTCGAGATGACGGCGGCACCGCGGCTGCCGACGAGCCGGCTCAGCTGCCAGCTCCGGCTCGCCGCCGATCTCGACGGCCTGACGGCGACGCTGCCCGGGACGCAGTACTAGGCGCGTGTCGTTGCGCGCGCCACGGCGCCGACGACGGGTAGACCCGACGCCCTCCGGCGCAGCAAACCTCCGATACTTCGCGTCGCCTTCAATCGACCACTTCCCGTTTCGACTCCCGGACGATGCGGCTCCTCGAATCGCTCGCCAAGCTCTGCGCGATCTTCGCCGGCGTGCTGCTGACCGTCGTCACGCTGATGACCTGCGGCAGCCTGATCGGCCGCAACGTGTTCGGCGCGACGATCGTCGGTGACTTCGAGCTCTCGGGCGCTGCCGCCGGCGCCGCCGTCGCGCTCTTCATGCCGTGGTGCCAGTTCCAGCGCGGCAACATCATCGTCGACTTCTTCACCGTGCGCGCGTCGCAGCGGACGACGGTCGCGCTCGACCGTTTCGGCGCGCTCCTGCTCGGCCTCGCGATGGCGCTGCTCGCGTGGCGTTCGTCGCTCGGCGGGTTGAACGCGTGGCGGTCGGGATCGGGGACGATGCTGATCGGCTTTCCCGAATGGATCATCTACGCGGCGATGGTGCCGCCGATGGCGCTCACCGCCGTCATCGGCCTCGCGCAGGCGCTGCGCGGCGTCGCGCCACCGGCCGGGGAATGAGCCCGCTCGCGCTCACCGGAGCGATCTTCGCCATCATGCTCGTGCTGATGGCGGCGCGCACGCCGATCGCCGTCGCGATGTTCGTCGCCGGAGCGATCGGCTACGTCGCGCAGGCGGGCTGGGCGCCGTTCGCGAACTTCCTCAACGCGCAGGCGTTCGCGCGCTTCGCGAGCTACGACCTCTCGGTCATTCCGCTCTTCATCCTGATGGGCAACTTCGCTTCGCAGGGCGGCATCTCGCGCGCCCTCTTCGAGTTCGCGAGCACGGTGATGGGGCGCTTCCGCGGCGGCCTCGCGATGGCGGCGGTGCTCGCCTCGGGGGCGTTCGGCGCGATCTGCGGCTCGTCGGTCGCGACCGCGGCGACGATCACGTCGGTCGCGCTGCCGGAGATGCGGCGCCACGGCTACTCGGGACGGCTCGCGACCGGGACGCTCGCCGCCGGCGGCACGCTCGGCATCCTGATCCCGCCGTCGGTGCCGCTCGTCATCTACGCGATCCTCGCCGAGCAGAACATCGCCAAGCTGTTCGCCGCGGCGATGGTGCCGGGGGTGATCGCGATGCTCGGTTACATCGTCGCGATCGCGATCTACGTCCGCGTCGTCCCCGGACAGGCGCCCGAGGTCGAGAGCGAGCGCATCCCGTTCACGCTGCGCTCGCTGGGTGGCATCGCGCCGATCGCGATCATCTTCGTGATCGTCTTCGGCGGCATCTACGGCGGCCTCTTCACGCCGACCGAGGGCGCCGCCGTCGGCGCCGCCTCGACCTTCGTCGCTGCGCTCGCCAAGCGCGAGATCACGTGGGCGAAGTTCAAGCACTGCTTCTACGCGACGGCGCAGGCATCGGCGATGATCTTCCTGATCTTCATCGGCGCCGACCTGATGAATTCGGCACTGGCGCTGACGCAGGTTCCCGCCCAGCTCGCCAGCGTCGTCAAGGGCTGGGGTCTTTCGCCGGTGATGGTGGTCGCCGCGATCATGCTGTTCTACGTCGTCCTCGGCTCGGTGATGGACGAGCTGTCGATGATCCTGCTCACGATTCCGATCTTCTTTCCGATGATCATGGGGCTCGACTTCGGCATGGCGAAGGAGGCGGTCGCGATCTGGTTCGGGATCATGGTGCTGATGACCGTCGGCTTCGGCATGCTCGCGCCGCCGGTCGGGCTCAACGTCTACGTCGTCAACGGCATGGCCAAGGACGTGCCGATCGCCGAGAGCTACCGCGGCGTGATGCCGTTCCTCGTCTCGGACACGATCCGCACGATCGTCCTCCTCCTCTTCCCGTCGATTTCGCTCTGGCTGCTGCGCTACATCCACTGACCGCCGCCGGCCGTCGATCCAGCCGCCTAGGGAAACAACGCGCCCGCTTCGCCGCGGCTTTGCGTACGCTTGGCGCCTTCCCGCTTTTCAGGAACCGAAACGATGAAACGTCGCTCGCTCCTTCAAGGCGCCGCCGCCGCGATGCTCGGCACGCCGGCGCTCTCGGGCCTCGCGCAGCAGACCGTGACGCTCAAGTTCCACACCTTCATGGCGCCGCAGTCGCAGGTGTGGCTCTCGATGCACAAGCCGTGGATGGAGAAGGTCGAGAAGGATTCCGGCGGCCGCATCAAGTTCGAGGCCTACCCGGCGATGCAGCTCGGCGGCACGCCGGGGCAGCTGTACGACCAGGCGCGCGACGGCGTCGTCGACGTCGTCTGGACGCTGCCCGGCAACACCGCCGGGCGCTTTCCGCGCGTCGAGGTGTTCGAGCTGCCGTTCATCATGACCAACGCCGAGGCGACGTCGAAGGCGTACTGGGAGTACATCCAGACGCAGGCGCCCGACGAGTTCAAGGAGACGCAGGTCATCGCGCTGCACGTGCACGGGCCGGGGATGTTCCACTCGGCGACCAGGCTCGTGAAGACGCCCGCGGACCTGAAGGGAATGAAGGTGCGCGGACCGACGCGCCAGGTCACCAAGCTGCTCGGCGCGCTCGGCGCGACCCCCGTCGGCATGCCGCTGCCGCAGATCCCCGACGCGCTCTCGAAGGGAACGATCGACGGCTGCGTGATCCCGTGGGAAGTCGTGCCGTCGGTCAAGGTGCACGAGCTCACCAAGTTCCACACCGAGTTCCCCGCCAGCGGGCCTGCGCTCTACACGACGACGTTCGTGATGGCGATGAACAAGGCGAAGTACGACGGCCTGGCGCCCGACCTCAAGAAGGTCATCGACGCCAATTCGGGGCTGGCGACATCGGGTGGGCTCGGCAAGATACAGCAGGGCAACGACCCGGCCGGCAAGAAGCCCGCGGTCGACCGCGGCAACACGATCTACACGCTGACGACGGCAGAAGCGCAGGACTTCATCAAGGTCTCGCAGGCGATCGACGACGAATGGGTCGCCGACATCAGCAAGCGCGGCTTCGACGGCAAGAAGCTGCTGCAGAGCGCGCGCGACCTCATCGCCAAGCACAGCAAGAGCTGAGCGGCGCACGGCGGTGTCGCGCCCCGTTCGGCTCCTGCCGCCGCCGCCGCGGCGACGATCGCGCCGCCGAGCAGGGGTGCAGCGAGACGATGGCCATCGACCGGCAACGGGGTGCCGCCGGCCGATGCCTGACGACGACGGTCAGGGGAACGTGAACGACACCGGCCCGACGTCGCCGTTCGTGACGTCGATGTCGGCAGTCTTCGTCGTCGTGCCCACCGTGACCGCGATCGTGTACGCGCCGGTCGGAAGCAGCGGGTCGGGAGTGAACGTCAGCGGCAGTCCGCTGGCGAACGTCGCGCGCGCCGCCGCCCCCGTGGTCAGCGTGTAGCCGAAGGCGCCGGTCGACGCGTCGGCCGGCGCCCCGAAGACGGTAACGTTCGTTCCGCCGCTCAGCTTCTTGACGATCCTGACACGCGCGTCGACCGGCGTCGCGCCGGTGTTGACGACGCCGGTGGCGGTGTGGATCGTCGAGAGCGGCGGCTGGATCCGCGCGCCCTGGTTGTTGACGTCGGTCGACGCGTTGTCGCTCACCGTCACGCCCGTGACGATCGCGGGAACGCTGTCGATCGCGCTGATCACGAGGTCGTAGGTTCCGCTCGGCAGCGGATAGAGGACGAACAGGCCGTCGGCAGCGGGAGACGTCGAGCGGACGATCGTGCCGTTCTGCTGCGCGGAGATCCGCGTCGTCAGCGGATTGAGCGAAGTCGCGACATAGCCGGTGATCCGCTGTCCCGTCGCCGAAACGCGGCGGATGAGCGTGTAGCGGGGCGACAGCTCGTAGTTCCCGCTCAAGCCCAGGCGCAGGACCGAGTTGCAGGCGTCGAAGTCGATCACGTAGTCGCTGGTCTGATCCTTGACGATGCCGATCGAGACGGGGATCTTGAACTGCAGGTTGGAGGGCAGACCGAGCGCGCGTTCGCTGAGGCCGATCGGGATCACGGAGTTGGCGAGCGGCGCAGCCGCGGTGTTGGCGGCGAGGACGAGGCTCATCTGCTGGTACGTGCCGACCGGCAGCGCCACCTGACCGAGCTCGAGCACTGCGCCGTTGGTCAGCGAGAGGAGGTCGATGCGTTGGGCAGGGCTCAGCACGACCTCGGACCAGCCCGCATCGCCGTCGGCAGCGGTGGCGCTCTGGTGGACGCGAACCTTCTGCAGCGTCAGGTTGATCTGGGTGTAGCCGCACGCGGCCGCATCGGCGAGCGCGAGCTTGAGGGTCCCGGCGTCGGTGAAGATCGGGCCTCCGCCACCACCGCCGCCGCCGCCCCCACCACCGCAAGCGGCGAGTAAGGCTGCGGTCGCGACGGTCGCGATCTTGAGGAAGCGGGCGAAGAAACGCATGGTGGTTCCAGTGGTGGTGAGGTGAAGGGCGAACGTTCGCCCGATTCTAGGAACCGGTCGCGCTCCTCGTGCCCATCGGCCGGCGAACGGCAGCCTATCCGGCACCGACCGCCTAAAAAGTCACCTCGTACCGGTAACCCTTGTAGGAAAGCACCGCGGACTTGAGCTTGATCCGCTCGAGGACGAGTTGCGGCGCGAGCCGGTCGCCTTCGTGGAAGATCTGGCCGTTGATCATCACCATGCGGCTCGCGGCGTCGCCCGAATAGCTGGCGCCGCCGATGACGAGCTTCGGCAGGTCGCGGCGAACGTCTTCGGGCAGCTCCGACTGCTGGTAAACCCGGCCCTCGGCTCGGGGGGTCTTCGCCTCGGCGGACTTGGGCTCCGTCGGTTTCGGTGCCGCCGCAGTTGCCGGGGTCGGCAGCGTCGCCTCGGGCTCGACGCCGCGCCGCGCGACGCGCTTCGGCTCGGGAGTATGCTTCGCGGCGGCGCGCTGCACCGCGGGCGCTGACTGCGAGGCCGCCGGCTCGGCGGCGGCTGTCGGCGGCAGCGTCGCAGCCGGCGGCGCTGCCAGCGGCGGGGGCGCAGCGACGACCGCAGGCGTCGTCGGCAATGGCGCCGGCGCAGCGGGTTGTGCAGTGGATACCGCTGGCGGCGACGTCGACACCGAGCCCTCGACGACGGCGCGCTGCGGCTGGCCGCCGCCGCCGACCAAGTTCCACCCCACCGCGATGGCGAGTGCCGCGGCGAGCGCGGCGACCGTCCAGACGAGCGCGCGCGGACGCCGCGGCCTCGCCGCATCGTCCTCGACGTACGCGTGCTGCTGCGACGACAGGCCGGGGATGGCGCCGCGCTCGCGTTCCGCGTCTGCGCGTCGCAAGGCATCGAGGATGTACGACATGGCAGGAGTCCTCGATCAGTGGGGAGCCGACGCCGTCGTCGAGGTTCGGTGCGCGACCGCCGCCGGCTTCGCCGCGGCGGCGGAGGCCGTCGAAGCACGGGCCGGCGTCGCCGGCGTGCTCGTCGCCGCCGACGGTTGCGCTGACGCTGCCGACGGCGCCGTCGCCGCCGCCGACGCCGGCGCTGCCGACGCCGGTGCAGAGGCCGACGCAGCGACCTGCGCCGGATTGCCGGCGGCGACCGCGGTCGTCGGCGCGCTGCCCTGGC
>Ga0268264_10003562_pt1 | contig 13410 bp, 12 predicted proteins | sample KBSSwiS32_FD_190357 | JGI IMG/M metagenome (GOLD analysis project Ga0268264, IMG submission 190357) | Switchgrass rhizosphere microbial communities from Kellogg Biological Station, Michigan, USA - KBS Switchgrass S3-2 (SPAdes) (version 2) | ecosystem: Host-associated > Plants > Roots >...
GACTGCGATGGTATAGTTTCCTCGCTGGATGAACTCCCGGAACGGTTACGACTAGGTTGAACGATGGGCTTCGACGTTCACAACTGCAAAAGCGGCCGATGGTCATCGCCGCGCGGCAACGATTGGCGCTGGCGGCGCCCATCGTAGTCCGCCCCGGCGTCGCGCGCTGACCGCGACGCCTTCGCAGTGTCGTTGCAGTTGTAGAAAACCGTTGGAGCATCATGACCGAAGCCGAATTCCGCGCGCTCGCGGCGCAGGGGTATAACCGCATTCCGCTCGTGCTCGAGTCGTTCGCCGACCTCGACACGCCGCTTTCCCTCTACATCAAGCTCGCCAACCAGCGTTTTACCTATTTGCTGGAATCGGTCGTCGGCGGCGAGCGCTTCGGGCGCTACTCTTTCATCGGCCTGCCGGCGAAAGTCCGGATCCGCAGCCGCGGACGCTCGATCGAGGTCGAGGATCGAGGCGGCATCGTCGAGCGCCACGAAGGCGATCCGCTGGCGTTCGTCGGCGAGTTCCTGCGTCGTTATCGCGCCGCGCCGCGGCCCGGGCTGCCGCGCTTCTGCGGCGGCGTCGCCGGCTACTTCGGCTACGACACGGTCCGCCACATCGAGCACCGGCTCGCCGATTCCGGCCCCGCCGCTTCTGCTGCGCTGGCCGACGTGCCCGACATCCTGCTGCTGCTGACCGAGGAGCTAGCGGTCGTGGACAACCTCTCGGGAAAGATTTCGCTGATCGTTTATGCAGATCCGGCCGAGCCGAATGCCTTCTGGGAGGCGCGCGATCGGCTGCAGGCGCTGCGGCGCAAGCTCCGCGACCCGGTATCTATCCCTTATCAGACGGCGACCGAGGTCAGCGTCGCCGAGAGCGAATTCGGGGCCGACGGCTACCAGGCCGCCGTGGCCCGCTCGCGAGAGTACATTGCCGCGGGCGACGTGATGCAGGTCGTGATATCGCAGCGGATGCGGCGGCCGTTTGCAGCACCCCCGCTTTCCCTGTACCGCGCGCTGCGCTCGCTCAATCCGTCGCCGTACATGTTCTATTACGATTTCGGCGACTTTCACGTCGTCGGCGCCTCTCCCGAGATTCTGGTGCGCAAGGAGGGCACCGGGATCACGCTTCGGCCGATCGCGGGCACGCGGCCGCGCGGCGCGACGCGCGAGGCCGACGAGGTGCTCGCAACCGAGCTGCTCGCCGACCCCAAGGAGATCGCCGAGCACGTGATGCTGCTCGATCTGGGACGAAACGACGTCGGCCGCGTTGCGCAGACGGGGACCGTGCAGGTCACCGACCGCATGGTGATCGAGCGCTATTCGCACGTGATGCACATAGTGTCGAACGTCGAGGGGATATTGAAGCCTGGACTGACCAGCATCGACGTTCTGCGCGCGGCATTTCCCGCCGGAACGGTCAGCGGCGCGCCCAAGGTGCGGGCGATGGAAATCATCGATGAGCTGGAGCCGACGCGCCGCGGCATTTATTCGGGCGCGGTCGGCTACATCAGCTTCCAGGACGACATGGATACGGCGATCGCGCTGCGCACGGCGGTGATCAAGGACGGCATGCTCTACGCGCAGGCGGGGGGCGGCATCGTCCACGATTCCTCGCCGGAAGGCGAGTGGCAGGAGACGATGAACAAGCTGCGGGCGCTACTGCGCGCCGCGGATATGGTGCAGCTGGGCCTGGACGCGGAGGGCTAGAACGATGCTGCTGATGATCGACAACTACGACAGCTTTACCTACAACCTGGTCCAGTATTTCGGCGAGCTCGGCGCGGACGTGCACGTGCATCGCAACGACGCCATCACACTGGACCAGATCGCGGCGTGGCAGCCCGAAAGAATCGTCATCTCGCCAGGACCCTGCACGCCGGACCAGGCCGGTATCTCGGTGGCGCTGATCGAGCGCTTCGCCGGGAAGATCCCGATCCTGGGCGTCTGTCTCGGCCACCAGGCGATCGGACAGGCGTTCGGCGGCCGGATCGTTCGCGCGCAGCGCGTCATGCACGGGAAAGTCTCGACGATCTCGCACAGCGGCGGCGGCGTCTTCGCCGGTCTCGCCAACCCGCTGACCGCGACCCGCTATCATTCGCTGGTTATCGAGCGCGACTCGATGCCGGCCTGCCTTGAGATCACCGCGACCAGCGACGACGGCGAAATCATGGGCGTGCGCCATCGCACGGCGCCGGTCGAGGGCGTCCAGTTTCATCCGGAAGCGATATTGACCGAGCACGGTCACGCGCTGCTGTCGAATTTTCTGGCCGCGCACTAGCGACACAAAGACGGAGCTACCGATGTCCATCGACTTGCAGCAGGCGTTGCAGCGCACGATAGAGCACCGCGAGATATTTCACGACGAGATGCTTGCGTTGATGCGCAAGATCATGAGCGGCGAGGCCTCGCCGGTGATGGTCGCCGCGCTGACGGTGGGCCTGCGCGTGAAAAAGGAAACGATCGGCGAGATCGCCGCGGCGGCGCAGGTGATGCGCGAGTTCTCGACCAAGGTCGAGGTTGCCGACCACCAGCGGCTGGTCGACATCGTCGGGACCGGCGGCGATGCCTCGCATACGTTCAACATTTCCACCGCGTCGATGTTCGTCGCCGCCGCGGCGGGCGCGCGCGTGGCCAAGCACGGCGGGCGCTCGGTGTCGTCGCGATCAGGAAGCGCCGACGTTCTCGAGGCGCTCGGCGCCAACATAATGCTGAAGCCCGAGCAGGTCGCCGCCTGCATAGGCGAGACCGGAATCGGGTTCATGTTCGCGCCCAACCACCACAGCGCGATGAAGCATGCGGCGCCGGTGCGCAAGGAGTTGGGTATCCGCACGATATTCAATATCCTGGGGCCGCTGACCAATCCGGCCGGCGCGCCGAATCAGCTGCTCGGCGTGTTCCATCCCGACCTGGTCGGCATCCAGGTCCGCGTGCTGCAGCGTCTCGGGAGCAAGCATGTTCTGGTCGTCTACGGCAAGGACGGCATGGACGAGGTTTCGCTCGGTGCCGCGACGATGGTCGGCGAGCTCAAGGACGGCGAAGTGCGCGAATACGAGATCCATCCCGAGGACTTCGGCTTGAAGATGATTTCCAACCGCGGCCTCAAGGTCGAGGATGCGGTCGAATCGAAGACGATGCTGCTGGAGGCGCTGGACAACATCGAGGGGACGCCGCGCGAAATCGTCGTGCTCAATGCGGGTGTCGCGCTGTATGCGGCGAATGCCGCCGCGACGATTCCCGAGGGGATCGAGCGGGCGCGCGCCGCTGTCGTCTCGGGTGCCGCCAGGCGAAAGCTCGATCAGTTCGTCGCCGCAACCCAAAAGCTCGGCGCGGGCGCCAAATGAAGCCGCCGGCGCATCGCGACCGCGACATCCTGACCAGGATCATCACGACCAAGGCCGAGGAAGTCATCGGAGCCGAGCTCGCGCGACCGTTCGCCGAAGTCGAGGCCGCTGCGCGCGCGACCGCCGCGCCACGGGGATTCGAACGGGCGATCCGGCAGCGAATCGCCGCGGGCGCGCCGGCGGTCATCGCGGAAATCAAGCGGGCGAGCCCGAGCCGCGGCATCTTGCGCGATCCGTTCGATCCCTCCGCCATCGCCGCATCGTACGAGCGGGCGGGGGCGACCTGCCTCTCGGTGCTGACCGACCGACCTTTTTTCCAGGGCGCTCCCGAATATCTGGTCGACGCGCGCAATGCATGCGCATTGCCGGCGCTGCGCAAGGAATTCATCATCGACGAATACCAGGTCGCGGAGTCGCGCGCGCTGGGCGCCGATGCGATCCTCCTGATCGTCGCCGCGCTGGAAGACGCCCGCCTTGCGACGCTCGAGGCGTGCGCGCTCGACTATGGCATGGACGTGCTGGTCGAGGTGCACGACCGAGCCGAGCTGGAGCGCGCCCTCAAGCTCAAGACTTCGCTGGTCGGCATCAACAATCGGAACCTGCGCAGCTTCGCCGTATCGCTGCGGACCACGATCGATCTGCTGCCAAGCGTTCCCGTGGGCAAGCTGGTGGTCACCGAAAGCGGCATTCTGACGCAGGGCGACGTTGCGTCGCTGCGCCGTCATGGGGTGGGCGCCTTCCTGGTAGGCGAGGCCTTCATGCGGTCACCCGACCCGGGTGACGCGCTGCAAGCCCTGTTCGGCTGAATCGACCCGAAACGCAGCGCCGGCCGGGCGATGCCGCGAGCGCCGGACGCGAGCTGTTTGCTATGATGGCGGGCCGGAAGGCGCATGCAACGCCGCCAAAGCGCGAGGTCTGCCGGTGCCAGGGGGAGCATTGTCGGCAATCGTCGTCGAGAACGTCAGCAAGCATTGGACGACCGCAGCCGGAATGGTGAGGGCGGTCGAGGGACTTTCTTTTTCGCTCGACGCCGGCACGCTCAACGTTCTGCTCGGTCCGTCCGGCTGCGGCAAGTCGACGACCTTGCGGCTGATCGCTGGCCTCGATCAGGCCGACAACGGCCGCATCTCGATCGACGGGCGCGACGTCACTCGGCTCCCACCCGCGCAGCGCAGCATTTCGATGGTCTTCCAGAATTACGCGCTATTCCCGCACTTGAGCGTCGCCGAAAACATCGTGTTCGGTCTCCGCGTGCGTCGCGTCGGTCCCGCGGAGCGCGACCGGCGCCTGCAGCGGGTCGCAGGACTCCTCGGCCTGACTACGCTGCTCGATCGTCGGCCATCGCAACTCTCGGGTGGCCAGCAGCAGCGGGTGGCGCTGGGCCGCGCCTTCATCGCCGAGACACCGGTCTGCCTGATGGACGAGCCGCTGTCCAATCTCGATGCGCAGCTGCGGCAGGAGATGCGGCAGGAGATACGCAACCTGCAGCGCACGCTGGGCATCACGATGGTCTATGTGACGCACGACCAGGTCGAGGCGATGACCATGGCGGATCGGATCATCCTGCTTTCCGGCGGTCGCATCGAGCAGAACGGCACACCGGCCGATCTCTACGAAAGCCCCGAGAACGCCTTCGTCGCGCGCTTCATCGGAACCCCGCCGATGAATCTGCTGCGGCTCGAACACGGCGCGGCGGGCGCGGTCATCGCCGGCACGGCGGGACCGCCGGTGGCGACGGACGACCTGGCCGGCGCGACCTTGGGCGTGCGCCCCGAGCACATCGTTCTGGGCCGCGAGGACGGCGTCGCTGCATTGGTCGACTCGGTCGAGTACCTGGGCGCCGATTCGCTGCTCGCATGCCACGTCGGCGACCAGCCGCTGACCGTGCGAGTGAGCGGACGCACTGGTCTGCAGCATGGCGATAAGGTGCGGCTCGGCTGGGCGAGCGCCGCCGCGCATTTTTTCGACGGTGCGACGCAGATGCGGCGCGAGGTCGAGTGGAATCATCAACCCGCAACCATGGTCGCTTAGGCCCTGGGCGTCCAACGCAGTCAAGAGGAGGAGATTCGATGAAGTACGTCACCATTTCGCGCTGGATCGTGGCGCTCGCCGCCGCCGCGCTGTCGAGTCTGGCCGTCGCGCAGGCGCCGGTCGACATTTCGTTCTACTACCCGGTTGCCGTCGGCGGGCCGATCACCAAGATCATCGACAAGTTCGCCGTCGATTTCGAGCGTGAAAATCCGGGGATCAAGGTTCATCCGATCTATTCGGGCACCTATCAGGATTCGATCACCAAGGCGCTCACCGCCGTCAAGAGCAACGACGCTCCGGCGATGTCGGTCTTGCTGTCAACGGATATGTACACGCTGATCGACGAGGATGCGATCGTGCCGTGGGACCCGCTGATCAAGACGGCGGAGGACCGCGCGTGGCTGCAGGGCTTTTATCCGGCGTTCATGGAAAACAGCCAGACCGGCGGCAAGACCTGGGGCATTCCGTTCCAGCGCTCGACGATCGTGCTCTACTACAACAAGGAGATGTTCAAGGACGCCGGACTCGATCCCAACCATGCACCCGAGACGTGGAAGGAAATGGCCGAGTACGCGCAGAAGCTGACCAAGCGTGACGCATCGGGGAAGGTCACGCAGTGGGGCGTGCAGATTCCTTCGTCGGGGTTTCCCTACTGGCTGTTCCAGGGACTGACGACCGAAAACGGCGTGCAGCTGATGAACGCCGCCGGAACCGAGACCTACTATGACAAGCCGGCCGTCATCGAGGCGGTTCAATACTGGGTCGATCTTACCTCCAAGTACAAGGCACATCCGGAAGGCATCGTCGAATGGGGAACGACGCCAAAGGACTTTTTCGAGCGCAAGGTCGCGATGATGTGGACGACGACCGGCAACCTGACCAACGTGCGCAGCAACGCCAAGTTCGACTTCGGCGTCGCGATGCTGCCGGCGAACAAGCGGCGCGGCAGCCCGACCGGCGGCGGCAATTTCTACCTGTTCAAGCAGACGAAGCCGGAACAGCAGGCGGCCGCATTCAAGTTCGTCAAGTGGATCACGTCGCCGGCGCGCGCAGCACAGTGGGGCATCGACACCGGGTACGTCGCCGTTCGGCCGGACGCATGGGAAACGCCGGAGATGAAAAAGTACGTGTCGGAGTTTCCGCCCGCCGCGGTCGCGCGCGACCAGCTGCAATTCGCGGTGGCGGAGTTGTCGACCCATGACAATCAGCGCGTCACCAAGGCGCTGAACGACGGTCTGCAGGCAGCGCTCACCGGCAGCAAGTCACCGGAGCAGGCGATGAAGGATGCGCAGCGCGAAGCCGACCGGCTGTTGAAGAGCTATCGCAAGTAACCGGCTCGCACCGGCGTCGACGATGAGGGCGCCATCGTTCGGCATTGAGCGCGCTCCTCGACGACGCGAAGAGGCGGCGACTCGATGACCCGCACCGCGAACTGGCTCTACGGCTGGTTGCTGCTGCTTCCCGCGGCGGCGATGCTGGCGCTGTTCACGCATTACCCGGCGGTCACGACGCTGTGGCACAGCTTCGAATCGACGCCGAAGGCCGCGCGGCCGGCCGTCTTTGTCGGCGTCGAGAATTACCGGCAGCTCACCGACGACCCGATCTTCTGGAAGTCGCTGAGCAACAACCTGTGGTACGCGGCGGGAACGATTCCGCTTTCGATCGGGCTCGCCTTGCTGATGGCCGTCTGGGTCAACGGCAAGCTCGCCGGACGCGGCTTTCTGCGGCTCGCCTACTTCACGCCGACGGTGCTGCCGATGATCGCAGTGGCCAACATCTGGCTGTTCTTCTACACGCCGGAGTATGGGCTGCTCGAGCAGTTCCGCGGCGCATTCGGCCTTCCGGCGCAAAACTGGCTGGGCAGCAGGAACTCTGCGCTCGGGTGCCTGATGATCGTCGCGGTCTGGAAGGAGGCTGGCTTTTTCATGATCTTCTACCTGGCGGCGTTGCAGCAGATGTCGCCGAATCTGGCCGAAGCGGCAGCGATCGAAGGCGCATCGCGCTGGTACTTCTTTCGCCGGGTGACGCTGCCTCTGCTGATGCCGACGACGCTGTTCGTCCTGGTCAATGCAGTCATCAACGCCTTTCGCCTGGTCGATCACGTCGTGGTGATGACCCGCGGCGGACCGGACAACGCGACCGAATTGCTGCTGTACTACATCTACGAAATCGGCTTTCGCTTCCAGGATTCGGCCTATGCCGCAGCACTGACGATCGTGCTGCTGGCATTGCTGGGGTTGGCGGCACTCGCGCAGTTCTGGTTTCTCGAGCGCAAGGTCCATTACCAATGACCGCGCGGGCCGAAGGCAGCCCGAAGGACCGTTCGCGCGCGAAGCGGCAGGAGGCCGACACGCGACCCGTAAGGAAGGGAAAAGCCTTTGAGGAGGCCGTCCAATGAGCTCCGTTGCATATCAAACGCGAGGATTCAGCCGCGGCGCGGAAACCGTGGCCGCGTGGATGCTCGGGCTGCTCTGGGTGCTGCCGCTCGCCTATGCGTTCTGGACCGCGTTCCATCCGGGTGAGTTCTCGACGCATTTCGTTCCGACGGCGCCGCTGACCGTGGAGAATTTCGTCAAGGCCTGGCATGCGGCGCCTTTCGCTCGCTATTTCCTGAACACGATCCTGCTGTGCACGATGGTGCTCGCCGCGCAGCTGGTTCTATGCACGCTGGCCGCGTACGCATTCGCGCGCTTCGAGTTTCCCGGCCGCAATGTCCTGTTCGCCCTGGTGCTGGTGCAGCTGATGGTGATGCCCGATGTCCTGATAGTCGAGAACTACCGGACGATGAACGCGCTGGGACTGCGCGACACCATCGTGGCGATCGGCCTGCCGTACATGGCGAGCGCATTCGGCATTTTTCTCCTGCGGCAGACGTTCAAGACGGTGCCCAAGGAGCTCGACGAGGCGGCGCGTGTCGAAGGCTGCAACCCGCTGCAGATCCTGTGGAAGGTGTATGTGCCGCTGGCGCGCCCGGTGTACATTGCCTACGCCCTGGTCAGCGTAAGTTATCACTGGAACAATTTCCTCTGGCCGCTGATCATTACCAACTCGGTGGAGTCTCGTCCGCTGACCGTCGGGCTGCAAGTGTTCTCGTCGACCGATCAGGGCATCGACTGGTCGATCATTACCGCAGCCACGCTGCTGACCACCGCGCCGCTTTTGATCGGCTTCCTTCTCTTCCAGAGGCAATTCGTGCAATCGTTCATGCGCGCGGGAATCAAATGACGCCCACAGCTTGCCACTGGCTTAGCGCGGCCCATTCAGCCACGCCAGCAATCGTCACTTGAATTTTGCGACGCGAAGATTGCGAACTTGGAACGAGCAGCGGGCCGCAGGGAGCGCCAGGCCGCCATGATAAGTGTTGAGCCAGATACGGCCGATCCTGAGCTGCGATTTCACGTTGTAAGGCGCACCGTCCACGACGTTATTAGGTGCGTGCATGATGAGCGGATCGTCAGTCGTCCGGAGATAGAAGCCCCGCCAACGATGGGCTAAAACGCCATCGAGATATGCATCGAACTCCGCATCCTTCAGATAGTTGGTGCCAACGCAGGTGTTGCATTTGAGCCGCATCGTGTAGCGGTGCCACTCCCCGACCTTCGGCGTAAATCCCGCACTGTTCCACAAATGGGGGTCGCCGTAGAAGTCGGATTGCCCCGGCCAGTAGACGTACTGCATAGGTGCGAAGTGACCGTACAGCGGATGGCCCGGGCGGGGCGACATGAACATGTCGAACCTGGTTGACCACCCGTCGTTGCCGTGCGACTTGGCGCCGCCGTTCCCCGCCAGCAACGTTCCAGCGCGGCCCACTTGCGTTTTCCAGATCGAAGAGAAGTGAGCGTCGTCCGGCTTGGTCGACGAGCTAGCGCCAGCGAAGAACTTGAAACCCTGAGTCAGTCCGGTAAGCATGTCGGGCAGGAAGCGGGCCTCGAACTCCCACGCGGCTTCGTCGACCTCCTCGCCGTTCGGGAATGGGATGGCCGCAGTCAACGCACTGTTCACTCGCGGATCGAAGGTAACCTGGAGCGCGCGGCCGACCGGCGTGTCGACAATGGCCTTTTGATTGTAAGCATCGAGGCCGATGCCATGCACCGGATCGCCGAAGATCATCGCCTTCAGGTAGCCAGGGATGTCCTTGAAGGATTCCGTCTCGAGGAACACACGCGGGTCACCCTTGAGCGACAGCGTGTCGGCCGGCCCGGCGATCGAAATTCCACCCCACGCGAATTGGTACACATTAATCGCGCCACCGGTCCAGACTTTGTTCAGCGACAATACCAGCGTCGCCTTCGTCCAACCCGCAGGCGGGGGTGGAAAACTAATATAGACGCCATTCACCGAACTCACCGTCCACGTCGGTTGCGGCCCCAGTTCATAAGCTGTCGATGGATTGCATTCCGAGTCGGCCGCACAATTCGCCGTCACCGGACCATTTGCCGTTTCATAGACGATAGTCGGGCCCGTTCCCGACTCCCGCGAATTGCAGACGACAACGGTTCCCGCAACGCCTCGGAGCACGATGCTTGAGGTCTTCTTGAGGACGGCCGTCACGTCGGCGGATGCGGTGCCGGTCGCTCCGCTCGCCGTCGTCACCTGCACGAAGGGCGTCGTGCCCTGCGGTACTCCCGCCGCGTCAATCCAATCACCGGTCTTGTTGTTCTTCCACGGCAACCAGTATTGGTAGAGGAATGACGACGAAATGCCGCCCGGTGGCGCTCCGCTGGTGTTTGTCGGGCCGTCATAGATCGCAATCGCATCGGGCGATCGCGGTACGGCCGGCGCGGGTGGTGCGGGCGGCGAGGTGGGCGGTACAACGGGCGCTGGCGCAGCGGCTTCGGCTGATCCGTCGCCTCCATCTCCGCCCGCGCCAACGGACGCCGCGACTGTACCCAAGCCCGCGATCAAAAACGTCCGGCGCGAAGTCATCGAATCGCCTCGCGCCGAAGCATCAGGAGGACTTGCAGAATCGTCACACGCATCGTGTCATAGCCGGTTAGTCGCCATCGCATATCTGAAAACAGCGTTTACGGATAGGATATCGGCGCCGCCAAGTGTCACGCATGATGGCCGCAGGAGCGAGTCCGCTCATCGTGTGCAGGTATCAAGACGTAGTGGCCTGATTAATTATAATTAAATCAACTGTTTGATCGGACCTATGGTAATCATTACCTGGAACGTACAGTGGTGCCGCGGGGTCGACCAGCGAGTCGATCCGGCGCGTATTGTGGCGCATGCCAAGGCGCTGGCGGACTTCGACGTCCTTTGCCTGCAGGAGATCGCCAGCAACTTTCCCGATCCCAGGCTCCCGGGCAGCCGTGGCGAGAACCAGTTCGCCGAGATCGCGCAGCAGCTGCCCGATTTCACGGCAATACCTGGCGCCATCGTCGATGTACCGGGCGAGCCCGGACAGCGGCGCCACTTCGGCAACATGATCCTGTCGCGATTGCCGGTCGGGCAGGTGTTTCGACATTTGCTGCCGTTTCCAGTCGATCCGGGCCGGTGCGGCATGCCGCGAATCGCGCTCGAAGCCGTCGTGCGCGCGCCATTTGGCGGCGTGCGCATCATCACCACGCATCTGGAGTATTACGGAACGCTCAAACGAACCGCGCAAGTCGATGCGTTGCGCTCCATCTACGCGGAAGGGAGCGGACACGCCCGGTTGGGTGAAATCGTCGAAACGAGCGGCGGACCGTTTCACGATTACCCGCGCCCTGTCGCGACAATCATCACCGGCGACTTTAACCTGGAACCACAGGATCCGCTGCATGCGCGAATGATCGAGGACTTCGACGACGGCACGCCGCCGCTGTCCGATGCATGGGAGGCAGCGCATCCCGGCATCGCGCATCCGGCGACGTTCAAGATCTACGAAAAAAAGAGCCCCGACGAACCGGAGCAGCATTGCGATTTCATCTTCGTGTCCGCCGACCTGGTGCCGCGACTCAAGTCGATTCGCGTCGACCAGGAAACCCAGGCCTCCGATCATCAACCGGTGCTTGCCGAGTTCGACTAGAAGCGCGGCTTTGAACACGGCGATCACGTCCACCGGCGAGCGCAACAACGATCTCGATCGCGATGCCGGCCGGGCAATGCGAGGACGCGCCGCGCTGCAGCGCCTGGCCGGGTCGGAGAAACAGCTGCTGCTGTTCGTCGCGCACGCCTGGGGTGGGGGCATCCGCCAGCACATGAACGAGCTGGCCGGCCTGGTCGGGGGAGTGTGCGATGTGCTGCTGCTCGAGCCCGCCGGCGGCGACGCGGTACGGCTGTCGTGGTTGAAGGCCGGCGAAGACCTGGCCGCATACTTCAGACTGCCGGCCGACATGCAGACGCTGGTCGCACTGCTATCGGGGCTCGATCTGGCGCGCATCCATTTTCATCATGTCCACGGGTTGCCCCGCGCGGTCCTCGATCTGCCCGCTGCCGCAGGCGTGCCGTACGACTGCACGCTGCATGACTACCATGCTATCTGTCCGCAATACCATCTGGTCACCGCGGACGGCCGTTACTGCGGCGAGCCCGACGCGGAAGGATGCGCCGCCTGCATCGCGGTTCGGCCGGCGCAATGGCCGCTGGACATCGGTGCATGGCGGGCCACATTCGGTACGCTGCTGCGCGGCGCCGAGCGAGTGTTCGCGCCCTCGCACGATGTCGAGCGTCGCATTGCGCGCTACTTTCCGGGATTGTCGATAACGGTGTTGCCTCACGCCGAAGCGGCGCTCGTGACACCCGATCACGTCACCCGCGTCGTCACCCTAGGCCGGCTGTCGCCGGAAAAGGGATTGCGCGTCGTCGTCGCCTGCGCCGAAGACGCCCGAGCGCGCGGCCTGCCGCTGTCGTTTCGCGTTCTGGGCGCCGTGTCGGAACCGGTGATCCAACGCCCGCAGCTGCCGCTGTCGGTGCAGGGCGAGTACGGCGACGCCGATCTGGCAGCGTTGATCGCCGCCGAACGGCCGGATGTCATCTGGTTCCCGTCGCAGGTGCCGGAGACCTATTCGTACACGCTGTCGGCGGCGATCGTCGCCGAGGCGGCCATCGTCGCTTCGGAGCTGGGGGCACTGCCCGAACGCCTTGCCGGCCGCCCGCGCGTTTCCCTCGTTCCTTGGAACGCGACGCCGGGCGAGTGGAACGCTGCGCTGCTCGCTGCGGACGCCGCGCGTACGCAGCCATCATCGAACGTCGCGCGCGCCGGATCGTGACCGAACCACAGCGCTATCTCGCGATCTATCTCGCCCCGCTGGCGACGCGCGTGCGCAGGCGCCGTGACCCTGCCGCGCTGTCCGCGCTCGACCTGCGCCATTGGTCAAGGCCGGAGGGTCCGGTCGCGGAAGCGCTATCGCTTCCGCAACTGTTTACCGCGGGGGTAGACGGGGGCAATGCCGAAGCCCGCAGCGAGCTCAAACGGCGGGTCGCCGCAATCGACGCGGCGCAGGTGCAATTGCAGGATGGCGAACCGGATCTCGCGCCGCGTTTGCTCGACGCCATGCGCAGCCAGCAGGCGATGCAGCACCAGATCGAGCGCGGCGAGCAGATGCTCGGAGCGGCGCGAGCGCGCATCGTCGAGCTGGAAACCAGCACGACCTGGCGGGCCACCGCGCCGCTGCGGGAGAGCGGTCACAGGGTCAAGATCGCGTGGGCGCACGCGCGGGCGCAATGGTCGGCGCTGCGCCAGTCGCCGCACTATGTCGGCGTCGCTGCGTCGGTCCTGCGAAACGAAGGCCCCGGCGCGCTGGCCAGGCGCATCGTGCGGCGCCTTTCGCGCCCGCACCGCTACGTTCCGTCCCCGGGTGTCGCATTCGCGCAGGAAACCGCGATCGTGCCGCTCGCCTTCGAGGTCGTCGACAAGCCGCGGGCTTCGATCATCGTGCCGATGTACGGCAAGCCGCTGTTCACCTATACCTGTCTGAAGAGCGTGCACGCCAACACGCCGGCAGGGAGCTACGAAGTCATCGTCATCGACGACGCGTCGCCCGAACCGGCGAGCGAGACGCTGGCCGCGGTGACCGGCGTGCGCTTCGAGCGCAACGCCGCCAACCTGGGATTCGTCG
>Ga0268264_10003564_pt1 | contig 13403 bp, 12 predicted proteins | sample KBSSwiS32_FD_190357 | JGI IMG/M metagenome (GOLD analysis project Ga0268264, IMG submission 190357) | Switchgrass rhizosphere microbial communities from Kellogg Biological Station, Michigan, USA - KBS Switchgrass S3-2 (SPAdes) (version 2) | ecosystem: Host-associated > Plants > Roots >...
CTCCGGGATTGCAGCCTTCCGGTGGCAAGGAAAAATTCGATCGATACCTGGAAGAAAACTTAACGCTAACATATGATGAAAACAATGAGCCACTTACAGGAGAAGTTGTGCTTTCATTTACAATTAATAAAAAAGGTAGACCTAAAAATATCAAAGTGGTGCGCTCATCCTGTGAACCCTGTGAAAAAGAAGCCATAAATCTTTTGGAAAATGGCCCCGCCTGGATTGGAAGAGAACATGTACCTGGAACAGTAATGATTAAATTTTGAAAATAATTGATGATTCAGAGATGTTTGCCTTTATACTAAAACCGCTCCATTACCTGCAACAATAAAACCAATTAACTGATTTCAATGTCTCAATCCCGTCAACTTTGCTGAGGAGTAATAATAATCGGCAGGTTCTTTACATAATTTTGCGTGCCGTGACCGCATTGAAAGATAGGAAACCGGATAACTAAAACGCCATACGATAACACTAAAAATACATGCACATGAAAAAAGCCCTGCTGCTACTGGTTCTTTCATATCCTTTATTCGTGTTTTGTCAAAAAACAAAACTGGTTTGGTCGGATGAATTTAATTACAAAGGACATCCCGATCCTGGAAAATGGGGCTATGAAGAAGGATACGTACGGCACAACGAGCTGCAATATTATACTGTTAACCGGCTTGAAAATGCGAGAGTGGAGAATGGAAACCTGCTAATCGAATTACGAAAAGAGACGCCGCAAAGTTTTTATCCCACTTCCACCAATGACCAGTGGCACTGGTATACATCGGCAAGCCTGAATACACGTAATACTGCATCATGGACATACGGACGATTTGAAATCAGGGCTAAAATGCCACGGGGAAAAGGTACGTGGCCAGCTCTATGGTTTTTGAGTCCCCTCAGAACGCCGGACATGTCCGGACCACCTCAACCGAGAAAGCCGGATGGCAACGAGGTTGAAGTACCGTACAGACCACAAGGCGGCGAATCGGACAATGGCGAAATTGATCTCATGGAGACCTGGGGAAGCGATCCAAACAACATGGCCGTACATATACATGGCACACGAGGTCCGCATCCTTCCGCATCCCTTAAGGTGAATGACCTTTATGACAAGTTTCATGTGTATGCCATGAACTGGCACCCGGATCACATTGACTTCTTTCTTGATGAGAAAAAAGTTCTGACCTACACAAAGGACGACTCCACAGGATGGGCATTTGACAAGCCAATGTACCTGATCATGAATATCGCTGCTGGGGGTCCTGATGAACCTGCACCTGACAATGCGAAGCTCCCGCAATTCATGACAGTCGACTATGTACACGTCTATTCGTTTCAGTGAGGAAGACGCTCTATTATTGTCCCGATGGCGTCTTCACAGCTAGAACATTCAAGTTATAAGATTGTTCCGTGAGACCCCGGAGTTGTAAGAACTACAAACCTTTAGGTTATTTAGATTCAATGTTTCCGATGTACCGGGGTCTCACCAGACGATTTTTCAATCCGATAGCTATCGGATCAAAAATTTGTACCGTGAAGACCCCATCCAGACGGTATTGACAGACTATTTTTGATGAAGACACAAACTGTTTCCATCCAAATCTTTCAACCATGCAAACCGACCCCAGGGTGTATCATCAATTTTCCCGATTTCAATACCTTTTGCTTTCAGTTCTTTAATATCCTTTTCAATGTTATCTGTTTCGCAAATAATACCTTGAAAACCGGCAAGGGAAATGGTAGTGTTACTATTGGCTAAGCCCATTTGTATCCATGCTTCGCCATGTGGGTCCGGCGCTTCAACAATAACTTGAAAACCGAGTTTCAAATAAAATTCTTTGGCTTTTTGTCTGTCCTTTACAGGAAGCATGATAATTTCTACTGAGTTCATTTTTTACTTTTTTGAATTTATTTTTCAATACAAAGTTAAGTTCGCAAATGCACAGCATTACAAGGGAAATACGACAATCTTACCCGTTGATTGCGACAGTCCATCTTCATACATTTGCTCAATGAAACATATTTCCATCTTACCACTTTATGACGCAACGATGACGAGCATTGATAGTAGTCATCAAATTCTGACAAGAGTTAATGATTTTATGAAATATCAGGGGAAACCACCTTTTTATGACGTAGAAATAGTGGGATTGGAAAAGAATACAAAACTCAATGACGGGCTTTACAACATACATGTTGACAAGACAATAGACCAAGTCAAAAAAACTGATGTAATTATAATTCCTTTGTTATGTAGTGATTTTCCGAATGCAATTTTAAGAAATAAAAAATACACGGATTGGGTAATAGCTCAATATCACACCAATGCTGAAATTGTATGCCTATGTGTTGGTTCATTTTTTTTAGCATCCACAGGGCTTATGAAAAACAGAAAATGTGCAGTGCATTGGGCAGCAAAAAACGAGTTCAAAACTATGTTTCCTGATGTGAAAATTATTGACGATACAATTATTACAGACGAAAAAGGAATTTACACTTGTGGTGGCGGATATTCGTATTTGAACCTGCTACTTTACATTATTGAAAAACATTTGGGTAGAGAAATATCAATCCTTGCATCTAAGATGTTTGAAATAGATATTGAGCGAAAAAGTCAAAATCCGTTCGTAATTTTTATTGGGCAAAAACAACACGGAGACGAGGTTGTTTTAAAGGCACAAGAATTTATAGAAACCAATCCGACCGCGACTTTTACGGTTGACGAACTTTGCGACAAATTCGGTGTTGGACGAAGAACATTTGAAAGGCGATTTAAAAAACACACAGGTAACTCAATCGTGGAATACATACAAAGAGTAAAAGTTGAGTTCGCAAAAAAGCATTTGGAAAGAGGAAGAAAAACCGTAAACGAAATTATTTACGAAGCAGGTTACAATGATATTGATGCGTTTAGAAAAGTGTTTAAAAAGTTTACCGATTTATCGCCTATTGATTATCGAAAGAAATATGCCGTCTAACACTATACTGAGTTGTAAGAACTATAAATCTTTAGGTGATTTAGATTCAAAGTTTCTAATGTGCCGGGGTCTCACCGGAAGATTAATCAATTCAAAAATTTGTGCGGTGAAAACCCTGTCCAGACGCTAAACAAACCTCTATACAAATCGAATGATAGACCCCCAAAATGACATTTATCTGATTCCTTCTTAAATGAAGGAAGAAGGAGAAGAAAAGCACTCATTCCGTTATGGATCAAAATATTTTCCTGGATTTTTATTGTATTTGGACTTATTACTCCAATTGCATTAATTGGCGGAATTATAATGCACAATTTTGCACTTAGTTTATATGGCCTAGAAGCAAGCACGCCATATTCACTAATTGGAGCCATTCTTACTGCTCTTTTTATATTTAAGGGGATAGTGGCATTTGGCATATTGAAGCGTGAAGACTGGGCTGTAAATTTTGGAATCCTCGATGCAGTACTAGGAATCATTATTTGTATATTCACAATGGTTTATCCAGCAATTACAAATAGCCAATTCGCTTTTCGCCTCGAGTTAGCCGCACTAATTCCTTATTTAATTAAACTTTTGAAAATAAAAGACGAATGGCGGCTCGGACAAAAAATTTGACTGCTGCCAACAAACAAGACTTCGTCGGGGCACGTAATGCCAACGATGAAGTCTTATTGTCTCGACGGGCCTTCACAGCTTAAACATTCAAGTTATAAGAATGTTCTGTGAGACCCCGGGGTTGTAAGAACTACAAACCTTTAGGCTATTTAGATTCAAGTTTCCAGCGCGCCGGGGTCTCACCGGGAGGTTATTCAATTCAAAAATTTGTGCAGTGACAACCCTGTCCAGACGCTAAGGGTTTTTACGATTGGCATATATAATTTTGCTGCACACTTACCTTAACCTGAGGCCAGCAGTGCCTCATAATCTGCCTTTGTATCAATATCAATCATTCCCTTAGGGAAAGCAACTGTTGTTACAAGGCTTTCATCCTGCCTGATCAGTTTTCGTGCACCGGTGTCTCCTTTCAAATTCATCAATTTTGCGAAAAGGCTTTTGTGAAACAAAGCAGGTATACCCAGGTTTCCCTCATAACTACTGGCTACAATGGGAAATCCCGTTTTATTCTGTGCACGTAACAGGCTATTGAGCAGCGATTTGGTTACAAAAGGCTGGTCGCATACCATAAAAATAATTCCGTCAACATCATTGCTCATTTTTTGCACGGCTGCCAAACCACAACGAAGCGAAGAGGCCATACCTTCCTCCCATTCCCGGTTTTTTATTAACTCAACATTCAACCCCTCCATTTCTTTTTTAACCGCATTGGTGTGAGCGCCAAGAACAACAATCACCGGGCGCATAACTGTCTCCAATGCCGACTCCACTGCATGCCGTAAAAGGCTTTTCCTTTTATACGTAATCAACTGCTTGGGTGTGCCCATACGACTGCTTTTACCGGCTGCAAGTATTACAACGGCTGTATGTTCAACGGTATAGGTCATTTTGATTTGTGCAGTCTCTTGTCCTCATTAAAAGCATTACTTTTCGGGTGGATCGCATCCTGCCTTTGGCGCAATGATCCGCCCTTCCTGGCACTGAGCACTGCTTTTATTTCTGCAATGACACTGAGCGCAATTTCTTCGGGAGTTTCAGCACCAATTTCCAAACCAACCGGACCATAAATTGTATCCAATTGCCCGTCGTTTAATTCAATCCCATCATTACGCAATTGCTCCATCATTCTGTCAAATTTCTTTTTCGGTCCCAATATTCCAATGTATTTCACATTATGTTGCAAGAGTGCTTTTAATATAGCGAAGTCATAATTGTAATTATGAGTCATTAATACAAATACGGTTTGGGAGTCAATGGGAATTTGCTCCAAAACTTTTTCGGGCTTGCTTACTAAAACCTGGCAGGCACTCTCAAAACGTTCCCGTTTTGCATGTGTACTTCGGCCATCTACAACTCTCACGTCCCAGCCGAGCGTACCGGCAATTTCCATCATGGGCAGAGCATCATTACCTGCACCTACTATTACCAGTGAAATCGCGGGTTGTAAAAATTCAAGGAAAGCGCTAACCAAAATATTCTTTCCAATATAATTTTTAAATGAGGATCCTCTTTCATGCATTATAACCCTCACGTCTTCCATAACAGTATCCCGTAATTCCGGAAAAGGAATGGTTCCTGAAATGTCGCCGTTTTCCTCCAGCAGAAGACAGGTGCCGGGTTGATGATTTCTTTTATCTTCCAATAAGAACAAAGTCAGCAGCACCGAACTCTGTCGGAGCCCAACAGCCATGCGCAATAATTGAATAGGATTACCGGGATCGTTTGGATTAATCGGTTCAAACAACACCTGGATAACTCCTTCACAACCCAATTGCATACCGACAATCGCATCTTCTTCATCACTGCTATCGTAGGTTACCAGTTTCGATTGCTGTTGCGATAAAACCATCAATGCCTTTCGCAAAGCATCTCCTTCAAGACAACCGCCACTTATTGCGCCGGTCATTTCCCCATCTTCTGTCACTAACATCCGGGCACCGGGTCGACGATACGATGATCCATTCACATGTACCAGCGTAGCCAGCGCCGATCTTTTCCCGGATTTCACGGCGGTATCATATGCCTTAATTATTTGAGGAAGTTCTTTCATTACTCATAAATCAATCAAGAGAGGCCGTACGTTAAAATATTTACCAATGAAATTACATACATATTTTTCATGTATGTGCCAGGGGAAATATTTTTTTTGCCCACGGGTATTTTGTAAAATTATTTATATCAACTTTACCTTCATTACAAAACACAATACTTTGCATATTTTTAAACAAGTAAATGGTAAATTTACAAATATAGAGGTTAACATGAAAGGATGTAATCGAACACAGAAGCCGGAATTCAAGAAGCGATACTGAATTTCAAAAAACTAAAATTTTTTTCATACAATATTTACGCCGGCAGGCGTGCAAATCATGCAGATAAAAACAATTAAAATACACCAAAAGGATAATGTTGAAGTAGCGCTCACTGCTTTACAAAAAGGAGAACTGATTAATGTGGGTAATTTGCAAATTCTATTACAGGAAAATATTCCGGCAAAGCACAAGTTTGCAATTACAGATTTAAATGAGGGCGATAAAATAATCATGTATGGTGTGCTGGTTGGAAGGGCGACTACATTTATATCTAAGGGCGGATTAATATCCACCCAAAACATTCATCATGCAACCAACAATTATCAATTAAAGGAACGAAAAACGCAGTGGCATCCACCGGATATTTCGCAATGGCAGAACAAAACATTTATGGGCTATCCCCGTTCAGATGGTTCGGCCGGAGCACGAAATTACTGGGTGGTAATTCCTCTTGTTTTTTGTGAGAATAAAAATGTGGATGTTCTGCAGGAGGCATTTATGAAAGCGCTGGGCTACCAGGAAAAGCAATCTCCTTACGAAGCAATGGTGCAACGGTTTGTGAAGCATTATCAATCGGGCTCACAGGAAATTTTACCGGTGGATCTTGCAATCGATGAACTGGAAAGACCTGAAAAAATTTTCCCTAATGTTGACGGCATAAAATTCTTAACGCACACAATGGGCTGTGGTGGCACGAGGCAGGATGCCAGGGCGCTATGCGGTTTGCTGGCAGGTTATGTAACCCATTCAAACGTAGCGGGTGCAACCGTTTTGAGTTTAGGTTGTCAGAATGCGCAAATTGAATTACTGGAAGAGGAAATTCATAAGAGAGACCCGCTTTTTTCGAAACCCCTGTTTTTATTAGAACAACAAAAAATTGGCGAAGAAAAAAAGTTATTGGAAGAGGCTATACGAAAAACCTTTACCGGGCTGGTTATGGCAAATAACATTCACCGGGAACCTACATCATTAAGTAAGTTATGTGTTGGTTTGGAATGTGGGGGCTCGGATGGTTTCTCCGGTATTTCTGCAAACCCTGCGATCGGGTATACTTCGGATCTGTTGGTCGCCATGGGTGGCAGTGTTATTCTTTCTGAATTCCCCGAACTCTGCGGGGTTGAACAGGAGCTAAGTGATCGCTGCATTGATGACGCGACCGCCGAGCGTTTTATGCAGTTAATGACTTTGTATAATCAACGTGCCGTTGAGTCTGGGTCCGGATTTTACGCCAATCCTTCACCGGGAAATATAAAAGATGGCTTAATTACTGATGCAATAAAATCGGCAGGAGCAGCAAAAAAAGGCGGCACTTCGCCCGTAACAGGGGTACTTGATTATCCTGAAAAAGTTACAAAACCAGGATTGAATTTATTGTGCACACCGGGCAGTGATATTGAATCCACAACCGCCGAAGTAGGCGCCGGTGCCAACATAGTCTTGTTTACAACAGGTTTGGGAACACCAACAGGAAACCCGGTGGCACCGGTTTTGAAGCTTTCAACCAATACCACTTTATACAATAAAATGAAGGACATAATTGATATTGATACCGGGCCAATTATAGAAGGAAAAGAAACTATTGAACAAAGCGGAGAAAGAATTTTAGACTATATAATTAAAGTCGCAAATGGTGAAGTCCAGGCAAAAGCTGAAGCGCTGCATCACGATGATTTTATTCCCTGGAAAAGAGGTATTTCATTATAAGATAATTTGAATATGGCTATTATAAAAATCGTTTCCCCGGTTTTGTTGCTGTCATTTACTCTTGCATGTAACAATAATAATACTACTAATGCAAGGCAACCTTCTTCAGATAGTAACTCGGTAAAAGGCGCTTACGGGTATGATGCAGCATTTTTGCGGGACTATTCAACTCACATTGTTGAATTGGAAAATCAAAACGCAAAAGTTTTGCTAAGCGCAGATTACCAGGGAAGAGTAATGACAAGTACTTCGTCGGGCGATAGCGGTACCAGCTACGGATGGATAAACTATGGCTTAATTTCTTCAGGCGAAAAGAAAAAACAATTCAACCCGGTTGGTGGTGAAGAAAGATTATGGCTTGGACCAGAAGGAGGCCAATACTCTATTTATTTCAGCAAAGGTGATTCATTCAATGTTGCCCGCTGGCAGGTTCCGCCCGTAGTTGATACAGAACTATACGACATTGTTCACTCAGATAAGTCATCGGTAACGTTTTCTAAAAGCGCCGTAGTAACTAATTATTCGGGAACGGCTTTTAATGTTGATATAATAAGAAGAGTTCAGCTGCTGAATAAAGCTGAAACAGAACAAAAGTTACACGCAGATATTGCCACCGGTATTCAATATGTTGCATATGAATCTACCAACCAAATAAAAAACACCGGTAACAATGACTGGAAAAAAGAAACTGGCTTGCTTTCTATTTGGTTATTAGGAATGATGACGCCAACCGAACAAACAAAGGTGATCATTCCGTTTACGCCTCAACCGGATTCGCGTTCATACATAACAGATAACTATTTCGGAAAAATTTCAACCGATAGATTATTGGTAAAAGACAGTGTTTTATATTTCCGGTGCGATGGAAAATCAAGAGGCAAGCTGGGCATTGCACCAATGATAGCAAAACCGCTTGCGGGAAGTTTCGATTTCCAAAAAAATGTACTTACTATTTTAATACCGGAAGTTCATAAGAATGCGATGTATGTAAATTCCAAATGGGAAATTCAAAAGCAGCCATACCAGGGTGATGTAATTAATTCTTACAATGATGGTCCATTACAGGATGGGGCCCAACTCGGTCCATTTTATGAAATAGAGTCCTCATCACCTGCAAAAGAACTAAGACACGGCGAAACAGAAGAATATCATCAAACAACCTGTCATTTCCAGGGTGATTATTTATCTTTAAAAGATTTAGCAAAACAATTATTGAATGTAGATCTCGATGAAGTGAAAAACTGGTGAAACATAATTAATGAAATGAAATTATTCAAAACATCAAAAGGCATCCTTCTTCAAAGCAACAACCGGAATTGTTTGTTACATGAAGATTGGGACGTAATTATTAACCGAAATAATTTATTTGGATATTTATCGCAGCAAATAAATGATGAGAAATATTTCGAGGAAGCCGAATTTAAAATAGCGACTGAAAAATTTATCCAGGCTCCGATTGGTAAACAGGAAATTTGGGCAGCTGGTGTTACCTATTTAAGAAGCCGTGATGCAAGAATGGACGAATCCAAAGATTCAGGTGGTGCGGATTTCTATAGCAAGGTATACAATGCAGAAAGGCCTGAATTGTTTTTTAAAGCATCACCAAATCGTGTAGCTGCGCATAAAGAAAAAGTTTTTATCAGGAAAGATTCTCAATGGAATGTGCCTGAGCCTGAACTCACCTTGTATATAAATATGTTTGGAAAAATACAGGGTTATACTATTGGGAATGATATGAGCTCAAGGGATATCGAGGGCGAAAATCCATTGTATTTACCACAGGCGAAAGTATATAACAGAAGCGCTGCACTCGGGCCTTGCCTGTATGTACCCGAACAACCTATTTCTCCTGAGACTGTTATCGGTATCACTATTAAACGAAATGGCAAAGATGTATTTGAAAGTGAAATTAAATTGAACAGGATGAAACGAAGTTTACCGGAACTTACTGAATATTTATTTCGTGAATGCGACTTTGAAAACGGCGTTTTTTTAATGACAGGAACCGGTATTGTGCCACCGGCTGATTTTACGTTGCAGGTCGATGATGTAGTGGACATTCATATTGAGAATATTGGGATACTTTCTAATATTGTTGCTTACAATAATTAAGTATCGATAACACGGGATGCCTATCAATTCTTATTTTTTGACAGGTAACCGACGTGCCTCATGGTGTCGCAGCAAGCTCAATTTAGTATACAAAACCGGATACCTAAAAATTAAAACGATTGCATGATTAAATCAGCTCAAACTACAACATCGCAAAAAGCCAGTGTGGCACTCGTCCTCGTAATCACACTATTTTTTTTGTGGGCACTTACGTCCAACCTGTTGCCAACGCTGATTCCTCACTTAAAAAAGGCTTGTCAGCTGGATGATTTACAATCTGCATTCATTGACTCTGCATACTGGGTTGCTTATTTTGTAATGGCAATTCCGGCTGCATTAATCATGCGCAAATACAGCTATAAAACGGGTATCATTGCAGGATTGGTTATCGCGGCAATTGGAGCTGCATGCTTTTACCCGGCGGCAGAAATAAGACGATTCGATGTTTTTTTAGCCGCATTGTTTTTAATGGCAAGCGGAATGACCTTTTTGGAGACAGCTGCTAATCCTTACATCACCGTTTTAGGAAATCCTGAAACGTCATCACAACGGCTAAATTTTGCCCAGGCATTCAATGGGCTCGGCGCTTTTGTATCTGCATTTTTTCTTAACAAAATAATTTTATCAGGTGTTGATTACAGCGATGAGCAATTAAATGCAATGGAACCTTCGGCATTGCAGAACTACCTTTCTATGGAAGCCCATCGCGTACAAATGCCCTACCTTGCCATTGCAGGGATATTGCTTTTCGTAGCGTTCCTGTTTTATATAACTAAACTCCCACATGTTCCCGAAGAAAAAACGGCGTCGTTCAAAATTGAATTTTCAGCTTTCAGGTACAACCATTTTTTAATTGGGGTAATTGCCCAATTTTTTTATGTTGGGGCGCAGGTTTGCATTTCAAGCTTTTTTATCCGTTATACAAAATACACTACCGGCATGAGTGAAGCCGACGTCACCGATCATCATTATCTCGGTTATTTGTTATTATGTTTTATGATTGGCCGTTATGTGGGAACATTTCTGATGACGAAATTTAAGCCCCAGCATCTCCTTACATTTTATAGCGTGTGTAATATTTTATTACTTGTCTATTGTGTGTTTATTGGCGGCAGGTTTGGTTTATATGCAATGATGGGAGTTGAGTTTTTTATGTCAATTATGTTCCCGACTATTTTTGCATTGGCAATAAAAGATCTCGGTAACCAAACAAAAATAGGTTCGTCTTTTATGGTAATGTCAATCGTTGGAGGCGCCATTGTGCCACTTGGGCTCGGATATATTTCACGAAATGCAAACATACAGATCGCTTATATAGTGCCATTGATTTGCTTTTTCGTAATACTATATTTCGGATGGAAGGGCTATAGAATTCGTGGTGTGCATTATGAGATCAGCGACAACCAAATGCAAATGGAGGTGGCAAATCCAGAATAATTATGCTACATTTTTATTATACAGGCATTTTTTGAATTGACATCCATTTATCCTAATAACTGAAGGGAAAAAAATTTTGTATCAATCTAAAAAAATCACCCATAGATATCAACAAGCTTTGGCATCCGGATTTAATTATGATATACATTCTAAAATGATTTTTATGAACAGAAATCTAATGCTTTGTTTATTTGTTTTTATTTCGTTCAGGACAGCCGCACAACAAAATGGTGGGTTTAATGGAATAGATGTAAACATGGATAACTTGTATCGTTTATCCAACGCCAAATCACGTTCTATCAGTCCGGAAAATTTTACGGGTGCAAAGGGCGAAGGTGGAAAAGCAACAGCGGGCACCGGTTCCGGCCCGGCAAGAGAATTAGGCCAGGGATGGAAGTTGAGCCCCAGTGTGATTATCAAATCGAAAACGACTTTTACGATGGCTGTGATCGAAAATGCGGGATGCATAAAACATATCTGGATGACACCCACAGGCAACTGGCGAAACGAAATTTTACGCATTTATTGGGATGATGAAACAGCGCCTTCCGTTGAAGTGCCCGTGGGCGATTTTTTTTGCATGGGATGGAGGCAATATTCCCCGCTACAATCTTTAGCTGTTGCGGTAAACCCGGGAAGCGCATTTAACTGTTATTGGTCAATGCCCTTTCACAAAAAATGCAGGATAACTATGGAAAATATTGCCAATGAAGATATGGTTTTATATTACCAAATTGATTATATCATAACGGATGTTCCTTCTGATGCAGCATATTTTCATGCACAGTTTCGCAGGGTAAATCCCCTGCCATTCAAACAAAATTATGTGCTGGTTGATGGTATTAAAGGTAAAGGTCAATATGTAGGAACTTATCTTGCTTATGGCTCTCATCACAATGGATGGTGGGGTGAAGGCGAAATAAAATTTTATATGGATGGCGATAGCCAATATCCAACAATTTGTGGTACAGGGACAGAAGATTATTTTTGCGGCTCTTATGATTTCGACACAAAGAAAAAATCATCTGAAGGTGTTGAAACAACGGCCTATACAGAGTTCTGCAGTCCATATAGCGGCCTGCCCCAGGTAATTCGTGGCGATGGCCATTATAATATCGAGCAACGATTTGGTCTATACCGCTGGCATATTACCGACCCTATCCGTTTTGAAAACAGTTTAAAAGTAACCTTACAGGATCTTGGCTGGCACACTGATGGCCGCTATCTCCCCTTGCAGGATGATCTTTCGTCAGTTGCGTATTGGTACCAGGCAGAACCTCATATCCCCTACCCAAACCTTCCCTCAAAAGATGAATTAGAAGTGAACTAGTTTATTAAAAAATATATTGAGACCATTAACATAATAACAAGGTCAACAGTACGATTTTTACACCTCAGGTTAGAATAAAACAATGAAAGTTGATAAGGCAAGCAGGACCGCACAGTATATGGCTTTATTCAGAGCTCTTGAAACCAATCGCAATTCAAACGATCAGCTATTCAGGGATCCTTTTGCAATTTATTTTTTAGACAAAGGTTTGAAGCGTGCTACTAAAGCATTTAAAATTCCAATACTCAGGCCCTTAATAAGCAAAATAATTCAAAAAAAAATCCCGGGTGCGTTTTCATCGGGAGTTGCCAGAACGAAATATATTGATGACCTCTTGCAAAAAACCATTGCAGCTGATGTTGAACAGGTAATTATTTTAGGCGCCGGGTTTGATACACGTGCCTTAAGACTTGATTTCTTAAGATCAATCCCCATCATCGAGATTGATCACCCAAACACTTCAAATTTTAAAATAGAAGCTTTCAAAAAGTGTATCGGTGAACTTCCGGAAAATATCATCTTTTGCCAGATTGATTTTAATACCCAAAGCCTTGAAGAATTATCAGCCGAAATGAAATTTGATTTCACAAAAAGGACAACTGTAATTTGGGAAGGGGTAACCAACTATCTCACAGAAGAATCCATCAACAAAACGTTCACATTTATTACCGGTTTCCCCAAAGGCAGTTATGTTATTTTTACCTATGTGCATCAACAACTGCTTGACAACCCAGATTCATTTTTAGGAGGAGAAAAACTTTTGAATGACCTTAAAAAGATGGAAGAGTGTTGGACCTTTGGTTTTATCCCGGGCCAGCTTTCAACGTACGTCGAAAAATTTAGCTTCACACTTATTGAGGACCAGGGAGCAGCGGAATACCGAAATAAATATTTACCCCTCAGAAAGGAAAGAGG
>Ga0268264_10003567_pt1 | contig 13395 bp, 10 predicted proteins | sample KBSSwiS32_FD_190357 | JGI IMG/M metagenome (GOLD analysis project Ga0268264, IMG submission 190357) | Switchgrass rhizosphere microbial communities from Kellogg Biological Station, Michigan, USA - KBS Switchgrass S3-2 (SPAdes) (version 2) | ecosystem: Host-associated > Plants > Roots >...
GTTGAGACGCGGTTGAAGTGCTGCATGGCGAAGGGGCCGGTGGCGAGGCCGGCCACGAAGCTGGCCGCGACGCTGGCGGCGATCCAGGCGCCCGTGGCCTGGGCCGCGCGGATCGGCCAGGGGATGGCGATCTCGCGCACCGGTCGGGGCCAGAGCTCGGCCAGGGCCACCAGGGCGGCGGTGGCGGCGAAGGACATCTGGAAGCCGGGCTCGACCACCGCCTCGGGCTGCAGGGCGAGGATCGCCAAGGCGGCCAGCGCCAGGGAATGCAGGCTGATGGCCTGGCGCTCGGCCAGGATGGCGGCGAAGGCGACCGAGGCGGTGATCGCCGCGCGCTCGGCCGGCGCCGGCGCGCCGGAGAGCGCCAGGTAGCCCAGCACGGCGACCAGGCCCACCCAGGCCGCCAGCTTCTTGCCGTTGACGCGCAGGGCCAGCCACGGCCAGGCGGCGACGGCCAGCCGGGCGCTGGCGAAGGCGAAGCCGCCGACGATGGCCATGTGCAGGCCGGAGATGGAGATGATGTGCGCCAGGCCCGCGGCGCGCAGATCGGCGACCTGTTCCGGCGGGATGAAGGCCTCGTGGCCGGTGGTCATGGCTGCGGCGAGCCCGCCGGTGCGCGGACCGAGGTCGCCGACGATCGCCTTGGCCAGGGCCCAGCGGGCGGCGTTGACCGCCATGGTCCAGCGCAGACGCCAGGGCGCGGGTTCGGCGGACTCCAACGGCGCGGGCGCGCCCAGGGCGAAGCCGATGCCGCCGACGCTCTCGAACCAGGCGTCGCGGGCGAAGTCGTAGGCGCCGGGGCTGGCGGGCGGCGGCGGGGCGTTGACCATCGCCAGCACCCGCACCGCCTGGCCGGGCGCGGGGATCGGCGTTCCATCGCGCAGGGTGAGCCGCACGCGGATCGGCGTGGCCTGGGCGGGCCAGTCGCCGATGCGGATCGGGGCGAGAAGGATGCGCGGGCCGCCGACGCCGCGGCCGCTGACGTCCACCACCCAGCCCTCGATGCGCTCGGGCCGCTCGTCCGACAGGGCCACCGGAGCGGCGACCTGCAGGGCGCGGACCTTGGCGAGACCGAAGCCGGCCAGGGCGCAGGCGGCGAGGCTGAGCGACAGGGCCAGCGGACGGATCGCCCCGGTCCGCCGGGCGAAGAGCGCCAGGCCCAGGGCCGTGACGAGCGCCAGGCCAGCTGCCAGCGGCAGCGGCTCGCGCGGCAGGGCGAAGTAGACGGCCGCGCCGCAGCCCATCGCCACCGGGGCCCAGAGCGCCAGGCGGCCGGCCTGCAGCGCGACCTGCTCCCCGAGGAACCCGAGCAGGCGGGCGAGGCTAGGATGCGGGCGTGCGGGCGTGTTAAGCAGCCGCGCCCCTTCAAGGGGCGCATCCTCAGCCGCTTCGAGTTCCATGCCCGTCGTCACCCGTATCGCCCCCTCGCCGACCGGCGCCATGCATATTGGCACGGCGCGCACCGCGCTGTTCAACTGGCTTTACGCACGCCACACCGGCGGCCAGTTCCTGTTGCGCGTCGAGGACACCGACCGCGAGCGCTCGACCGCCGAGGCGGTGCAGGTGATCTTCGACGGCCTGAAATGGCTGGGCCTGGAGCCCGACGCGCCGCCGGTGTTCCAGGCCCAGCGCGCCGACCGCCACCGCGAGGCGGTGGACGAGCTCTTGGCCAGGGGCGGCGCCTATCGCTGCTACATGACCGTGGACGAGCTAGCCGCCGAGCGCGAGAAGGCCCGCGCCGAGGGCCGGGCGATCCGCTCGCCGTGGCGCGACCGGCCCGCCGACGCCGGCGAGAACCGGCCGTTCGTGGTGCGCTTCAAGGGCCCGATCGAGGGCGAGACCGTGATCGCCGACCTGGTGAAGGGCCCGGTCACCTTCCGCAACCGGGAGCTCGACGACCTGATCCTGCTGCGCAGCGACGGGGCGCCGACCTACAACCTGGCCGTCGTGGTGGATGACCACGACATGGGGATCACCCATGTGATCCGCGGCGACGACCACCTGAACAACGCCGCGCGCCAGACGCTGATCTACCAGGCGCTGGACTGGGAGGTGCCGGTCTGGGCGCACCTGCCGCTGATCCACGGGCCGGACGGGGCGAAGCTGTCGAAGCGACACGGGGCCCAGGCGGTGAGCGAGTTCGACGCCATGGGCTACCTGCCCGAGGCCATGCGCAACTACCTGGCGCGCCTGGGCTGGGGGCACGGCGACGACGAGATCTTCTCGTCCGAGCAGGCGCAGGCGTGGTTCGACGTGGCCGATGTGGTGAGCGCGCCGGCCCGGCTGGACTGGGCCAAGCTCAACCACATCAACAACCACTACATCCGCCAGGCCGAGCCGGACCGGCTGGCCGCCCTGACCGCGGCGATCCTTCGCAGCCGCGACTGGCCGCAGCATGACGACGAAATGACCATCTTGCAGCGCACCATTCCGTTGGTCCGCGACGGCGCCAAGACGGTGCTGGAGCTGGCCGACGCCTGCGTCTTCGCGCTCAAGCGACGCCCGCTTGAGTTGCCGGAAAAAGCGCTCGCCTTGCTGGGCGACGAGACCCGCGAGCGGCTGGGGCGGCTGCGCGAACGGCTTTCCGGCGAAGCCGACTGGACCGTCTCCACCCTCGAGGCGGGCTTGCGGAGCTTCGCCGAAAGCGAGGGCGTGGGCCTGGGCAAGATCGGCCCGGCCCTGCGCGCCGCATTATCGGGCGGATCGCCGGCCCCCGATCTGGCGGGCGCCCTCGTAAGCCTCGGAAAAGCCGAAAGCCTCGGGCGCATCGAGGATGCGCTTTCCTGTCGCAGTTAAGTCGCTATAACGCTCGCCCAAAGAACGTTTCAAACGGTGGAATGGAAGGGGTCGGGCATGGCCGAAACGGCGACAATCAAGGTTGGGGACAAGTCGGTCGACCTTCCCGTGCTGAAGGGTACGGACGGCCCCGACGTGGTCGACATCCGCAAGCTTTACGCCCAGGCCGACGTCTTCACCTTCGATCCCGGCTACACCTCGACGGCGAGCTGCGAGAGCAAGATCACCTTCATTGACGGCGACGCGGGAATTTTGCTGCACCGCGGTTATCCGATCGAACAACTGGCCGAAAGATCCAGCTTCCTGGAGGTCTGCTACCTGCTGCTGCACGGCGAGTTGCCGAGCGCGTCTGAGTTCACGCAGTTCGACCACAACATCACCTACCACACGATGCTGCACGAGCAGTTCGACCGGTTCTTCCAGGGGTTCCGGCGCGACGCTCACCCGATGGCGATCATGGTGGGCGCGGTCGGCGCGCTGTCGGCCTTCTACCATGACTCCACCAACGTCGAGGACCCCGCCCAGCGGCTGATCTCCTCCCACCGGCTGATCGCCAAGATGCCGACCATCGCGGCGCGGGCCTTCAAGTACTCGCTGGGCCAGCCGTTCGTGCACCCGCGCAACGACCTCTCCTACGCCGAGAACTTCCTGCGCATGTGCTTCTCGGTGCCGGCGGAGGACTGGAAGCCCAATCCCGTGCTGACCCGGGCCATGGACCGGATCTTCATCCTGCACGCCGACCACGAGCAGAACGCGTCGACCTCGACCGTCCGCAACGCCGGCTCCTCGGGCGCCAACCCCTTCGCCTGCATCGCGGCGGGCATCGCCTGCCTGTGGGGCCCGGCGCATGGCGGCGCCAACGAGGAATGCCTGAACATGCTCGCCGAGATCGGCTCGGTGGATAAGATCCCGGAGTTCGTGGCGGGCGTGAAGTCGCGCGACTACCGGCTGATGGGCTTCGGCCACCGGGTCTACAAGAACTACGACCCGCGGGCCAAGGTCATGCAGCAGACCTGCCACGAGGTGCTGGCGGAGGTGGGGCGCGACGACGACCCGCTGCTGAAGGTGGCGATGGAGCTGGAGCGGATCGCGCTCAGCGACGACTACTTCGTCTCGCGCAAGCTCTACCCGAACGTCGACTTCTATTCGGGCATCACCCTGCGCGCCCTGGGCTTCCCGGCGGACATGTTCACGGTGCTGTTCGCCGTGGCCCGCACCGTCGGCTGGATCTCCCAGTGGAAGGAAATGATCGACGACCCGAACTACAAGATCAGCCGTCCGCGGCAGATCTACACCGGATCGCCCAAGCGCGACTTCGTGGCGATCGACAAGCGCGGCTGAGGCCTCGCGACGGGGTCAGCCCCGCTTCGCCACGATCTCCAGAACGGCGTCGGCGGCGGCTTCGGACGGGTCCGGGCCGCCGCGGCCCATCTTGACCAGGGCGGCGTCCTGGGCGGCGACCTGGCGGCCGCGAGCCTCGGGATCGTCCAGCAGGGCCGCGATATCGGCGGCCAGCACCTCGCCCGTGCAGTCGCCCTGGACGCGCTCCGGCGCGACCATACGGCCGGCGGCGATGTTGACCAGGCTGATGTAGGGCGTGCGCACCAGCCGCTTCAGCACGGCGTGGGTCATCGGTCCCAGCCGATAGCCCACGACCATGGGACAGCCCGCCAGCGCGACCTCCGTGGTGACCGTGCCGCTGCAGGCCAGGGCGACGGTGGCGGCCTTCATGGCGTCGAGCTTGCGGTCGGCGCCTTCCACCACGTGCGAGCGGTCGGGCCAGGCCGAGACCAGCGCCTTCACCGTCTCGGCGACGGTGGGCGCGGCGGCCACCACGACGTGCAGGTTCGGCCGATCCGCCAGCAGGCGGCGCACGGCGGCCTCGAAGGGCGGCAGGACGCGCCGGATCTCGCCCGGGCGGCTGCCTGGCAGGACCAGCAGGATGTCGCCGTCCGCCGCGGCGATCTCGCGGCGCAGGCGCTCGCCGTCGGCTTCCGCGAAGTCTAGCGCCAGAGTGGCGTCGCCGACGAAGGTGGTGGGCAGGCCCGCCCGCTCGAAGAACGGCGGGTCGATGGCGTTGATCGACAACAGGTGGTCCACGGCCCGGGCGAGGGTGCGCGCGCGCCCAGCGCGCCAGGCCCAGACCTGCGGGCCCACGTACTTCACCAGCGGCAGGCCCGGCGCGCGCTTTCGAAGGGCGGCGGCCACGCGGATGGTGAAGCCCCAGGAATCGATGAGCACGGCCACGTCCGGCCGCTCGCGCACGGCCACGGCGGCGGTATCGATTACGCGGCGCATGACGCGGCCATAGGCCAGGAGGCCCTCGAACACGCCGGCGATGGAAAGCTCGGCGATGTCGAAGGGGCTTTCCAGGCCCTCGGCGGCGAGCTCGGCCCCGCCGGTTCCCACGAAGCGCACGCCCTCGCCCAGCCGCCGCTTCAGGGCGCGCGCCAGACGGGCCCCGCGGTCGTCGCCCGACGCCTCGGCGGCCACGAGCATGACGCAGAGCGGGCGGGTCACGGCGCCGGCGGCTCGACGCCGAAGATGAACAGGCCAAGTTCGTCGGCCAGCTCGATCACCGCCTCGCGGTCGAGCACCAAAAGGCGCCCGGCCTCCCCGGCGACGCCGGCCAGCCCGGCGCGGGCGGCGGCGTGGATGGTGCCGAGGCCGATGGTGGGCAGGTCGACGCGCTCTTCCTGGATGGGCTTGGGGACCTTGGCCAGCACGCCGCGCGGGGCGTCGGCGCCGCCGCGGATCGCCGCGGGCAGGTCGGCCACCCGGCCCAGCATGGCGTCGGTACCCTCCTGGGCCTCCACGGCCAGGACCAGGCCCTCGCAGACCACCGCGCCCTGGCCGATGTCCAGGCGGCCGATGTCGCGCGCCACGGCCAGGGCGCGCTCGACGTCGGCGATATGCGCCTCCGCGGGCCGGTGCGCGCCCAGCGCGCCCAGCGGCAGGGTCAGGTCGCCCATCACCTCGTGCGCCCCCTCGACCTCGAAGCCCTCCTTCTCGAACAGGCCCACGAGGTAGCGCAGCAGGCCGTCGTCGCCGCTGCGGGCGGCGGAGATGGCGCCGGCCAGGGCCAGCAGGCCGCGCATGTCCGGCCGCAGCTTGGCGAAGTCCGGCCGCGCCACCTGGCCCGCCAGGCAGATCGACTTGCATCCGGCCCGCCGCAGCGCCGCGAAGCACTTGCCGAGCTCGGCCAGGCCCACGTCCTCGCCCGGGTGGGCGGCGAGTTCCTCGCTGGCGAAGCCCAGCAGTCGCAGGACGTAGTAGGGCCGGCCCGATTTCTCGCAGTAGTCGGCGATCTCGATCGGCAGCCCGCCGCCCCCGGCGATCAGGCCGAGCTTGCGCACCGTCAGACTTCTCGTTCCGGCAGGCAGAGCGGGCGCGAGGCGTCGGCGCGGATGAACTCGACGATCTCCATCACCTGGGCGCAGGACCCGAAGCTGTCGGCGGCGTCGTCCAGCCGCTCCTGGAAGGTGCCCTCGTCGGCGAACATCAGCCGATAGGCCGAACGCATCTGCATGATGGTCTCGCGCGAGAAGTTGCGGCGCTTGAGGCCCACCAGGTTCAAACCCTCGAGGTGGGCGTGGTTGCCCCAGACCAGTCCGTAGGGGATCACGTCCTTGGTCACCGCCGCGAGACCGCCAATGAAGGAATGCGGACCCACCCGGCAATACTGGTGGATCGCCGCCAGACCGCTGACCATCACGAAGTCGCCGATCTGCACATGACCGCCCAGCGTGGCGGAATGGGCCAGGATGACGTTGTTTCCCACCACGCAGTCGTGACCGACGTGGGAGGTGGCCATGAACTGGCCGTCGCAGCCGACCTGGGTGACGCCGCCCCCGCCGGCGGTGCCGATGTGCATGGTGACGTGTTCGCGGATCAGGTTGCGCGCGCCGATGACCAGGCGCGTTGGCTCTCCGCCGTAGGCGGCCTGCGGCGGCGCGCCGAGGTTGGCGAAATGCCGGATCGTGCAGTCGGCGCCGATCTCGGTGTGGCCCTCGACGACGACGTGGGACAACAGCGTCGTGCGCGGGCCCAGGCGCACATGCTCGCCCACGATGCAGTAGGGCCCGATGCTGACGTCCTCGGCCAGTTCGGCGCCCTTGGCGACGATGGCGGTCGGATGGATCTCGACGCTCACGGAGTCTCCACAAGCATGGCGGCGAACTCCGCCTCGGCGGCGACCCGCTCGCCCACCTTGGCGACGCCGCGGAACTTGAACAGGTCTCCCCTCGCCCGCACCACCTCCACGCACAAGCGCAGCACGTCGCCGGGGCGGACCGGGGCGCGGAAACGGCAGTTGTCGAGCGAGACGGTCTTGCCCCGGGTGTCCACGTCCAGCGACTTCGACATCAGGACCGCGCCGGTCTGGGCCAGGGCCTCGACGATCAGCACGCCCGGCATCACCGGATAGTCCGGGAAATGCCCCTGGAAGAAGGGCTCGTTGACGGTGACGCACTTGATGCCGACGATCGACTGGCTGGGCTTGTACTCCTCGGCCCGGTCGACCAGCAGGAACGGATAGCGGTGCGGAATGCGCCTGAGGACCTCGGTGATATCGATGTCCGTGACACCGTCGGCGACCGGCGCTTTACGGGTCATGTCTTGCCTCCCCTGCGGCGATCGACTTCCCGCGCCAGCCAGGCTGTTTCACGCATCCAGCGCTTCATCGGGCGCGCTGGGAAGCCGCCCCACGCCTCGCCCGCCGGAATATCGCGCATCACCGCCGCAGCGGCCGCGACCCGCGCGCCGTCGCCGATGACCACGTGGTCCGCGACGCCGGCCTTGCCGCCGAACTGCACCCCGTCGCCGATCCAGACGCTGCCCGAAATGCCCGTGAACGCGGCCATCGCGCAATTGCGTCCGACGCGCACGTTGTGGGCGATGTGGACCAGATTGTCGATCTTGCTGTTCTCCCCGATCACGGTGTCGTCGAAGGCGCCCCGGTCGACGCAGCTATTGGCGCCTAAAGTGACGCCGTCCTGGATGAGCACGCGCCCAAGCTGAGGCACGTCCAGCAAGCCGTGCGCGTCCGCGGTCGCGCCGAATCCCGCCTCGCCGACGACGGCGCCGGCCAGGATTCGCACGCCGTCGCCGATCAGGGCGAAGCCGATGCAGGCGCCCGCGCCGATCGTACAGTCGCGCCCGATGGCGACGCCCGGACCGATCACCGCATTGGCGCCGATCACCGTGCCGCGGCCGATCCGCGCCTCATCGCCGATCACCGCGCCCGGTCCGACCTGGACGTCATCCTCCAGGTGGGCGCTGGCGGCCACGGCCTCGGCCGCGAGGCTGCGGCGGGGCCGATGAAGACGCTCGGCGGCGCGGGCCCAGGCGGCGTGCGGTGTGGGCGTGACCAGCGCGGCGCAGCCGGCAGGCGCTTCGGCCGCGTCCCTGGGGCTGAGGAAGCAGGCGCCGGCCGCGCCGGACCGGAGCGCGTCCAGGTGGGCGCGGTCCGCCAGGAAGGCGACCGTCCGCGGGCCCGCCTGCCCCAGCGTCGCCACGCCGTCGACGACGCGCCCACCCTGGGCGGCGTCGGCCAGCGACGCGCCGGTCAGGCGCGCCAGCTCCTCCAGGCCCACCGGACCCAGGGACTCGAAGAATCGCCGATCCGGCGTCACGCCGGTCGCGCCCGCAGAGCCGGCCTACTTCCGAGCAGCTGGCGCCGCCGCCGCCGGGGCCGCGCCCTGTTCGAGGCGTTCACGATCGAAGCTGAACTGGGTGATCTTGGCGTTCAGCGCCGTCACCACCTGAGGCGTGATGTCCATCGCCGGATTGGCCATCAGAATGGCGTTGCGGTGCAGCAGGATGGAGCATTGCTTCTGCTGGTAGACGGCGCGGAGCAGCGGATCCAGCTCCTGGCCGACGCGGGCCAGCGCCTTCTGTTCGGTCGCCTGGACTTCGCGGTCGCGCATCTCGGCCTTGCGCTGCAGGGCGTTGGCGCGGACCTGCAGGTCCGAGGCGCGGCGCTCGAGGGTGCTCTGGTCGAGGGACGAGCGTTGGGCGTCGAGGGACTTGGCCTCGGTGTCGATGGCGGTCTTCTCGGCGTTCAGCTCTGCGTTCACCTGGGCGACGATCTGCCCCATGCGGGATTCCACGTATTTGCCGACTGTGGAGGTGCCGATCGCGCCTTCGACGGAGAGGATGCAGACGTTGGCGAGGGGCGGACCGTGGGTGATGGCGGGGGCCGCCGCGGGAGCCTGTTGCGCCAGGGCGGTGGAGGCGAGCGCAAGCGCCGCCAGGCCGGTGGCGGCCGCTAGGACATTGCGAGTCATGACTATTGGAACCTGGTTGTTTGCGTGAAGCGGAACGTTTCGGTCTTGTAGTAAGGCTCTTTTTTCAGAACCTTGCTGAAGTCAAACTGAATGGGACCCATGGGCGACTTCCAGAAGATGCTGATGCCCGATGCGGCCCGCAGCGAGAAGTCGTCGAAGATCAGCGGATCGCGCACGCCGGCCGCGTTCAGCTTGTCCTTCTTGTCCAGCAGGCCCACGGCGCCGAAGTCGGTGAACAGCGCGGCCTTGATGCCGTACTGCTCCGGCAGGCCGGTGGGGATCATCAGCTCCACCGAGCCGATGGCGTAGGCCTTGGCGCCCAGGGCGTCGCTGCGGCTGAAGTTGGTGTCGCGGGGCCCAAGGCCCGCCAGCTCGAAGCCGCGGAAGGTGTTGCCGCCCTTGTAGAAGCGGTCGTTGATCCGGACCGTGTCGCCGCCCCAACCGACGATGTAGCCCGCCTCGCCGGTGACGCTGAGGATGAACGACTTGGAGAAGCCGTGATACCAGCCGCCGTCGGCGCGGGTGCTGAGGTAGTTCACGTCGCCGCCGAGGCCCGCGACGTCCTGGGCGAAGGCGGCGGTGAAACCGCGGGTCGGATTGATCGGGTCGTTTCGCCGGTCGATCCGGACGCCATAGCCGACCATCGAGGTGACGAAGGTGCCGCGCTGGGCGCACAGCGACAGCGAGACGATCGGGGCGGTGGGATCGCAGAAGCTGCTGTCGATGCTGACCTTTTCGCGGCTGAGACTGTAGTTGACCGACCCGCGCATGTTGAGCGTCAGCGGGAAGTCCAGGCGCAGGCCCGCGCCGGTGGTGTCGGTCTTGTAGGCCGAATAGTCGGTGAGGTCGTAGCGGTACTGGTAGAGGTCGACGCCGGCGGCGAGGTCGCGGCCGCGGAACCGGGGCTCGGTGAACGAGAACTCCACCTGCTGGCGCAGGGAGCCCACGGAGACGCGCGCGCGCACGTTCTGGCCGCGGCCGCGGAAGTTGCGCTGGCTGACGCCCAGGTCGAGAACCAGCTTGTCCACCGAGGAGTAGCCGGCGCTGAACGACAGCTCGCCGGTGGCCTGCTCCTGCACCGCGACCCGCAGGCCGGTGCGGTCGGGCGCCGACCCCGGGATCTCGTCGATCGTGACGTCCTTGAAGAAGCCCAGGCCCTTGATGTTGTTCTTGGACCGGTCGACCAGAGCGCGGTTGTAGGCGTCGCCCTCGGACACCATCATCTCGCGCCGGATCACGTAGTCGAGGGTCGAGGAGTTGCCGACGATGTCGATGCGGTCGACGTAGACCCGCGGTCCCTCGCGGACGTTGAAGATCACGTCGACGGTCTTGGTCTCGCGATTGGCCGTGTACTGCGGTCGCACGTCGACGAAGGCGAACCCGGCGGCGCCGGCGGCGAAGGTCAGGGAGTCGGTGGCCTTCTCGATCTTCTCGTCTTCGTAGGTCTGGCCGGAGCGGATCGGCAGGAGGGCGCGCAGGACGTTCTTGTCCAGCTTCTTCAGCTCGGTCTCGACGTCGACCTTGCCAAACCGGTATTTCGGCCCCTCGTCCAGGGTGTAGGTGACCACGAAGCCGTTCTTGTCGGGCGCGAGCTCCGCCACCGCCGAGATCACCCGGAAGTCGTAGTAGCCGCGGTTGCGGTAGTACTTGCGAAGCTGCTCGCGGTCGTACTCCAGCCGGTCGGGGTCGTAGTTGGCGTCGTTGGAGAAGAACTTGTACCAGGTGGACTGCTCGGTGCGGACCACGTCGCGCAGGTCGTTGTCCGAGTAGGCCTTGTTGCCCATGAAGTTGACGCGCAGGACGCCGCTCTTGGGGCCCTCGTCGATCTTGAAGATCAGGTCGACCCGCTTCTGGGGCAACTCGACGATCTGCGGCGTGACGTTGGCAGAGATCCGGCCCGAGCGGCGGTAGAGCTCGACGATCCGCTGGACGTCCTGCTGCACCTTGGAGCGGGTGAAGATGCCCCGCGGCCGCACGGTCACCTCGTCGCGCAGCTTCTCTTCCTTGAGGCCGTGGTTCCCCTCGAAGATCACCCGGTTGATGATCGGGTTCTCCACCACGCTGACGATGAGGTCGGAGCCCTCGAGGTCGATCTTCACGTCGGCGAACAGGTCGGTGCGGAACAGCGCCTTCAGGCCCAGGTCGATCTTGGCCGGATCGACCTCCTCGCCCGGCTGGATCGGCAGGTAGGACACCACCGTGGCCGGCTCGATCCGCTCGTTGCCCCGCACCAGGATGCGCTGCACGACGCCGGTCTGCGGCTGAGGCGGCGGAGGCGGCTGAGGGGGCGCGGTCGGTTGGGGCGCGGTCGGCTGGGGCGGCTGGGGCGCGGGCTGGGCCTGGGCGCGCGCGGCTCCCGGCGAGGTCAAGGCCGTGCCGCCCATCAGCAAAGCAAGGCCTGTGGCGAGCGCAGCGCGGCGAGCGCGGGGTCTTTGCATGGAGTTAAGCCGTCACGGGAAGCGGGCGCTGCTCAGGAAAAGAGACGGCCCAGGAGTTTGAACACACGCAGTTGCTGCAGATCGTTCCAGGTGGCGAACAACATCAATCCGAGCACCAACGCAAGGCCCACGCGATAACCCGCCGCCTGAAGCTTGGCCGCGAGCGGCCGGCGAGCCACAGCTTCGTAGGCGTAGAACAGCAGGTGGCCGCCGTCGAGGATCGGAATCGGCAATAAATTCATAAAGCCGATGCTCACCGAGATGAGTCCGGCGAGAAGGCTTAGGTTCACGGTGACGGCGGTGAGCATGGCGCCCAGATTCGGCGCGCCCTCGGCGCTGGCCTGGGCCACCTTGCCGGTTCCCACCGCGATTCCCAGGGGTCCGCTGATCTGGTCGGCGCTGACCTGGCCCTGAATGATTCGGCCCAGGTAGTAGATGGTGGTGGTCAGCACCTTCCAGGTCTGTTCGACGCCGCCGCCCAGGGCTTGGATCGGGTTGTAGCGCACCCTGATGGTGTCGCCCGGGGACTGGGACGGGGCCAGCCCGATGATCCCGACCCGCTGGACGCCGCGCACCCGGTCGGGAATGTTCGTCCACACCGGCGTGGCGGCGAGCTCGATCTCGCGCCCGCCACGCTCGACGACGAAGGTCGTGGGCGCCCCGCCCCGCACCCGCACGATGGTCATCAGGTCCTCGAAGCTCGCCACCTTCTGGCCCGCGGCCTCCACCACCAGGTCGCCGGGCCGGAAGCCGGCGTGGGCGGCGACGCTGCCGGGGGTGACCGTGGCCACCCGGGCGAGGGTGACCTGCTCGCCGATGGTCATCAGCAAGAGGGCGAAGATGGCGATGGCCAGGAGGAAGTTGGCGATGGGTCCGGCGGCGACGATCACGGCGCGCTGCCAGGTCGGCTTGAAGTGGAAATAGCGGGTGAGCGCCTGCGCGCCCTCCCGGCGCACGACCTCGCGGCGCAGGGCGTCGAGCGCCTCCTCGTCGGGCACGCTCGCCTCGTTGTCGTCCCCGGCGAAGCGGACGTAGCCGCCGAACGGAATCCAGCCGATGCGCCATTCGACGCCGGATCGGTCGCGCCAACTGGCGATCGCGCGCCCGAAGCCGATGGAGAACCGGTCGACGGCGACGCCGAGGCTGCGGGCGGCCAGGAAGTGGCCAAGCTCATGGATCGTCACCACCAGGGTGAGGACGAGCAGGAACGGAACGACGAACGTCAGGACGGTCGATAAAACGTCGAGCATCTACGGTAGCTCCTTGCGCCGGCTCAACGCCGGCTTAGGGCGAGGACAACCTCGCTCGCCACGCGGCGCGCCGCCGCATCGTTTTCGTGCGCGCATTCCAACGGGTCGTTCGAGACTCCGTACCGGTGGCCCGACTCCATCTGCTCCAGGGTCTCCGCCACGACGGCGGCAATATCGAGAAACCCTATGCGCCGGTCAAGGAAGGCCGCCACGGCGATCTCGTCGGCGGCGTTCATCGCCGTGGGCGCGCCGCCGCCGGCGGCCAGCGCGTCCTTGGCGATCCGCAGCGCGGGGAACCGCTCCAGGTCCGGGTCCTCGAAGGTCAAGGGGCCGTTGCGCGCCAGGTCCAGGCGCTCGGCGGGCCAAGGGAGCCGGTCGGGCCAGGCGAAGGCGCAGGCGATGGGCGCACGCATGTCGGGGGGGCCCAGTTGGGCCAGGGTCGAGCCGTCCGCGTACTCCACCAGGCTGTGGACGATGGACTGCGGGTGGATGAGGACCTCGATACGCTCTGGCGGCATGGCGAACAGGTAGGCGGCCTCGATGACCTCCAGGCCCTTGTTCATCATGGTCGCCGAATCGACCGAAATCTTGGCGCCCATGCTCCAGTTGGGGTGGGCGAGCGCC
>Ga0268264_10003568_pt1 | contig 13394 bp, 11 predicted proteins | sample KBSSwiS32_FD_190357 | JGI IMG/M metagenome (GOLD analysis project Ga0268264, IMG submission 190357) | Switchgrass rhizosphere microbial communities from Kellogg Biological Station, Michigan, USA - KBS Switchgrass S3-2 (SPAdes) (version 2) | ecosystem: Host-associated > Plants > Roots >...
AACCTGGTGCGGTCCCCCCAGAAGACCTGAAACGACATGACTGGACGCGGGGCCTCCGCTTGGCCTACGACACGCGCCGTCCGCATGGGCAACCCGAAGTTCAACATCCTGCTCGTCGAGGACGAGCCCGTCATCCGCGAACTGGTGCGGAGCATGCTCACCGAGGGCGACGTCACCGTCGAGTGCGCGGACACCGGCACCGAAGGGCTCAAGCTGGCCCGCAGCCGCGACTTCCACCTCATCCTGATGGACATCGTCCTGCCGCAGATGGACGGCATCACCGTCTGCCGCATGCTCAAGAGCGACCCGCGCACCGCCGCCATCCCGCTCTACATGCTCACCGCCAAGAACAAGAAGGCGGACATGGAGATGGCCACCCGCGCCGGCGCCGACGGCTACATCAACAAGCCCTTCCGCGGCGCCGAGCTGATGGACCTCGTCGCCAAGCTGCGCGGCCTCTAGTAGGCAGTACGTCCTGGGCAGAGCACTAGCGGTTCATCGACCCCAGGAACTCCGCGTTCGCCTTGGTCGGGCGCATGTGCTTGAGCACGAACTCCATCGCGTCGATGGGCGTGAACGGGTGGAGCACCTGGCGGAGCGCGGTGATCCGGACCAGGTCGTCCGGCGGCAGCAGCAGCTCCTCCTTGCGCGTGCCGGACTTGTTGATGTCCAGGCACGGGAAGATGCGCTTCTCCATCAGCTTCCGGTCGAGCACGATCTCCGAGTTGCCGGTGCCCTTGAACTCCTCGAAGATCACCTCGTCCATCCGGCTCCCGGTGTCGATCAGCGCGGTGCCGATGATGGTGAGCGACCCCCCCTCCTCGATGTTCCTCGCCGCGCCGAAGAACCGCTTCGGCTTGTGGAGCGCGTTGGAGTCCACGCCGCCGGAGAGGATCTTCCCGGACGGCGGCACCACCGTGTTGTAGGCGCGCGCCAGGCGGGTGATGGAGTCCAGCAGGATGCACACGTCGTGCTTCTGCTCCACCAGGCGCTTGGCCTTGTCGATCACCATCTCCGCCACCTGCACGTGGCGGGTGGCCGGCTCGTCGAAGGTGGAGGACACCACCTCGCCGCGCACGCTGCGCTCCATGTCCGTCACTTCCTCCGGCCGCTCGTCCACCAGCAGCACGATGAGGAAGATCTCCGGGTGGTTCTGCGCCACCGCGTGGGCGATGTTCTGCAGCAGCACCGTCTTGCCGGCCTTGGGCGGCGCCACGATCAGGCAGCGCTGCCCCAGCCCGATGGGGCAGAACAGGTCGATGATGCGGGTGGTCATCTCCCCCGCCTCGTGCTCCAGCTTCAGCTTCCGGGTCGGGTAGAGCGGGGTGAGGTTGTCGAAGAGGATCCGCTCCCGCGCCTCGGCGGAGAGCGGGTCCACGAAGTTCGTCTTGTCCACCCGCTGCAGCGCGAAGAAGCGCTCGCCTTCACGCGGCTGCCGGATGGGGCCGGTGACCGTGTCGCCCGGCCGCAGGTTGAACCGCCGCACCTGCGACGGGGAGACGTAGATGTCGTCCGGGCTGGGCTGGTAGTCCGAGTCCGCCGACCGCAGGAACCCGAACCCGTCCGAGAGCAGCTCCATCACGCCTTCCGCGTGCACCTCGAAGCGCGTGTCGGCGATGCCCGAGAGGATGGCGAAGATCAGGTCCTGCTTCTTCAGCCCCTGGTAGTTCTCGATCTGCAGGTCGTGGGCGAACTTCGAGAGCTCGGTGATCTTCATCCGCTTCAGGTCATTGAGCATGATGACCTGCATCGGCGCGCCCTCGCGCACCGGCTCCAGGCGCGGGGCCTCCGGCGTGGCCGGCGGCGGCGGGAGCTGGACGGCGGGCGCCCCCTCCTCCGACACCCCCTGGAGGTCGTCGTCCCGCACCGGCCGCGGGATGGCGGTCAGCACCGGCCGGGGCGCGCCGGGCTCCTCGTCGTCCCGTTCGTCGCGGTCGCGCTCGTCCTCCCGGTCCACCTTCTCCCGGGCCTCCTCGTCCTCCCCCTCCTTGCGGGCGGCGCGCCGCTTCACCGGACGCTCCGGCTCCTCCGCGGCGCGGGCGGTGGCCTTCCCCTTCCCCCGCTTCGGCCTGGACTCCTCGGCGGAGTCGGCCTCGTCGGTCTGGGGCGATTCAACGTCTGCTTCCTGGGCTTTTTCTTTGCTGGAACGTGCTTTCCGCATGGCTGCTCGGGGTACGCGGATGGGGAGGCCGATGACTGGCCTCGTGGTGCTCCCGGGTTCCCGGTCTGGAAATCCCGTGGAGTGGAACGGAAGTGGGGAAAGAGAGAAGGGCGCGAAACGAGCGCCCAAGAGACGCAACCCAGGTTAAAGACGGAGGTCCACCCTGTCAAGGCAACAAACCGTGAACAGGCCTGATGCCGAGACCAGAGTTGAACAGCTGAGGGCCCAGCTCCAGCAGGCCAACCACCGGTACTACGTCCTGGACGACCCGGAGATCTCCGACGCGGAATACGACCGGCTGATGCGGGAGCTGGAGGCCCTGGAGGCCGAATACCCCGACCTGGTCACCCCCACGTCCCCCACCCAGCGCGTCTCCGGGGCCCCGGCGGAGAAGTTCGAGAAGGTCGTCCACCGCATCCCGCTGCTCTCCTTGAACAACGCCTTCTCCGACGAGGAGATCGCCGAGTTCGACGAGCGCGTCCGCAAGCTCACCGGCGCCCAGGTGGTGGACTACGTCTGCGAAGCCAAGCTGGACGGGCTGGCGGTGGAGCTGTGCTACGAGGGCGGCGCCTTCGTGAAGGGCTCCACCCGCGGCGACGGCGAGGTGGGGGAGAACATCACCGCCAACCTCCGCACCATCCGCGGCGTGCCGCTCAAGCTCACCCCCGCGGACGGGGTGGCGCTGCCGCCCTACCTCGAGGTGCGCGGCGAGGTGTTCATCAAGAAGAAGGACTTCGCCAAGCTCAACGCGCAGCGCGAGCAGCAGGGCGAGCCGCTCTACATCAACCCGCGCAACACCGCCGCCGGCTCCCTGCGCCAGCTGGACGCGCGGATGACCGCCTCCCGCCCGCTCTCCATCCTCTTCTACGAGGTGGGGGTGGTGGACGGCCGCACCTTCGCCAGGCACTGGGACAAGCTGGACCTGCTCAAGGCGCTGGGCTTCCCGGTCAACCCGGACAACGCGCGCGCCCGCGGGCTGGACGAGGTGCGGGCGCAGCACCAGCGGTTCTTGCAGAAGCGCCACGACCTGCCCTACGAGATCGACGGGATGGTGGTGAAGGCGGACGACGAGGACCTCCGCCGCCGCGTGGGCCAGGTCTCCAAGTCGCCGCGCTGGGCCATCGCCTACAAGTTCCCGCCCGAGGAGGAGACCACCCAGGTCCTGAAGATCGACGTCCAGGTGGGCCGCACCGGCGCGCTCACCCCGGTGGCCTTCCTCAAGCCCGTCCACGTGGGCGGCGTCACCGTCTCCCGCGCCACCTTGCACAACGAAGACGAGCTGAGGCGCAAGGACGTCCGCGAGGGCGACTGGGTCTTCATCCGCCGCGCCGGGGACGTCATCCCTGAGATCGTCAAGGTGGTGGAGTCCCGCCGCGTAGGCGAGGAGAAGGAGTTCGTCTTCCCCAAGACCTGCCCGGCCTGCGGCGCGCCGGCGGTGCGCGACCCGGAGGGCGCCATCACCCGCTGCACCGGCGACTCCTGCCCGGTCCAGCTCCAGCGCTACCTGCGCCACTTCGCCTCCCGCGCGGCGATGGACATGGACGGGCTGGGCGTGGAGCTGTGCGCGCAGCTGGTGGAGACCGGCCTGGTGAAGAACTTCGCCGACCTCTACCGGCTCACCCTGGAGCAGCTGGTGGAGCTGGAGCGGATGGGGGAGAAGAGCGCCCAGAACCTGCTCGCCGCCATCCAGCGCACCAAGCAGACCACGCTCCGCCGCTTCCTCTACGCGCTGGGCATCCGGCACGTGGGGGAGGCCACCGCCAGGGCGCTCGCCGAGCACTTCAAGGCCGTCCCCCCGCTCCTCGACGCCCCGGTGGACGAGATCACCCGCGTCAAGGACGTGGGCCCGGAGGTGGCCAAGGCGATCCGCGCCTACTTCGACAAGCCCCGGAACCGGGAGGTGGTCCAGCAGCTTTTGGAGCTGGGGGTGACCCCCGCGCCGCCGGAGGAGTCGAAGGGGGGGCCCTTCACCGGGAAGACGGTGGTGCTCACCGGGACGCTCGCCGGGATGAGCCGGGAGCAGGCCAAGGAGGAGGTCGAGCGCCGCGGGGGCAAGGTCTCCGGGAGCGTCTCCCGCAAGACGGATTACCTGGTGGCGGGTGAGGACTCCGGCTCGAAGCTGAAGAAGGCGGGAGAGCTGGGGGTCAAGGTGCTCGACGAGGCGGCGTTCCTCGCGCTGCTCGGACCGAGGTAGAAACCTCAAGGGCATGGACCAGCGCCGGGTCAACCTGCGGATCAAGGGACGCGTCCAGGGCGTATTCTTCCGCGAGAGCACCCGGCAGCGCGCGAGCCAGCTGGGCGTGCGCGGCTGGGTGCGGAACCGGGAGGACGGGGACGTGGAGGCGCTGGCGGAGGGCCCTCGGGACCGGGTGGATGAGCTGGTGGCCTGGTGCCACAAAGGCCCCCCGGCCGCGCGCGTGGAGCAGGTCTTGGTGCAAGATGAGGAACCCCGCGGCGACCTTTCCCCATTTGCCGTGGTCCGGTGAGCCGCCGATGGATCCGTTCTCGATCGTGTCCCTGTGCGCCACGCTCGGCATCCGCGCCGGCTCCAAGGTGTCGCTGATCAACCCGCCGCCGGGGTTCGCGGTGCGGCTCAACCCGCTCCCGGCCGGGGTGGAGTTCCTGGTCACCGCGTCCACCGGCCTGGACGTCATCCTCTTCTTCGCCACCGACGCCAAGGAGCTGGTGTCGCGGCTGCCCTCGCTCGCCCGGGCGATGGCGGTGCACGGCGCCATCTGGATCTGCTACCCGGTGGGCGGCGACCGGCCCACCGGCATCGACGAGGAGTTCGTCCGCCACGCGGCGCTCGACATTGGTTTGGTGGACGACAAGCGGGCCCACCTGGACGCGCTCTGGTCCGGGCTGCGGCTGGTGTGGCGGCCCAAGCCGCGGCTGGACAAGCCGGAGCGGCGCAAGACCGGTTCCCAGCCGACGGCCTGATTGCTAGGGTCCCGCGCCCTATGCGCGCTGCCCTCGTCACCGCCGTCGCCGTCGCCGTCCTCACCGCCCCCGCCTGCAAGGGAGGCGGCAAAGCCGCCGCCGGCTCGCCGTCCACCGACGACGAGAAGACGCTCTACGCCCTGGGGACGTCCATCGGCCAGAACCTGCGCGTGTTCTCGCTCACCGAACAGGAGCTGGCCATGGTGGAGCGGGGCCTGGAAGACCAGGTCCTCCACAAGAAGGCCGAGGTGGAGCTGCGCGAGTTCGGGCCCAAGATCTCGAACCTGGCCCGCACCCGCGGCACCAAGGCGACCGAGGAGGAGAAGAAGAAGGGCGCCACCTACGCCGCCGAGCAGGAGAAGCAGGCCGGCGCGCAGAAGCTCCCCTCCGGCGTCATCTACATCGAGCAGGCGGCCGGCACCGGCGAGCAGCCGACGCCGACGTCGGTCGTGAAGGTCAACTACCGCGGCACGCTGCTGGACGGCACCGAGTTCGACAGCTCCTACAAGCGCAACGCGCCCGCCGAGTTCCCGCTCAACGGCGTGGTCCGCTGCTGGACCGAGGGCGTGTCGAAGATGAAGGTGGGCGGCAAGGCCAAGCTCATCTGCCCGTCCGACGTGGCGTACGGCGACCGCGGCGGCCCGGGCGGCATCCCCGGCGGCGCCACCCTGACGTTCGAGGTGGAGCTTTTGGAGGTGAAGGCCCCGCCGCCGCCTCCCACCATGCCCCCCGGTATGCCGGGCGGCCCGCCGGGTGGTCCTCCGGGCGCCATGCCTGGCCCGCCGCAGCCGGGCATGTCGAAGGCGCCTCCACCCGCTCAGCCGGTGAAGCCGGCCCCGCCGCCCCCGGCCCCGAAGCCGGAGTCGAAATAGGCCACCAAGGACTGCTTGCCTTCACCCTCCCGGCATGAAACGCTCGGCGGGAAGGGTCGACGTGTGGCCCGAGAGCTCTGAAGTTCGGACGGGATTTCCTCCTGGACGGTCAGCGCGAGCCGCCCCCGAGCGGCGCGAGCGCGATTGACGCCGTACCGCCGGTCGTTCAGGAGGCAGGAAGTTGAGACGGGGTGCGCGGTGGTAGACGCATCAAGCGCGAACAACACGGACGCACCCCCCACGGCACGCGCGGAATCACGGCTGACCATCGCCTCCCGTCCGGTGGCGGTCGCACTTCTGCGCGCGCGCTCAGGGATTGCTCATGAGCAGCATCCTCGTCATCAACGCCGCGGGTCGAGAGACCCGGGTGGCGCTCGTCGAGAACGGTCACATCGCGGAGTTCTACCTCGAGCGTAAGAAAGACAAGGGGATCGTCGGAAACATCTACAAGGGTCGCGTCGTCCGGGTGCTCCCGGGCATGCAGGCGGCCTTTGTCGACGTCGGGCTGGAGAAGGCGGCCTTCCTCTACGTCAGCGACGTCGTCTACGACCCGGACTTCGCCCGCGCCGAGTTCGAGCTGACCGAAGGCGAGCACGACGAGGCGCCCGAGGTCCCCGACGTCCCGGAGCACGGCGAGCACGAGGCGCCTTCGGAGCACTCCGACCAGGCCGGGCAGCCGGTGGCGGAGGGCGCGCCCGCCGCGCTGGTCCAGGTGGAGCCGGTCCAGCCGCACGAGGTGGAGGCGGAGGTCCAGGAGCACCCGCCTGGCGAGCTGCCGCCCCCGCGCCGCAGCATCACCGGTGAGTACGAGGCGCTGGCGATGTCGCCGCCGCCCCCGCTGCCGCCGGCCGAGCCCGTCGCGCCGCCGGCGTTCGTGGAGCCTCCAGCGCCGCCCGCGCCGGTCCAGGCCGAAGCGCCTCCGGTGGCCGCGGAGGTCGCCCCGCCGGCAGCCCCGGTCGAAGCCCTGCCCCCTGGGCCCGTGGAGGTCTCGGAGCCGGCCCCGGCCGAGGCCCTTCTGCCCCCGCCCCCGGACGTCGCCCCGACGCCGGCCGGCCCGGAGGCCGCCGCGTCCCAGCCCCCGGACATGGCGGTGACGCAGCCGATGGACGAGGCCCAGGTCACGGCCCTCGCCGCCGCCGCGACGCCGCCGCCTCCCGCCGCCGACGACCAGGGCCAGCGCCGCGCGCCGAGGGACTCGCGCGAGCAGCGCGCCCGGGACCGGGACCGGGAGCGCGACCGCAACCGCCACCGCCGGGACGACCGCGGGGGCAAGGGCGGCGGGCGCGACCGCGACGAGGAGCGGCCGCCGAAGCAGCGGAAGGCGCAGCGCATCGAGGAGCTGCTCAAGCCCGGCCAGGAGGTGGTGGTCCAGATCTCCAAGGACCCCATCGGCAGCAAGGGCGCCCGCCTCACCTCGCACATCTCCATCCCCGGCCGCCACCTGGTGTTCATGCCCACGGTGGACCACGTGGGGATCAGCCGGCGCATCTCCAACGAGAAGGAGCGGCGGCGCCTGCGCGAGATCGTCGACCGGCTCCGCCCGCCCGGCACCGGCTTCATCGTCCGCACGGTGGCGGAGAACGTCCCCCAGGAGAAGCTGGAGAGCGACATCCGCTTCCTGATCGAGGTCTGGAACGAGGTCGTCCGCCGCAACGAGAAGCGCGGCGGCCCCGGCCTGCTCCACCCCGACCTGGACCTCATCCTCCGCGCCACCCGCGACCTCTTCGCCCACGACGTGGAGAAGCTGGTCATCGACGACCGCGAGGAGTACGAGCGCGTGCTCCAGTTCGTGGTGTCGCAGGACGCGGCGCTCAAGGACCGCGTCCTCCTCCACGACAACGAAGAGCCCATCTTCGACGCCTACGGCATCGAGCACGAGCTCAACCGCGCCGTGCAGCGCAAGGTGTGGCTCAAGAGCGGCGGCTACCTGATCATGGACCAGGCGGAGGCGCTCACCGCCATCGACGTCAACTCCGGCCGGTACGTGGGCAAGAAGAGCCTGGAGGAGACGATCACCAAGATCAACGTCGAGGCGGCCAAGGAGATCGTCTACCAGCTCCGGCTCCGCAACATCGGCGGGATCATCATCTGCGACTTCATCGACATGGAGAAGCCGCAGAACCGGGACAAGGTCTTCAAGGCGCTGCAGGAGGCGCTCGGCCGCGACAAGGCGAAGACCAACGTGCTGCGGATCTCCGAGCTGGGCCTGGTGGAGATGACGCGCAAGCGCGTCCGCGAGTCCATCGGCCGCATCCTCCACGAGGACTGCAGCTACTGCGACGGCAAGGGCTTCGTGAAGACCGCCACCACCGTGGCGTACGAGATCTTCCGGGAGATCCGCCGCGAGGCCGCCAGCTACCGCGAGCCCACGCTGGTCATCAACTCCCACCCGGACGTGGCGCGGCTGCTCCAGGGCGACGAGCGGCAGGAGCTCCGCCACCTGATGGACCGCTTCAACAAGTCCATCCAGGTGCGCGCCCAGCCGAACTACCACCGCGAGCAGTACGACATCTACGGGCGCTCCGCGCAGGGCGTGGACCAGCGGCTGCACACCGTGGCCGCGCCGCCCGCCTTCGCCGCCGCCCACGCCCCCAACCAGGGCGGCGGGCAGCAACAGGGGGGCGGGGGCGAGCGCGGTGAGCGCGGTGAGCGCGGTGAGCGCGGAGAGCGTGGCGACCGGGGCGACCGCGGAGAGCGTGGCGACCGGGGCGACCGGGGTGGAGGGGGCCAGGGCGGCCCCCGGGGGCAGGACCGGCACCACCGGGGCGGAGGGCGCGACCGCCGCGACGACCGCGGGAACCGCGGCGATCGCGATCGGGACCGCGGCCGGGATCGCCACGGCGGTGGCGGCCGGCCCGAGCAGGGGCGAGGCGAGGAGCGCGGGCAGGGCGGCCAGCAAGCGCCTCCCAGCGCGCCCGCGGGCAGCCCCGGCGTGAACGGGAACGGCGGCAATGGAGGAGGTGGCGGCGCGGGCGCCGCCGCTTCAGCGCCGCCCACCGAGCCGGATCCCGGACCTCGACAGGAGTAGGGCTCCCTCCGGACGGCTGCTCGGCGGTTCACGCTCCGGGCGGCCACGGACTGACGCAAAGGGTCAGTCCGTGCCATGCTTCAGCCCTCCGCATGCCGAGCCGAGGCCGTCCCACGCGGAGCCGGCTGAAGTCCACGCTGGCCCACACGGGCCAAACCCTGCGAACCACCTCCGGCGGCCGCTTCGCCGCCGACACCATGAGCGCCATGCGCGCCCTGGTGCACGGGTTCCGCGGGGAGAACATCTCCCTGCGCGCCTCGGCGCTCACCTACGCCACCATCTTCTCCCTGGTGCCGATGCTCACGGTGGCCCTGGCCATCCTCCAGAGCCTGCACCAGGAGGAGTTCCAGGCCCGCGTGCGCGGCTTCGTCCAGGAGCTGCTGGCGCCCGGCATCCGCGAGGAGACCGGCGCGATGCTGGAGCGGTTCATCAGCCGGGCCAACGGCGTGGCGGCCGGGTGGATCGGCTTCACCGTCCTCGCCATCACCGCCGGCGCGCTGCTGCGGAACCTGGACGGGTCGCTCAACGAGATCTGGAACGTCCGGCGCGACCGCAAGCTCTGGCACCGGCTCCTCATCTACACGGTCATCCTGCTGCTCGGGCCGCTGATGGTGGCGGTCACGCTCGCGGGCTCCTCGGAGCTGCGCGCCGCGGTGCTCCAGACCCAGCTCCCGTACACCAAGACGCTCGTCGCCCTGTTCCCCTGGCTGGCGTCCGTCTTCGCCTTCACGCTCCTCTACAAGCTGACGCCCGCCGCCGCCGTCCGCCTCCGCTCCGCCTTCGCCGGTGGGCTGGTGGCCGGCCTGGGGTGGCAGCTCGCCCAGCGCACCTACGCCGCCTTCGGCGCGCAGATCTTCCGGTTCAACCCCATCTACGGCTCGCTCGGCGCCGCCCCGCTCTTCCTGAGCTGGATCTACGTGAGCTGGATCCTCGTCCTCTTCGGGGCGCGGCTCGCCTACGCCGTCGAGCACGCCAGCTACCTCCGCGTGTACGGACACCTGGGAGATACACCGCGCACGCGCGAGCTGATCGCCGCGCAGATTGCTCACCAGGTGACGCTCGCGCACTACAAGGGCCAGCCCGCACCCACCATCCGCGACCTGGCCCGCAAGCTCGACGTGCCGCTGGAGCTGGCCGGGTTCCTGGTGGACCGGATGAAGCGCGCGCGGCTCTTGAGCGAGGTGGGCCGCGCGGGGCTGGTGCCTGCTCGCCCGCCCGAGGAGCTGTCCGTGGCCGACGCGTCACGCGCCGTGGGCGGGATGGCCAGCCTCCCCCCGCTCCCGCTGGCGCCGGACAAGGCCGCGGAATTCCAGCACGTTGATCGGCTCTTCCGCGGGCTGGACCAGGAGGCGGCGCAGGCGCTCCAGCGCGTCATGTGGACCGATCTGATCGCCGAGCGGACGGAGCCGGACGGCGACTCCCCCGAGGGCGAGCGCCCGCTCATGCGCGCCGGGGGCACGCGCCGAAATCCGTAGCGTTCTCGGGACGTTGGCCCCTTCTCGGGGTTGCATTCACGCAAGCTTCTGGTATCGTTCACGTTTGAGGACGGCCCCGCAAAACCGCCCTGATTCCGCTGGGGTACCGGCCGGTGAACCGATGCTCAAGTCCGACCTGATCAACGTGTTGGTGGCGAAGCGCGGCGTCACGCAGAAGCAGGCCGAAGCGACCATCGAGACCATCTTCGAAGCGATGAAGGACGCGCTGTGCCGCGGCGAGAACATCGAGATCCGCGGGCTGGGCGCCTTTCACGTGAAGAACTATCCGGGCTACCAGGGCCGGAACCCGAAGACCGGCCAGGTCATCCCGGTGCGCCCCAAGCGCGGCCTGCTGTTCCGGACCGGCAAGGAGCTCAGGGACCGCGTGAACCGTCCCCCGGCCCAGACCGCCTCCTCGGAGGGCGCCGAGGGAGACGACGAGGGCAGCGCCGGTTCGTCCGGCGCGACGCCCTGAGTCACGCCGGCGCGCTCAACCGCCCGATGGGCCTGACCTGCAGCTCCATGTCCAGCTCCGCGTAGGTGAGCACCGCCACGTCCGGAGAGGTGCCCTCGCACAGCCGGCGCAGGCCGCGGCGAACGTCCGGCGCGGTGAGGAGGACGACCTTTCCTCCCGAGGCCGCGAGGCGCTTGATGGCGTCGAGGATGGCGGAGACCTTCTCCGGATCCAGCGCATGGCCCTTGGGACCACCCTCGCGCAGCACCGCCTCCACCGCGGGGTCCAGCAAGTAGGCGTAGAGCAGCCCATGGGGCGCGTAGCGATGGGAGAGCGACCGGTGGAGCGCTTGCCGGCACCGCTCCGCGAGCGCGTCGGCGTCGCCTTCGGTGAGGGGCGACACCAGGGCCTCGAGGATGGCGCGCAGGTTCCGGATGCTCACCTCTTCCCGGACCAGCTTGCGGAGGACGTCCGCCAGCAGCGGCAGCGGCACCTTGGCCAGCGCCTCCTTCACCAGCGCGGGCGCCCCCGGCTCGAACGACTCCAGCAGCGACTGCGTCTCCTGCACGCCGAAGAAGAGCGCGGCGCGCTTGCGGAGCAGGACCAGCACGTGCTCCAGCAGGACCTGCCGGGCGGTGCGCACCGCCACCTGCGCCGCCTTCAGCGTGGGCCCGGCGGCGACGGGCACGCGCGAGCACGGCTTGCCGGTGGTCGGGTCCAGCTCCGGCTCGGCCTTGACCTGGAGGAACGCCAGCTCGTGCGGCGGCACCGCGGCGTAGAGGTCGCCCGGGCTGATCTTCCCGCGCCCGGCGGGCACCTCGTCGATGAGGAGCGCGTACTGGCCGGCGCCCAGGTAGCCCGCGCCGGTGCGCACGCGCACGCCGGGGAGGCGCACCCCCAGCTCGGCGAAGACCTGGTCGCGCAGCGCGTTCAGCTCCTGCTTCACCAGCGCGGCGTCGTCCTCGGTGGACAGGACCTCCAGGCCCGGCGCCAGGTCGAGGATGAGCGGCGACACGCCCGGCGGCAGCGGCGCGCCCGCGCTCGCGGGCTTCTCGTCGGGTGACGGGGTGGAGGCGTCGCCTCTCTCGTTCACCTCCTGCTTCACCCGTCGATCGAGCGCGCGCGCTCCGCCGGCGGCGGCCGCCGCCAGGGCCAGGAAGGTGAGGTGCGGCATCCCGGGCATCAGCCCCACCGCGGCGCAGAGACCGCCCACCACGTACAGCACCTTCGACTGGCGGAAGAACTGCGCGCCGATGTCCGCGCCCAGCGACGCGTCCGCGCGCTCGCCGGCCACGCGGGTGACCACCAGGCCCGCGGCCACCGCGATGGAGAGGGAGGGGATCTGCGAGACCAGCCCGTCGCCGATGGCGATCAGCGCGTAGGTGGCCAGCGCCTCGGGCGCGGTCATCCCGTGGTTGAGGACGCCCACCGCCAGCCCGCCCAGCAGGTTCACCAGCACGATGACCAGGCCCGCGATGACGTCGCCCTTCACGAACTTCATGGCGCCGTCCATGGCGCCGAACATCTGCGACTCGCGCTCCAGGTTGCGCCGGCGGCGCCGCGCCTCCGCCTGGTCGATGGCCCCCGCGCGCAGGTCCGCGTCGATGGACATCTGCTTGCCCGGCATGGCGTCCAGGGTGAAGCGCGCCGACACCTCCGCCACCCGCTCCGCGCCCTTGGCCACCACCAGGAACTGCACCAGGGTGAGGATGGCGAAGATGACGCCGCCCACCAGGTAGTCGCCCCGCACCACGAACTCGCCGAAGGACTGGATGACCTGCCCGGCGTGCGCCTCCGCCAGCGCCAGCCGCGTGGAGGAGACGTTGAGCGCCAGCCGGAAGAGGGTGGTGAAGAGCAGGAGCGTGGGGAAGGCGGTGACCTGGAGCGCCTCCTTCACCGAGAGCGCGGTCACCAGGAGCGCCACCGCCGCCGCCAGGTTCAGCGCCAGGCCGACGTCCAGCAGCCACGGCGGCAGCGGGACGATCAGCGCCGCCAGGATGGCGCCCATCGCGCACGCGAGCGCTATGTCCGGGGACAGCTTGAGCTTGAGGCGGGGTTTCATGGGGTGCTCCGGCTTGGCGCGAGAGGCGCGGCGGGCGCGCCGCGGGAGGGGGACGGCTCAGGGCGGGAGATCATGAACGGCTCCTGGGTGATTCGAGGGCGGCGGTGAGCACGGCCGCGGCGGCCTGGTACAGCTCCTCGGGGATCTCCATCCCCACGTCGAACTGCACCAGGCTGCGCGCCAGCGGGACGTCGCGGACGACAGGGATGCCCAGCTGCTCCGCCTCGCGCCGCAGCGCCAGCGCGTCCGCCTCCCGTCCCTTGGCGACGAGGTACGGCGCGTCGCACTCCCGCGGCTCGTAGCGGAGGGCGACCGCGACGTGCGTGGGGTTCACCACCACCGCCGTCGCCTTGCCCACGCCGCGCGCCGTCCCGCCCGCCGCGAGCTGCAGGTGCATCGCCT
>Ga0268264_10003571_pt1 | contig 13393 bp, 19 predicted proteins | sample KBSSwiS32_FD_190357 | JGI IMG/M metagenome (GOLD analysis project Ga0268264, IMG submission 190357) | Switchgrass rhizosphere microbial communities from Kellogg Biological Station, Michigan, USA - KBS Switchgrass S3-2 (SPAdes) (version 2) | ecosystem: Host-associated > Plants > Roots >...
CAGTTTTGGTTTTCGTTTATCGCATATTTTTATTTAGAGTAGAATATCTCCACCTAAAAGCCTCGCGTCTCCGTAGAGATAGCGAGGCTAGGGAATGGTTTGAGATTAGACTCTATGCCTCTGCGTGGATTAGCTTGCAGTCGCTTGCGGCTAGCCAATGAGCTAGGGTTTCGCTGCCGATGCCTTTGAGATTGCGTCTACTGCTTTGCATAAAGCTAACTGTGGCCCCCTATAGTATTCTCCATGTTTTTCAACTAGTCTATCAAGCCATGCCATACATTCGTTAAGAGCGTCTAGGAGCTCCGGTGCTGCTGCAATTAGGCGTGCGTTAGCTTCTTGAATCTCTTCTTCTCCTTCGCTTAGAGTGTCCGAGTACGTACAGCAAACTGTACGATCTAGGGCAACGATGTGAATCTCTTTAAGCCTTGGTTTTGAATGTAAAACCGGGGCATACTCGCGCCATGGGCCTTTTGTGTGCTGTGTGCTCATGACTTTGCAGCCTCCACAGCAGATTCTACCAAGCTACGTGCAATCTCTCTCCAATTGACTTCCGACATAGCCGCGTTCAGTAGGTCCGCAGCGAATCCAGTAATCTCAGGCAAGTTTTCTTCGTGTTCTTCCTTGAGCCTATCCTCTAGGTCTAATACTGCTTGATCCACATCGAATTCGCCTTCTTGGTCTTCTGTGTTTTCAAGCGCGGCACTAGCGTTCTCTAGCCAGAAATCATGTACGCCTTGGTCGTTATCAAGCCACATATTAACGACCCAAGTCTCATAGTTCGGCCATCCGTTGTATTGTACCGTGTTCATTGTCTGTTTGTCCTTAGTTTTTGTTGAGCTCTGCCCGTGAGTAGGCATTAGAGAAACCACTGCAAAGAATGGTTTCGAAATGGCTTATCGGGTTGCTTTTTTAAGGGCCGTTTTTAGTCTTTTCAAAAGGTGTTTTGGGTCTACCTGTAAGCCGCCAGCTTGTTTTTCGCATTCAATCCAGCCTATTGCGTCCTCTAGTGCATTTCTAAGCGCGATATTTTGATCTAAAACTTGCTCAAATAATGTTCTTTCGACTTTAGATTTCATTTTAGGACGTGCTGAGGATTAGTTAGGCCATGAACCGCGAGAACGGCGCGAGCCTTAAGAATTGCGCTAATGAGATCGCAAGGAAGAGGGAAGCGAAGTACTTTATCGTAAGTCTCGTCTATTCGTTGAAGCGCGGCTACTAGCGTTTCATTCTGTTTGCGAATTGAGTCGAAATCTTTCATAGCGCGTAAGCTCCTTTCTGCGCTTCGCGTAGTGCAAGTATCCGAGCCCTATCCGTGCTGAGCAAATCCAGGAGTTGCAATGCTTCTGCCTTGCAAACATGCTCGGAGTTCTTCAGCTTCTGACCAGCGAAAACTAGGTCGATATAGGTTAAGCCATAGTCCTTAACCATGGCTTTCGCGGCCACAGTAAAGCCTGACTCTAAGAGAGTAACCGCGTCAATCGCGGCCAGCTTTGTGCCGTCAGAGATGAGGCGTTCTAGTTGAGAGTTAGAATAGAGAGCGTTCATAGTCAGTCGATTTAAAGGGTCAGACTTCGTTAGCCTTGCTCCCTAGCTGAGCGGTTATGCGTCATGACTAGGGAGCGAATCGACTAACAAACCTGACGCCCTTATTATCGCACCGAATTTTCGAAATTGAAGCTCAATGTGTACGTTTTGACCCATTCACAACGCAACTCATCTGATAACCAACACGTTAACCGCTAAGATTTTTCTTAGTGCTTTACATTTAGCCTTCCGTTTCGCGGCACAAAGGCAACCGACAGCAGAGCTACAAGCGAGCAGAGCGCATGTCTAGTCGTTTCCCTAGCCCATCGGATTGGCTTGGAATGCTTTGACATCAAACTATTCAACATCGAACTACCCGCCGTTTTAGCTCGGGAATGTCAGTAGGATGTCAGTAGGCATAACTGGATCCGCGCCGCGCTTGAGCATGCAAGCCTAGCTGTTCCCCCTCGCGCTTCGCTCTAGCTAGCCGTGCAACTCGCGCCCGATTCGCGGCTTAGATGTAAGCCAGTCGCTCATTCCTTGGCTGTTAGTCTACAGTATTTCCCCTGTCGCTCTGCCTCCGGAGGACCTGACGCAGTCAGCCAGCACATTCCCCTTATAGGCTAAACCTATCCCTTAGCCTTTAGCCTTCGTCCCTCGCGTCAGCGAGCCCACTCGGTATTCCCTCCCCCGGCTTGGCACCTTCCAAACTTCCCGTCAACCCGCCCGGACTGTTTCCATGTTAAAACGTTAAGAGACAACCGGTTAAGAAAAGAACAATAGCCGGATCCAAGCTGAAACGTACCCATACCGAACCGGCCTTGTTGAGCACGCTAAGTCTTGCGTAACAGTCACGTGCGTACCTGCTTACGAATCGCCCCTCCCCCTCCCGTTCCTCCCCCGACCCACCACCGGCCCACCCCCACCACCCCCGGCTGCACCCCTATGGTTAAAAAGAGGCCATCCGTACCTACATACAGGTGGGTAAGAAATTTATATGGAAACAGTTAGGTTAGAAAATACAGTTGATGACAACATAACAATGATGTGGTGATGACATGAAAATAGTTACAGGTTGTTGTTGACATGCTGATGCGTTGATGGAAAAGTTACTTGTAATGAAAAAACTATTATCATGTCGTGTTGATGAAACATTGATGACAAAATTACTGATACGTGCGGCGGAGGATACGATCGCAACAAAAAGCAAGGTAGGGGTTGGCGAAGTGATCGAGAGGTTGCTTGATGCGAAGTTAACAGGTAACACTGTAGACAAAAATACCGGTAAAGATGATGACAGAGTTAAGCGTTTACAGGAAGAGCTAGAGAACGCAGATAAGAACGTGCGCGAACTGATGAATCAAAAGCAGGCGTTGTTTGATGAGGTAAAGAAGCTTAGGGTAACACGAGCAGAAGATGACCCGAGTTTGGTTAAGCAAGCGGTAGAAGTGGCTACAAAGAACTGCCGAGAAGAGAACGAGCGGCTTAAGAAGAAGATCGCAGAGCTTGAGGATAAGGTTAACCAGACTAATGCAGAGAAGCTAAAGGAAGAGCTTGGGGTTAAGGGAAAGCTCGTGAGTGGATCGCAGATTAGCGCGCCGATAACATCGGCCAGGAATCCGCAGGTTGGAAGTCTCGCCCGGGATGGTAAGGAGAACTTTTTATGAACGAAATAGACTGGATTCAAAAGGATTCTAGGTGCAAATCGTTGCGCGCTGCGATTTACGCATTGGCACTAGAAAACAGAGCGCTCGAAGATAGGATAGATGAACTAGAGGATCAAATGTCCAGACTTGGAATGGAATACGAGACGCAGATAGATAAGCTTAAAAAAGAGATCCTGAAGGCGGAGGGACGAGACCAATGAAAGCCTGGATTTTGATGCATTGGTTCTATCTATTTGTGGCCGCGTTTATCGTCATGGTTCTGGCTGGCCTGATTGCTGATACGACGCCTAAGAATAGCGTAGTGCATACGGTGTCAGGGCTAATTATGGCCGCGATATTCTTTCCATTGACGGCGATCGTTGTGTACTACCAGGAGAAGAGAGATGAGGCGTATCACAGCCGCAGGAAAGGGAGACGCTACCGATGATAACTGACAAAGACATAATCATAGAACTCTTGCGCCAGCGGGAAGACTTGCAGGCTAAGCTAAGCGCGATTAATAGGGGTAATTTTTTATCTCTGCCGAAGCACATCCAGGATAAATTAAATATAAAGCGATCCGACCTAAAAAAGCCAGCTGAGGAGTTTCATGAAGCCCTTAAGAGGGACTACAGGAGAATTGCTATTGAAAGTAATAACGAAGTAGTTGATTTGAGAAAGAAGATAGAAGAACTAAAGAGTTACACCGAAGAGCTAGCAGATAAAGTATCTAAGATTACAGCAGAACGGGATAATCTTAAAAAGCAATACGAAGCACTAGAATATCAACGCGACGACCTTTCTAGCGTTCTCAAGGAGTGCAACTTTCCTGAGCTTAAGAAGCTGCTTAACGTTCCAGAAGGAGAGATACTATCGACTCAGCTCGTAAAAAAGGTACAGGAATTGATTAGAGAAAGGGATCATTGGAAATCAATGCAGAATATGCTAGCCAAGAAAACTATAGATCTTAGAGATAAGTATGATGAGGCGTCCAAAGAGTTATTGGAACTTAGAGATAGATACGATAAACTGGTGGACGAACAATGAACTGGTTTGTCTTCACTGTAGCCGCGTTCGCTGTCTTCCGAATTTCAGAACTAATCGTCTACGATAAGATATTCGCCTGGTTCCGCGAACTGTTCTCTGGCGTTAAGTTCATCAATGATCTAGTCACCTGCTTTTACTGCTGCTCAATCTGGGTTGCGTTATTCGCTACTCTCTATGCTCACTATCTAGGCTACGTCGATTGGCTACACTCCTTCGGATACTTCGTAGCTCTCTCGGGTGCCGCTTGCGTGATCTACCGCGCTATACGCGAAAGGAAATAGTTACAACCCAGCGTAACCAAGAGCCGAAGCAAACGCTTGAATCTTGTCCGAAGGAATAGCATAGATCCTTCCAACTGAATCGTAGACTCCGCCGAACTGTACTGCTAAAGCCTTACGCTTGTCGTCATCCGTCTGGGCACCGACTGTGAACTGAGCAAAGAAACAGGTTGCGTCTCCGCCAGTCGATTTGCCGACAAGAGAGAAAACAGCCTGCATAGTACTGGATATAGTAATAGACCCTCCACCTACTGAATAGGCTGGTCCGCTCTTTATTGGAGTAGTCTGAATCACGTTTCCATTGAGCTTTATGTCTACCTGATTTGACTGTCCCCAGTTTGCTCGGTTCGCCCACTTATACCCATAGACATACGTTCCAGCCGCGAGCGTAATCGTCTGACTAATCGATCCCTGATTCTGGATAAACGCCACCTGCCCTAGATCCTCATTGCCGCTCGTGAAATCCGAGCCAGATCCCGTAAGCCCAGAGCCTTCGCTAAACGTCCAAGCTGAGCCTTTCGGATTGTAAACATAGGCCGTCTTTCCCATTCCAACATTAGGCGTTTGAAAACTTGTGTCTAAAAGCGTTGTATTCATAGTGGCGTATGATCCTAAGAATTCCTTGGAAAAAAGGTCCATTGTGTTTTTAAAGTTAATCACTCCAGCCCCCTGAGTGTAGGGAGAATTAACTTTCACACATCCGCGCAAGATTAAGTCTTTGACTTCTTCACGTTGTATCGCGTAGCCAATCTTGTCTGCTTCGTAGAGTAAACGAAGCGCAATCGCGGCCACCTGAGGACAGGTAAGCGATGTATAACCATAAGCCACGCAATCCGGCTGTCTACCATCCGGCGCTTCATGCCCAAAGTCCGCCGAACCAACCGCGATAACTTCAGGTGAATACGCTGGAAAATTCTGGAGATATCCACCAGAGTATAGCATGCCAAGATCTGGCAGCGCCGCGCAACAGACCTGATTCGTATTGTGCAAGTAATCCTTGAGCCGAGCGAATGTGTTCTGTTCAGGCGAAGTACCAGCCGGATAGCCCGTCACCGAATCCTTCGCTACGTTGTCCCCGAATGAACAGTTGATCACGATCCTAATCCCTGGATCAAGGTCATACGGCATCATAACCGGGAAGGGGTTTACCGGCTGCGCATCCGACTTAAACCAAATCCGGCCATCACCCAAGCACGGCTTTCCTTTAAACCACGAAGAGTGTTCTACAAAAATATCTGTGCATATCTGGCCAGCAGGAGAACTAGCACCAGCCAGAAATCCTGCTACCGCCGTAGCATGCTGGCCTACGCCGAATCCAGTAGTAGGTCCAGTTGCTTCAATCTTAGCGTTAACCGTGACCGGGTTCGGCATCCAGTTATTCGCTGGCTCATTCCTAGGGCTTGCCTCGACTTGTCTGAATGCGTACCTAGTCGGCATCTTATTTCCAGGCTTTTTGAAATTCCTGAATCGCGGCCACCAGAGCTTTTCCTGCTTCTGTGATCATTGGTCCATTATAGCGAAATCCCTGTGCGTCTGCTAGCGCAAAGACCGATCTAAAGTCTTTGTGGTTCCAAATCTCTTGGTCTTTCTGTGCCATAGCAATGCTAGCGTCACAGAGCGCCTTCGCTGTAGCTTCCTTGTCTTGTGTTTTTTTCTTTTCGTCGTCTAGCGCTTTCGTGAGAACATCGACCTGAGATTGCAATGTCTCCGATCGAGTCTTCCATCCGTTCTCTGATTCTTGTTCGTCTGGTTCCATAAGTGGATTTCGGTGCGTGCTATTGATCATGTGGGTAATAGTTTTTTTCTTACAATGTTAATGGCTTCAAAACCTTTGCTGCCGTGAAAATAAACTGGGTGAATCTCCTGGTCCTTTAGTGGGTGATTGTTTGGATACCGCTTAGCTGAAAACAGATATTGCTCTAGGGATACTCCTTCGGGAAGTGGGTTGTGAACGCTATTGATCCGATAGTCGTTCCAAATCAATTTACTGGCGCGGGCCTTTGGCAAAATAATCGGGGCCTGATAGGTATCCCATGATCCATTCGCGTGCGTCCTAAAAAACTTGTTGTCCTTAACAAACTGTGGATCGATCAGCATGTTTCCATTGATGTGCTCGGAGTAACACCAGAACATACCCGAACTCATCCAAGCCCCAAGGATCTGCTGGCTTCCGCCGTGATGCCACTCATCATAGATCTCTTTGATCCAGGTCTTTCGTAGTGGCACGAAGTCTGGTTCCATTAGCATGAACGCCGCGTAATCCCAACCCCTGTCTCGGTGACCTACGAATACGTCCGAGACGACCTCTCTAATCTGAGCGTTAGGACCAGCAGGCCATCCCGTCACAGCATCATTGCAGGTATGTGTGTAGACGTTAGCGAACTTCTTTTTGGCTAGCTCGACAAGGGATGGATCGTGCTTTGTTCCGTAGGCCGCGCTAAACATGAAGTCTGCGTAGGGACACACGCCGTCCTCTAGGTCTAGGATCAGCCGAGTGAGCGCAAAGGCTACGTCTCTGTCGCCAGGGGAAAACTGAAGAACTAGAAGTAGTTTTCTCACTGGAGTTTAGCGATCTTACGTGATATGTCCATCTTCAACGTTCCGGCCAACATTAGACAAACCTTTAGGTCTCCTAAAGAACACGAAGCCAATTCACCAGGAACGCCGGTACTGACCGAAATAACGACATCTGGAAAATTCAAACGCAGTTCCTCCTCACACTTTTTAAACACATCTATTTGGTTTTCGGTCATGCTACGATCCTCCGTGCCATGCGCAACTGATGCTGGTAAAGTTCCCAGTGCTTTGGGTCTCTGCTTGAATGGCTCCAGAACTGGGTTACTTTGTGCGCCGTTTTTGGGTGCGACTGGATATCTGGTTTTTCGATCTCGATAAAGTTGTATAGTTTGTGGAGATCAGCATGGAAGTGAGCCCAGGCTCCAAGCGTAGGAAACTCAGCGAAGCCCTGCGGCCACGAGTTCTCCTGTTCAATGACGTACTGATTGAATGGGCACTTGTGAACATTCTCTATCTGTTCCCTCATAGATTTATAAACTTCCCTTACGTGAACAGACGGATGACGCTGCATGGTCTCGAAGGGGAAAAACTCAACGCCAAGTCCAAGCGCCCGCACTACATTCTGCTGCCAGCGATGCTCCGCCCTACCATCCGGAAATGAGCTGTATTTCACCATTAATAGATCTGGCTTACCGTTTCGTATGTAATCCTCAGGCGTAACCGGCTCGTGAAACAAGCAATCCGAATCCATGTGCATGATGAAGTCTGCGTGCGGGCAATAAATGTCCGCGCTACAGATCATGACCTCGTGCATCAGCATGCCCTTACCCTTAAGGTCGATGTACTTCTTGACTCTGATTGGTGCGCCGTCCTTCGTGCGCCACGCTTCAAACGGAAGGAAAGAGCCTAGATCGTCCCATGGCACAATGATTGTAACACCAGAGAAGCCGGAGGCGTACTTGGAAATGGATCGCAAGGACAGCGTGATCCACTCTAAATCAGGTAAGAAAGAAACGATTACGATCTCGGTGTTAGGCACGTTCGTTATTTCCGTTTCTTAGGAATTTTAGCGTTCTTAGCTAGACCTTGAGCCTTGCGCGTAGCTGACGCTAGAATAGCTCCAGCACGTTCTTTAGAAATACCCTGGCGCTTAGCGATACTGGCCTGTACTTTGGCGAATCCTGGATGGGCTTTTGACATGGTGATTTTACTGTTTTGGTCAGCTAGACCGTTTGACTGTGCTTGCATAGAGAATAGGCTTGGCGTACTTGGTTTTTGGAATGCCTCCGCTCCCAAGAATCTTAAGCTCCGATAGCGTAGTCTTGTCGTAGTGTGTGTGCCGTCCGCGCTCGCCATGCACGGGATGGAACACCACTCGCCAATCGGTTAGATCAAAGTACCTGTTGCTCGGAAGCCGCTCGCGAAAATAGGCGTTAACCGTGTTGTCCCAAATGATTCGACCAATCGTAAGCTTTGTTGCCATCATGGCAGTCATTTCTTTATGGAGTACTTCCCAGATTCTCCTAGGAGCAATGAAAATATCCAGGCCGAAATCGTGAGGATCTCGCTTCGCATTGTCTAGACCTAGCAGTGGATCGTAGGTGTAGCGAAACGAAGTCGCGGCCCAGTTACGTTTCATGTTGTGCGTTCTCACCACTTCCTCAACTAGATTGATGTCGCGGCCTAGAACAATATCCGAGTTAACGATCGCCATTGATGTCTCTGGATTGCCCTGCTTAATGGCCCAGTCTAACATCTCGTAGATCGTAGGTGGATTCTGCTGGGGCTTAACGAACTCAATCTGGAAGTTCTCCTTTAACCAAGTGTCGTTAGACGTATTGAAGTAAACTATACGACTTCCTAGTTTCTCCCAAGAATCAAGCGCCGCCAACTGAAGGTCGGCGTATTGCCGACTCTGGTTGAACGGACGAAGCGATGATAAGATGTACTCGATCACGATCAGTAGATATAATCGCCAACGTGCCCTAGGATAAGGCTAGGATCCAAGTACGTTGGAATCCCGCAGAGCTTAGCACGGTGACACATAATCATGTCCTCTCCTTGGTCTGGAGTGTCGGCGTTGAAATAGCCATAGTGTCGGTCTGATTTTACGGGTTTAATCTGCGGGAACAGTTCGTCGGCACGCTCACGCATCGTCTCGAAAACCGACCTATGAATACGCATCATTCCCATGCCAGCAAACCTAACCTCTTCCAGCGTATGTTCCCCGCCGGTCCTTAGAATCTCGTGATAGCGTGCGTCTTGTGATGGAGATTCAAACGCATTGGCTACTTGTGCCTTATGGCTTTCGTTCCTTCCAAAGTATAGCGCGGCTACGATCTTCTTGTCTGCTGGATGAGACATGATCCGGCTTATGGCGTTGAAGCTGGCATTAGGCTCAGGTAGATTGCATCCAATAGAACGAAGCATTGCTCCGTTTCCGCACGGAAACACCATGTCGTCATCGACAAATATGAACCACTCGCTGTCAGTTCTAAGTGCCATATCGACTAGCATGTTCCTGGCCTCAGAGATTAGTGTTCTGAACTTAGGGAGAAATCCAATCTTTTCCGGTCCATATTGCGCGTAATTCACGAACAATGTCGCGTGCGTAAGCCCATTGTACGTACGATAAATAGGGCTAAGAATGAGAACCCGCTTACCGGTAATATTCCAAATCTCAGGAGGCGTAATAGTAAGGAACTCATTAAGCACCATCTGTGCTGCAGAGATACTTGGCATGTTCTTACTTTTCTGCCACGCAATAGCCGTAGGCAGAGACACGCCAAAGAAGTCTGCCGCCTTGGTGGGACCAAGCTGATTGACTTTGTTGATGACTAAGCCGGCAAGATCAATAGCAGGCATCAGAGTGAGTCGCTATCCTCGCCGCGTTCACGGGCGTTCACGGCTTTTTCAAACGCCTCTCCAAAGTCCAAATCAATCTTTCCGGTCTTACGAGGCTCTTCTGATTTACGAGAACCTGAAAGGATCGATCCTTCTTTGGGTGTAGTGCGCGTTCCGTTCTTAAGCTTAGAAAGCTCCGCTTCCAGCGCCTTAATCTTCGCGGCCTGCGCCCCGTTCTCTTTACGCAGATGATGCGCCTCTACTCCACCAAGAAGGATTTCCTTTACCTTATCGGCCGAATTGGTCGGAGGATTTTTGATCATTGATCGAAGCTGCTTAGCGAATTCGTTGTGCTCTTCGATTTGTTTCTTCTGCTCTGCCGTAGCACCAGCCGGTAAATCTTTATCCTTAAGCCAGTCCTTACTCTTAATCTGGGATTCGGCCCAATCCGAATACTCCTTGCGCGTTTTCTCAAGGTTGGCCTCTTGTTCCTGCTGAAACTTGGTGCGTTGCTCTTCCTGGCTCTTAAAATACTTCTCCGCTTCCGCTGTTTCTTTTTCAAAGAAACGCTTCTTCTCCGCACGAGTCATGGACTGCTGGGCCATAGCCGAACGGATCTCTTCGGCATCACCAACCGGCATGGCATTGAGCCATGTTTTTACGAGGTCTGCTGCTGTTTTTTCAACAGTAACAATATCTCCGTTTGCATCGGATTCTTTGATCTTGTAGACCTTGTTTGATCGTGAGAACTCCGCGAAGCCTCCAGCCTTTTCGATTTCCTTTAAAGTTGGCTCGCCCAGCTGATATTTATTTAAGACTTCCTTGATCGTGCTCTCGGCCTGAACTACGGGAACTTCGAACTTAGTTTTTACCTCAGGATCAGTATCGAGATCGTACCGCCGACGATAGCGCAGCAAATCCTTGCGCGTATTCTCCAGCTCCTCCTTCATCTTCGTAAGCTCTTCCGAGCCTTGCGTAGTCGCAGCCTTTGTCTGAAGCTCTTTAATGATAGCTTCTTTCTCGGCTAGGGTCTTGTCACGGAACTCTACCTTTTCCAGTAATTGACTGATGCGCCTAGCCGTAAGCGGCTTATCGTTTGGCGTAACCTTGAGCATGTCATCCGGCAATGGCTCAGGTTTCTGCTCCTGTTTAAGCTCGGTCTGTGCCTCTGGTTTTACCTCTTCTTTCTTCTCCTCTAGTTTCTGTTCAACCTTTGGCTCGCGCTGGCGGCGGTCTACCTTCTTTGGTTTCTCTGGTTCTTCCCCGCGCTCACGCTGGCCTTCCATCTTTTCCGCAGCTTCTAGAAAGTCCGGCAATTCCGTGGATGGATTGCCCTTTGAGTCCAGCACTGTGTTGTTGGTAACAGCCGAGTCGTCTGGTCGCTCAATAGGCTGAACCTGAGGTTGAGGCTTTAACGCTGCACTACGTCCATCTGCCGCACTATCGAAATCTTGGAGTTCTGGTGTGATTAAGGATGCCATAAATTATGGTTCAAGTGAGTCTGGTTTCTCTGAAGGCTCCCTCGCTGGGAGAGTTGTTAAAATGTTTTCCACATCCTCAAGCGCGGCCAAATAGCCTTTAAGTTCGATAGCTTGATGCATCATCTTTTGGACCTCATCGGCGTGTACTTTAGGGGCATGATGCCGACGTAAAAACTCTAGCCCTTCCATCAATAATCCAGAGCTAGCAAAGTCTCGGAAAGCACCTATGGTCTTCTTATCAAGAACAGGAGAGGGTTTTGCCATTACTCGGCAAAACTGGATTCGCTAAATATTTCCGTCAATGGTAAAGCTTAGAAAATAAGAAATATCTTAGCCGACTTGCTGAGGAAACGGAGCCACGTTGTTTGGAACCTGTGGTTGTCCCTGCTGCGCCACTGCCATCATTGCTTGTTGCTGAGCCTGCGTTTGAGCGGCTTGAGCTTGCTGCTGTTGGAGCGCTTCGATCGATTTCTCGTAAGTCGCAATAAACGACTTCTTTTGATTGATCTGCTCGGTTGGGATCATCTTAAGAGCAACCGCAGACTGATAGTGCGCCGCGTAGTGCTTCAACATGGCCTGCGCTACGTTGACCTTGCCAGCCTTGATGACCGCATCCATTGCCGAAGGATAGCCTTCCTGCGGAGGTGTAGTCATAGTCTCCATATGCACCCAGTGATTGTCTTTCGCGATAACTGGCAGGTTGATTCCGCTACCGATCGTTGTCAGTTCCTCAAGCTGTGTGCGTTGAGCAAGTGTTTGATCCTGGGTATCACCATCTGGGACCACCAAGTAATCCACCAAACTTTGACCGCCAACCGCACTAGCCATAAGTTTTGCGGCATTGGTCTGCCTGAACAAGGGATTGTTGAGCGTACTCTGAGCAAACTGCGCTTTTTGCGCGGCCATGGCGGGTGTAAAGTCTGTGACCGACTGAATAGCCGGTTGCTCCACTAAGAGATCCAACTCCTCTGGGGTTAGCGCAATCCCATCATCGTTTCCTTCCAAAAGCTTTTTACGAACTTCCTTCGCTACCTTGTCATTACTGCCCTTCATTGTCAGCCGTTTGGTCATAGGCTGAATCAGATACGCAAACTGTTGCATCCACCCCTCTAAAACATCACGCTGAACCTCCTGCTCCTGGGCCATAGCCGCGTTAATCTGCGCGGCCTTAATGTCTGATGGCTGGCTTGGAATATCTGGCAAGTAGGATCCGATGATCTGCTGCATCCATTGCCGCATCTGTTGCTCAAGTGCAATGTATCCCTGGGGGTTCGGGGCAATTCCACCTACGTTATTGGCAAACTGAGCTTCGGAAACAATGATTGAGGTGTCGTTAACCGTCATTTCCACCTTAGAAGCGTCCTTTGCCTGAGGCACCTGGAGCTTCATTTTATTCGACATCCTTAGATTATCAATTGAATCGCAGCGTACTTTTTCCAACTGAACTGCCATATCGTAGAGAAGCTGGCCCGCGCCCCAAGATCCGTGGATAGTGCCATCGCCGTACCCAAAAACCATCGGGATAACTACGTCATTCATTGAATCGTAGGCATCTAGCTTTTCGTACAAGAGGGCCCAGTATGTTTCTGGCGCATCCTTCCACAGAATGTAGTGGCTTACTTTGCCCGTCCCCTCCAAAACAAAGAGGTGCTGGGTTTTTATTACCTTGTAGCCTTTTTCGTAGGAGTAATCCCAGACCTGTTCGCGGATAAGCTCTTCGAACTTCCGCATGTTATCCATCGTCCACGATTGGCTTGGCGTAGTCGCTCGGTGAACCGCAGCTGCCACAGCCTCTTTGTCCCAGTCGTCTTTGTTTCCATCCCGAGCCAACTTTAAAAGTTCGTCTGGCTGATACTCCCAAAGAAGAGTAAACCGTGCCAAATTGTCATCCATGATCTCGGCCCCGCGAGGCACAAATCCCCTATCCATCCGGACCATATGCGGACGCCATTGATAGGGATCAGTGAAGCAGCCGAATGTAAACCCGTAGTCTACTACTTCACTAGACAATCCGCGAACAAATGTCGGAAACTTCCTCCACGCCTTAATCGCTTTT
>Ga0268264_10003572_pt1 | contig 13392 bp, 10 predicted proteins | sample KBSSwiS32_FD_190357 | JGI IMG/M metagenome (GOLD analysis project Ga0268264, IMG submission 190357) | Switchgrass rhizosphere microbial communities from Kellogg Biological Station, Michigan, USA - KBS Switchgrass S3-2 (SPAdes) (version 2) | ecosystem: Host-associated > Plants > Roots >...
TATGGTAGGTCGCAAATTGGGGGAATTCGTGCCTACTCGGCATTTCACGAGTTATGAAAGTGCAAGAAAGGATACTAAATCTCGTCGTTAAGTGAATTCAGAATAGAAAGATTCAGAATAAACAAAGAACTACCCAATATCCTGTTGGAACAAGATATTGGGTATTTTCGGCTTTCCTTCCTTCAAAAATTCCTATATGTTAGTAGAAAAACCTTATCCATTAAGAGATGGAACTTCAAGAGCAGCTAGGTCTAGAGGGAAGTTGTGAGCATTACGTTCGTGCATTACCTCCATACCAAGATTAGCACGGTTGATGATATCAGCCCAAGTATTAATAACGCGACCTTGGCTATCAACTACAGATTGGTTGAAATTGAAACCATTTAGGTTGAATGCCATAGTACTAATACCTAAAGCAGTGAACCAGATCCCTACTACAGGCCAAGCAGCCAAGAAGAAGTGTAAAGAACGAGAGTTGTTGAAACTAGCATATTGGAAGATTAATCGACCAAAATAACCGTGAGCAGCCACAATGTTATAAGTCTCTTCTTCTTGACCAAATTTGTAACCCTCATTAGCAGACTCGTTTTCAGTGGTTTCCCTGATCAAACTAGAGGTTACCAAGGAACCATGCATAGCACTGAATAGGGAACCGCCGAATACACCAGCTACACCTAACATGTGAAATGGATGCATAAGGATGTTGTGTTCTGCCTGGAATACAATCATAAAGTTGAAAGTACCAGATATTCCTAAAGGCATACCATCAGAGAAACTTCCTTGACCAATAGGGTAAATCAAGAAAACAGCAGTAGCAGCTGCAACAGGAGCTGAATATGCAACAGCAATCCAAGGGCGCATACCCAGACGGAAACTAAGTTCCCACTCACGACCCATATAACAAGCTACACCAAGTAAGAAGTGTAGAACAATTAGCTCATAAGGACCGCCATTGTATAACCATTCATCAACAGATGCAGCTTCCCAAATTGGGTAAAAATGCAATCCGATCGCCGCAGAAGTAGGAATAATAGCACCAGAGATAATATTGTTTCCATAAAGTAAAGAACCAGAAACAGGCTCACGAATACCATCAATATCTACTGGAGGAGCAGCGATGAAGGCGATAATAAATACGGAAGTTGCGGTCAATAAGGTAGGGATCATCAAAACACCGAACCATCCGATGTAAAGACGGTTTTCGGTGCTAGTTATCCAGTTGCAGAAGCGACCCCACAGGCTTGTACTTTCGCGTCTCTCTAAAATTGCAGTCATGGTAAGATCTTGGTTTATTCAAATTGCAAGGACTCCCAAGCACACGTATTAACTAAAAAGAAAATAGATAATAGAAGGCTTGTTATTTAACAGTATAATATAGCCTATATACTAATGTCAACCAAGCCAGCCTCAACGATTGGATTTCCATATAACTTCATTTACCAAATCCCAAAATTTTGGGAATGAAGTGAGTAAAAATCCAAAACTCAGATTACTCTTTTCTCTTTTGCATATGGGTTGCCCGGGACTCGAACCCGGAACTAGTCGGATGGAGTAGATAATTCTTCCTTGTTACAATAAAAAAAACCCCTCCCCAAATCGTGCTTGCATTTTTCATTGCACACGACTTTCCCTATGTAGAAATAGCCAATTTCTATTCCGAAGAGGAAGGCCACTAATTTTTTTATTTAATTAGTAAATTGATTCACCTACTATGGAACATTTCAGAATGTAAAATGTGCAAGTTTTATCTTGATATCGATCTTTTCTAGTTTATTAATTTTGTCTAATAATTAATTAAGAGTAAGAGGATTCACCAGGTCATTGATACGGATAATATCCAAATACCAAATACGCTCACTGTGTGATCCATTGAAAGAAAAGTGAGTTGTTTTGGTGAACATCAAACAAAAAACTTGCTCTTCTTCCGTAAAAAATTCTTCTAAAAATACCGAACCCAATCGTTGCATAAAAGTTCGTACCGTACTTTTATGTTTACGAGCTAAAGTTCTAGCACATGAAAGTCGAAGTATATATTTTAGTCGATACAAAATCCGTTTTTTCGAAGATCCACTATGATAATGAAAAAGATTTCTACATATCCGACCAAAACGATCAAGAATATCACAATCTGATAAATCGGTCCAAACGGCTTTACTAATAGGATGCCCTGATCCAGTACAAAATTGAGCTTTTGATAAGGATCCAACGAGGCAAGTAGCAGGGACTGTGGTATCGAATTTTTTCATTCGAGTATCTATTAGAAAAGAATTCTCCAACATTTGATTCCTTACTAACAAAGTATTTATTGGTACACTTGGAAGGTACCCCAAGAAATCGAAGCAAGAGTTTGTTAATTGGTTTAGGCGAATCCTTTGTGGTTGAGTCCAAAAAGAGAAAAAATATTGCGAGAAATTGACAAGGTAAGATTTCCATTTCTTCTTTAAAAGAAGAGTTCCTTTTGATGCAAGAATTGCCTTTCCTTGATATCGAACATAATGTATAAGAGGATCCATAAAGAACCATATGGTTTTCCGAAAAAAACCTGGGTACATTACCCAAAAATGTTCCATCTTCCCAGAAAAGTGGATTCGTTCCAGAAAGGTTCCAGAAGAGGTTAATCGTAAGCAAGAAGATTGTTTACGAAGAAACAATAAGAAAAATTCATATTCTGATACATAAGAGTTATATAGGAATTGAAATAGTCTTTTATTTTCTTTTTTAAAAAGAAAAAAAGATTTCATTGAAGTAATAAGACTATTCCAATTCGAATAATAGTTGAGAAAGAATCGCAATAAATGCAAAGATGGAACATCTTGAATCCGGTATTCAAGGAGTTGAACCAGGATTTCTAAATGGATAGGATAGGGTATTTCTATATGTGATAGATAATGTAAATGCAAAAATTTGTCTTCTAAAAAAGGAAATATTGAATGAATAGATTGTAAATTTTGAAACTTTGGTATTTCTTTTTCTTCCGAACAAGATGGTTGCCCTAGCGAAAGTGGGATTTCTACAACGATCGCAAACCCCTCAGATAGAATCTGAGAATAAAACTCTAAAAAAAAATAATTGCTGTGATCCAACAATCGATCTTGGTTAGGCTGATTAACCAAATTAATCCAAAAATTCTGCTGATACATTCGAATAATTAAACGTTTCACAAGTAGTGAACTAAATTTCTTGTTATTACAACCAAAAATTTCCACAGGCTCGGCACCATTTAATCCATAATCATGGGCAAATGCATAAATATATTCCTGAAAGAGAAGTGGGTAGACGAAGTATTGTTGACGAGATTTCTGTTTTTCTGAATACCCTTCGAATTTTTTCATTTGTATTTCTACTTGTTGAATCAGAGAAAAAAAGCATTTCTCGGTTTATCAAATGATGATACATAGTGCAATATGGTCAGAACAAGGTGTTGCATAATACAAACCCTGGAAAGAAAGGGAGTCTAATCCATAGATCTTTTTCCGCTCCTTTTCTTTCTATCCAATTAGTTTATGTTTGTTCTAATTACAAAACAAACAAGAACTAATCTTTTATTTTTGCAGGCCAATCGCTCTTTTGACTTTGGAATACAGTCTCTTTATCAATATACTGTTTCTTTTACACATTCAATTCATAACATCCCTTTTCAATCCATAATCAAGAATAATTAGGATTTCTAAAAAAAAAGTAAAAGGTCCACTCATAGGAAAACCTAACCTTTCCCCGCATCAGGCACTAATATATTTTTAACGTCTAATTAGATCGGGGAATCCTTCCAATTAAGAAGTTAAGCTCGTTGCTTTTTATTTTATCAGAATTAGAGCCAGGCTCTATCCATTTATTCACTAGACCCATAAAATCGGAATTTTTTTTTGAAAAAAAAAATTCCGATTTTATTACGACATGCTACTTTTTCCATTCATTACCTTTGAGGATCAGTCGTGGTCTTCTAGACTCTACCAAGAGTCTGGACGAATTTGTTGCTTCATCCAAATGTGTAAAAGATCATAGTCGCACTTAAAAGCCGAGTACTCTACCATTGAGTTAGCAACCCAGATAAAATAGGATCTCTTAGACACGATCGAAATCCAAAAATCGATGGAATTACACCGGACGCTCCTGTCAAAACATTGAATTAGCAAGACATCAAAAGAAAGATTTTATCACCCATTAAAAACACTCAAATACCAAAATGAACTGATCCCGTTAAATTTCACTAACGGTAAAAAAGGAGCGGTCCCAATCACAATGGCAAAATTGCATTTTTTTGGCAATCTCTTTAAATAAGGAAATCTTCTATGAGAATACATGCAAGGGGGACAACCCTATCATTTGAGCGAAGTGTAGACAGAAATACCTAATATGGAGTGACGATAAAAAGACCCTGCTATCTACAAATTCTATTTGTTCAATAGACCTTTGTCAATGGAAATACAATGCAATTAGATACAAAAAGGAAATAAAATAAGGACTTTTGTTGGATTGGCACGACATAAATGCAGCAAAAAAAAATAGGACTAAGAAAGAGGCAAATTGTGTCTAAATAATTAATAGTAGCGACCCTCTCCTACTTTTTTATTCATTTAGTTTTTCAATTAACTCAAAGTTCGTTCTTTATCTTTAAAGAATTCTGCCTTCTTTAAAATATCATAAACTGTTCTTGTAGGTTGAGCACCCTTTTCAAGGAAATAGAGAATAGCAGGAACATTTAAACAAGTTTGATTTTTTATTGGATCATAAAAACCCACTTTTTGAAGATCTCTTCCTTCTCTTCGAGATCGAACATCAATTGCAACGATTCGATAGATAGCTTATTGGGATAGATGTAGATAAACAACCCCTCCCCTAGAAACGTATAGGAGGTTTTCTCCTCATACGGCTCGAGAAAATGATTCCAATTTCTGTCTATAATACAAGTAGATAGAAATTAGATTATGACTTGCATTAATTTCCTTAAAGAAAAGAAAAAACAAATTTCATTTATACTCATGACTCAAGTTGGCTAATTTTGACTGACAGACTTCAAAAGAAAAACCCTTCGAAATTTTTTGAGTCGTCTCTAAACTCTTTTCTTTATCTCATCTCGAACAAATTTACTTTTATTCCTTATTCTGATCTAATTCTATTGTTGAGACGGTTGAAAATCGTGTTTACTTGTTCCGGAATCCTTTATCTTTGATTTATGAAATCCTTGGGTTTAGACATTACTTCGGGAATTCCTATTCTTTTTTCTTTCAAAAGAGTAGCAACATACCCTTTCTTTTTTCTTATTTCCTTCAATAAAACATTTCACTCTTCTATATAAATCCAATATGAACGATTGATTCAGATAGACTTTTAATCGAAAAAGTTTTTCCAATCTTCCAAAATGGGACTTTTTTCTTATTTTAACCTTTTGATTTCTATATTAAGGATAGACTGACAAAGTTGGCCTAATTTATTAGTTTTTACTAACCCTAGATTCTTTCCCTTGATAAAAAAGAAATTCTGTCCTCTCGAGCTCCATCGTGTACTATTTACTTAACAAACAACCCAGCGCAAATTCGGTTCGGGACGAATAGAACAGACTATGTCGAGCCAAGAGCATTTTCATTACTATGGAAAATGATGGATAGCAAAATCCACAATCGATCATGTCCTTCAAGTCGCACGTTGCTTTCTACCACATCGTTTTAAACGAAGTTTTACCATAACATTCCTCTAATTTCATTGCAAAATGGTATCGAGAATTGATCCAATATGTAAGGAATCATGAATAGTCATTGCTTTTGTATACTAATTCAAACTTGCTATCTATGGAGAAATATGGATAAAAGAAATAAGTATTTATCTGGGAACACTCTGCAAAGATCCAATATATTTAAACTCATATTCTATCATATGAATGAAACATAGTTCGAAAAAGAGGAATAAAATAGTTTGCTTAACTTAAGACTTATTTATTATTTAATTTCCATTCTCAACAGATAACTCAAGATGATCAATCCTGAAATGAGAAGGATCGACTCTTCCCCAACAAATAAACTATCAACCTCCAGTTGAATTAATTTAACTAATTCATATATTTTTCTGTAACAAAAACAATTAACTATTAACCAAATAAGCTATGTCAATGAAAAGATTGGTAGTTTGGGGGTAGTTATAAAATTCTCACACTTCTTCGACTCGAATAACAAAAGAAAGAAAATTTTTTTTGTAAAGTAAAATTAAGGTCTTATTTTTTACTTATAGCATTCTTTCTTTTAGGTAAAAGAAAGAACTAAAAATAAAAAATAAGAAAAGTACTATTTTTTTTTTAATCCATACCGAAATGGATCATTCTGGATATTTAAAGAATCACAGATCGAGATCGTTTTTGCTTAACCAAAGAAGGACCCTTCTTTTTTACTAATAATACAACAAATAATACAACAAAACTAATAATACAACAAAAGAAAAATTGATCTCGATCATAAAGGGATAGGTCTCATTTTCTATACAGTGTTTTACCTCATTAATCATGAAAATAAAGATATTAAATTTGACTGGACTTGACACTTGATTTTTTTTTCTGAGAAAGAAAATGAATGCTTCGAAATACATCTAATCCACGAGTTCATAAGAGATAATTATTCTCTTTAATAAACTTTTTTTGTGTCGTGCAGAGCACAATACGATTCTATCTTTCGCTTCATCAGAAAAAATCTGGGACGGAAGGATTCGAACCTCCGAGTAACGGGACCAAAACCCGCTGCCTTACCACTTGGCCACGCCCCATTTCGTTTTATCCGACACTAATAAACAGTATTATAATAAACAGTATTATTTTTATATATTATTCGTCAATCCCACTTCAATTACCTAAAAAATGAGGGATATTTTCTTGCTAGGATTCTAGACATGCGGATAATATAGAATCCAAAAAATGCATTGATCATTACATGGAATTCTATTAAGATATTATATGAAAGTCGAATTTCTTCCATTCTCATTTGAGAATGCGAATACAAGGAGGTATTTTGTGTTTGGGAAAGTCCGAAGAAAAAAGGATTTTGAATCCACCCTTTCTTTTGCTTTTTTCCCTTAGAAAAATAACTCAATCAAAATCCAATTATCTACTCTACAAGAACGAAATGCTTGGTATGCCTAATATACTTAGTTTAACCTGTATCTGTTTTAATTCTGTTCTTTGTCCGACTAGCTTTTTCTTCGCCAAATTACCCGAAGCTTATGCCATTTTCAACCCAATCGTGGATGTTATGCCTGTCATACCTGTACTCTTTTTTCTATTAGCGTTTGTTTGGCAAGCCGCTGTAAGTTTTCGATGAAATCTTTACTATCTCTGTCTGCCAATGTATTCATTCCAAAAAAAAATGGATAAGAGCCAAGAAGTCTTATATTATGAACCTTCGATTCTAAAATTGAAATTCTTCTACATTGAATGTATAGCTGCAGCAATAAATTTGGATCCGCCTTTCTATCCCCTGCGGCTACGTTGAGCAGGTACCTTTAGGTACCCACACAATACCTAAACAAATTTTTGATATTGATAAGAGTGCTTTTTATAAAGCAATTCTTGCAATTTTTTTTAAGAATTGATTTTTACATTTTTAGGTGTCAAAATAAAAAAAATAGGTGTCAAAATAAAAAAAAACCATCCTAGTGGATCTGTGTGGTAAAGAAAAATGGGTAATCTATTCCTTAACAAAAAAAATCTTGGAGATTATGTAATGCTTACTCTCAAACTTTTTGTTTATACAGTAGTGATATTCTTTGTTTCCCTCTTTATCTTTGGATTCTTATCTAATGACCCAGGACGTAATCCTGGGCGTGAGGAGTAAAAATCCAAAATTTTTGGGAATTTTTTCTTACAAATTGGATTTATTTCGTACATTTATCTATGAGAAAATCCGGGGGTCAGAATTCCTTACAATTCGAAAGTTCCAAATAATCCGAAGGGGCGGAAAGAGAGGGATTCGAACCCTCGGTACAAAAAAATTGTACAACGGATTAGCAATCCGCCGCTTTAGTCCACTCAGCCATCTCTCCCCGTTCCAAATCGAAAGGTTTTCGTGATATGACAGAGGCAAGAAATAACGATTGCAAAAATCCTTCCTTTTTCTTTCATTTCAAAAGTGCATAAAAATTATATTGCCAATTCCATTTTAATTATATTCTTTTTTCTTATCTTAATGTTAATAAAAAAAAGAAGAAAATTCTTGTTTTTTCTTTCCAAAATTCGATATAGGCTGGGCTGAGATGAGAGACAATCAGATAAATTTTCTCTTCAGCGGGCAGTTCCATATAGGATTTGTTAGAATAAAACAAGTAGGTTATAAAAAAAACTCTTTTTTTTCGATTATTTATCCACAAAGCAAAAAAGGTTCTTATGAAACCCACAATAAAATTAGAAAGAAAGATAAAGTAAGTAGACCTGACCCCTTGAATAATGCCTCTATCCGCTATTCTGATATATAAATTCGATGTGGATGAAATTGGTGTATAAGCGGATTTTTTGTATTTCCTTAGACTTAGATCGGGCAAGGCAATAATTTTTCGCTCTTTACGATTTCATATTCTTGTTACTATACGTTCTATAGGAATAAGAAGAAATCGCAACTCTTTTCCGTTACACATAAAAAGGGTTTCAAAAGTCAATTTTTCTTTTCAATATCTTTCTTTTTTTCAGAATCCTATTTTTGTTCTTCCACCCATGCAATAGAGAGCGAATGAGAAAAGAAGGGTTTTTTTTCCCTTAAAAGATAGGCTTTGAAATAGGAATCATGGAATAATGCTGAATTCAAATGTTTATTTTTTTATTTCTATAGTATAAGAAAAGAAAAATAAATTGAATGAAATTCGTGGATTTACCACGACCTTGGTTGTGACCCCATAGATAAAAATGCAAAATTTCTATCTTCGAGACCATTCTATCTTCGAGACCATTGAAAAAGGGCATTGAACGAGAAAGAAATCGTCCACAGATAATCAAACTATCGTATGCCCTGGAAGTAATATGAGGTGCTCGGAAATGGTTGAAGTAATTGAATAGGAGGATCACTATGACTATAGCCCTTGGTAGAGTTACTAAAGAAGAAAATGATCTATTTGATATTATGGACGACTGGTTACGAAGGGACCGTTTCGTTTTTGTAGGATGGTCCGGCCTATTGCTCTTTCCTTGTGCTTATTTCGCTTTAGGGGGTTGGTTTACAGGGACTACTTTTGTAACTTCTTGGTATACCCATGGATTGGCTAGTTCCTATTTGGAAGGTTGCAATTTCTTAACCGCGGCGGTTTCCACTCCTGCCAATAGTTTAGCACACTCTTTGTTGCTACTATGGGGCCCGGAAGCACAGGGGGATTTTACTCGTTGGTGTCAATTAGGTGGTCTGTGGACTTTTGTCGCTCTCCATGGGGCTTTTGCACTAATAGGTTTCATGTTACGTCAATTTGAACTTGCTCGGTCTGTTCAATTGCGGCCTTATAATGCAATTTCATTCTCTGGTCCAATCGCAGTTTTTGTTTCCGTATTCCTTATTTATCCACTGGGACAATCTGGTTGGTTCTTTGCGCCGAGTTTTGGCGTAGCAGCTATATTTCGATTTATCCTTTTCTTCCAAGGATTTCATAATTGGACGTTGAACCCATTTCATATGATGGGAGTTGCCGGAGTATTAGGCGCAGCTTTGCTATGCGCTATCCATGGGGCTACCGTAGAAAACACTCTATTCGAAGATGGTGATGGTGCAAATACCTTCCGCGCTTTTAACCCAACTCAAGCTGAAGAAACGTATTCAATGGTCACTGCTAACCGCTTTTGGTCCCAAATCTTTGGTGTTGCTTTTTCCAATAAACGTTGGTTACATTTCTTTATGCTATTTGTACCCGTCACCGGTTTATGGATGAGTGCTATTGGCGTAGTTGGCCTGGCTCTGAACCTACGTGCCTATGACTTCGTTTCCCAGGAAATCCGTGCAGCGGAAGATCCTGAATTTGAGACTTTCTACACCAAAAATATTCTTTTAAACGAGGGTATTCGTGCGTGGATGGCAGCTCAGGATCAGCCTCATGAAAATCTTATATTCCCTGAGGAGGTTCTACCACGTGGAAACGCTCTTTAATGGAACTTTCGTTTTAGCTGGTCGTGACCAAGAAACCACCGGCTTTGCTTGGTGGGCTGGGAATGCCAGACTTATCAATTTGCCCGTGCTTGCTGGTGTCAGGGTTGCAGATAAGTTGTTTCGGTGCCATTTCCTTTGTTATGAATGAAAGGCATTTTGGTTGAATAACCAGGTAATTTGTCCTAAGTATAAAATTTTGGTTGAATAACCAGGTAATTTGGTTGTTTTCATACATTCGTCAATTCGTAAATCAGTAGTTACAATAGGTGATTCCGTCCTTTCGGCAGGAAGTACTACATAAGATAGCTGTGGTTTCCTACTGTCCATTCGGCAAGAAGAAGTAAGTACATAGCGATTTCCGCCCTTTTAAAAGTAGATTTGCCTCCCCGGTAACCGCAGTAGCTTGAGTCCTGACAAGTGAAATTCCCAATTCACACACAGAGGTGAGAAAGCTTATGTGTGCCCTTATAGCCGCATAGTTGTTGCAAGGCTTTCGTGAGCAAGGTTACATTTTCTTCCCTTCTGTCTACACAAATAGCATCTCTTTTCCAGATGTTCAATCCACAACTTCCTTTAAGAATGAGTTGGTCTGGTCCTCTTTTTAACGACAAGGTCAAAGACTTGTTGTCCCAATAAAAGGGGCTTATGGTCCTCATCCAGTCCATCCCAAGAACTACATCATATGTTCCCAAATCTATCACCCTCAGGTCTACCTGAAATGAATGACCTTGCAATTCCAGTTTTACCCCGACACACTTTCCTTCACTGCACACTTTAAAACAAAAACTTCTGTTAGGTTCTTATCTTAGATTCCGTCTATACGGAGTCTAGACCTTTTCTTCTTTTACTTCACACAAAAAAAAGAAATATTGAAGAATATAGAATATATTCTAATAAATGGGCAATAGTTAGGAGAGGTGCGCCAGAAGGTAAGGTGGACAGACCAGAGGAGTAGGGGTGCTTCCGATACCACCATGATCGGTAATGGAACGCTACGTCCTTGCTTTCTTTATGCCTCAAGGCTAATTGAATGAATTGAGGTTTAGTAAAAGCCATTCGATTGATCAGAAAGGAAAACCAAACCTGTAAAGAACTTCTACTATGGATTGGATTGCCGGTGCGCATTAGTCCGACCAGATGATAGATGATCTGCCCGCCTCGTCCTATTCCATTCTTTTTTCTTTGAATGGAGCCTTAGCGAGTTCCGTTGCAGCCAGTTCGAATTCGGACAGTAGGCCTCCCAACTCGCTACAAGGCAAGAACCAACCACTATAAGTCAACTCCAATAAAGAAGCTTGGTGGAAAGAAGGAAAGAGAGAAAAAGCTACGTCTCTTTGATCAGTTATCCTTTCAAAAATAATAGGTTTTGAGACCCCTCTACTCTATTTGTCTAGGATGGGGTTAGGTTTGCTATTGGACGGCTTTCTCGATTATAGGGGCAGACTTTCTTGGAAATGGCTTTATTGCTATCCACTTTCCTAAGCTTTATAATAGACTAACTAGCCTGGCTTACTTTCTAGCCTGTCAACCTGCTCTGACATACCCTTCTAGCTCACTTGAAAGGAGAGTTGTTGCTACTGTATGAAAGTCTCGATTAAAGAAAGGGATAAAAAGACATACATTCACTCGGTTTTTGCGTTGTTTTGATGTTTCCTTCCATTCATAAGAAGAAAGAGGTTATCTTTTAGCTCCGGGTCCGACTTATAAATAGGGTACTACTTGACCTTAGGATCGAATCAGGCTCTCCTTGGGATAAGCCAGAGAATGGATCAGCCGGGCGAAGTAAGTGATATGATCTCCAGGATTCTAAATTCCATGCCCGGGGAAGTCTAAGAGGATAAAGGAGGATGTTCCCTGCGGGGCATTTCGCGGGGTTAGGATGTGCATGTTTACCAAATGAGCGGAAGACTTGACGCGAGCCAATGAAGCGCTGCTAAGGCGCTCCGGCTTTCCCCTGTTGAGTCGCTCTTTCCTGACCTTCTAAGTGAGTTCTAGCTTGAGCTGGCATAGTTTGTTCCCTTACTTTAGCTTGTAGGCCAAGGTGGAGAATCCATACGGAATGGACGAGGAATTGAGGTAGGGAAAAGAATCCTTACTCGGAACGAGCCCAAGATAAAAGGTCTAGTCCAATTTTAGTCTTGGTTGTACATCGGTACTACGCACGGTAGGCATTTCTTCCAGTTATCGGGACTTGCACTTGCTTTTTCCGGCCTTAGTGGTATTTTAATGATTATCTTCCCCTAGCCCCGTCCTTCCATCATAGCTTAGTTAGCTAGCTACTTCATTTTGTGCTAAAGCCCCTCGATACATAAGTGCTCTCATTCCTAGAACCCACCCGGGGCGAGTTGGTAACCGTAAACCATTGATCTACGAATTCAAGTGAATGAAAATGTAGATAGATTTTCTCCTACTTCTGTAACATAACTTCTCTACGGATAAGCTTCAACTACTGAATGAAGAGATAGTGAGACCTACCTAGCAACGAGAAATACTAGAACAGAAATTCCTTGCCTTGACTCGCCTACTTCTCCAGTCTTTGATGTTGCTTTCCTGGCTTTCGATTCCTATTCGTCTGATGTGTTGATGCTTGAGAAGAAGCTTTGGCACTGACACCTTACTTTCTTTCGCATAGGGCTTTAACAGATAAACTCTTTACAATACTTTATGCAGTAAAACAAGAGGAAGAAAAGAAAGGATCCATGATGTGCATGTGCCTTTTGGTCTTGTACCAACGCTCTTTAATAACGAGCCTTTCCAGCAATGGGGCCTAGGGACCGATATGATGATTGGTTTAGGTAGGGCGGCCGGAGGTAGGTTTTCAAATCAGTAAGTAAATTAGGGTCACGGCTGGAAAAACCATGTGTTTACAGGCCGCGGAAATCTCTCGCACTCTCAAAAGGTGGGGCGCTTACGCTTAAGTCGATGGAACTTAAGGTTGAAATAACACTGGGAGTCTGCTGCTCATTCTACTGCAAAACCAACCCGGAGTCGTGGGAAAAGAAAGAATGATCTGGAAGAATGGAAAGAATAATAAATTCTTTCCATTCTTGCCTAGTGACTAAGATTTTCACACTTGTTGTGTCTAGGCTGCAAAGATTTTCTCATAAAACACTAACTGAAGTGTTAGAGGGATTCACTTTCGATAAGAATCCAAAAGCAAGTTCCCTATACTACCTTCTTTCCCTCCTCTGTTTCTGTCTTTAAGAGGCAGTGCATCCGGCAGGAATCGAACCTACTTTTTGACCCATTTTGCCTTTCTAGGTTGGTGGGCGCTTTCACCATTCAGCCATGGATGCTT
>Ga0268264_10003576_pt1 | contig 13385 bp, 7 predicted proteins | sample KBSSwiS32_FD_190357 | JGI IMG/M metagenome (GOLD analysis project Ga0268264, IMG submission 190357) | Switchgrass rhizosphere microbial communities from Kellogg Biological Station, Michigan, USA - KBS Switchgrass S3-2 (SPAdes) (version 2) | ecosystem: Host-associated > Plants > Roots >...
TCGTCGATGTCGCGGCCGGGCGCGTCGAAGCGTACTGCGAACTGCACATCAACGCGTGGGATTGCGCGGCGGGCATCGTCCTGGTGCGCGAAGCCGGCGGGTTCGCCAACGACTTTTTCGCCGGCGACGGGGTCAACGCCGGCAATCCGTTAATTGCGACCAACGCGGCGCTTTGCGCTAAGCTAGCCGCCGTGATCGGCATTTCCATAACAGGCTAACGTAAGGAGGAATCATGCGTATGTTTCATTGGCTTCGCGCGATCGTGCCCGCACTGGCGATGGCGGCCCCGTTGACCGCTGCCGCGCAAGGCGAGCTGGTCGTCTATTGCACGCCGCAGGAGGAGTGGTGCCGGCCGATGGTCACGGCATTCGAGAAGGCCACCGGCATCAAGGTGCTGATGACACGCAAGAGCTCGGGTGAGTTCTATGCGCAGATCAAGGCGGAAGCAGCGAACCCGCGCGGCGACATCTGGTGGGGCGGCACCGGCGACCCGCACCTGCAAGCCGCCGAGGAAGGGCTGACCGAGCCTTACAAGTCGCCCAAGCTCGCGGAGTTGCAGGACTGGGCGGTGCGCCAGGCCGAAGCATCGAAATACCGTACGGTCGGCGTCTACGCCGGCGCGCTGGGCTACAGCTACAACACGGACCAGCTGAAAAAGAAGAACATTCCCGAGCCCAAGTGCTGGGCGGACCTGACCAAGCCCGCGTTCAAGGACGAGATACAGGTCGCCAATCCCAATTCGTCGGGTACGTCGTACACGATGCTCGCGACGCTGGTGCAGCTCATGGGCGAGGACAAGGCGTTCGAATACCTGAAGGGGCTGCACAAGAACATCAATCAATACACCAAGTCGGGCGCGGCGCCGGCACGCGCGGCGGCCACCGGCGAAAGCATGGTCGGCATCACGTTTTTGCACGACGCGGTTACGCAGGCGGTCAACGGCGCGCCGGTGAAGATTATCGCGCCGTGCGAAGGGACCGGCTATGAAATCGGCAGCATGAGCATCATCAAGGGTGCCAAGAACATGGAGAACGCCAAGAAGTGGTACGACTGGGCACTCACTCCGGAGGCACAGGCGATCGGTGCGCAAGCCAAGGCGTATCAGGTGCCGTCGAACAAGAACGCGCCAATCCCGCCGCAAGCGCCCAAGCTCGCCGACATCAAGCTCATCAACTACGACTTCGCCAAGTACGGATCCTCGGCCGAGCGGCAGCGCCTGCTGACCAAGTGGGACAAGGAAGTCTCGACGCTGCCGAAGTAACGCATAGCAGCTTCAGGCGGCCCCGTGGAAAACACCGCGCTCGCGCCGGCCGTCTTCGCACCGGCGGCGCGCGATCGCGCGACGGTGTATGTCGCCGGCGCGGCGCTCGCCGCGCTGGTCCTGGTGCCGTGGGCCGCCAGCGGCGGCCCGTCGGCACTGCTGCGCGCATGGAATGGCGACACCGCGATGTGGCCGCTGCTTGCAGCGGCTGTGGTCGCGATGATCTGCGTTGCGCGCGAGTACGATCGCGCCGCGGCGGTTGCCGCTGCCGGCGCTGTCGTGTGGGCGTTCGCAGCCGCGTTCGCAGCCGGACCGGCCGGTCCGTCGTTCGGCATTGGCGCCGCGATTGCGCTCACCGCGCTGACTGTCTGCTTCGCGCGTTCGATCGCGCGGCGCGGCGTATTCGCCGGCGATCCGACCGTCGCGACGATCGTGGTCGTGATCGCCTCGTTGCTCACCGTGTTCATCTTCTTCCCGGTCGCGAAGGCGCTGATCGCCGCAGTGTTCGATACGCAAGGCCGCTTCGCGCCGCAGCTCGCGGTGCAGCGCCTGTTGACCGAGGACATCTGGGGCATGGGCTGCCTGGGCGGTGGCACGCGCTGCGGTGTGGCGATCAACTCGGCGCTTCTCGCGACGATCGTCGGCGTGCTGTCCACCCTGATCGGTCTCATCTTCGCGCTGGTCGTGCAGCGCGGCGGCCGCCGCTATTCCGGCGTGCTGAAGCTGATGTCGATCCTGCCGATCGTCACGCCGCCGTTCGTGATCGCGCTGGCGCTGGTCGTGCTGTTCGGGCGCACCGGGCTCGTCACCGGCTGGCTCGACGCGTGGTTCGGCATCGCGCGCTCGCGCTGGCTCTACGGGTTACCCGGCGTGACGCTGGCGCAGCTCCTCACGTTCTCGCCGATCGCGTTCATGATCCTGTACGGCGCGCTCACCGCGATCAGCCCGGCGCTGGAAGAAGCGGCGCAAACGCTGCGCGCAGCGCGCGGCCGCGTGTTTCGCACGGTGACGTGGCCGCTGCTGCGTCCCGCGCTCGCCAACGCCTTTCTGCTGGGCTTCGTGGAAAGCCTCGCGGATTTCGGCAATCCGATCGTGCTCGCCGGCAATTTCGATGTTCTGTCGACGAAGATTTTTTTCGCCGTCGCCGGCGCACAGCACGATCCGGGACGCGCGGCTGCGCTCGCCGCCGTGCTGCTCGGGCTCACGTTGCTCGCGTTCTGGTTGCAGCAGCGCTGGGTCGGACGACTGTCGTACGTGACGGTGACCGGCAAGGGCGACGGCGGACTGCCCGCGAAATTGCCGCGCAAGCTGTGGTATTCATGCTTCGGCATCGCAGCGATCTGGATCCTTTTCACACTCGTGTGCTACGTGATCATTTTCATCGGTGGCTTCGTCAAGGACATCGGCCGCGGCGACATGACGCCGACGTTCGGCCACTTCCTGGCAGGCTTCGGCATAACATTGGATACGAAAGGCACTATCTTCACCGGCTCCGCCTGGGACAGCCTGTTCACCACGATCGAGGTCGCGGCCATCTCCGCACCGCTGACCGCGATGGTCGGATTGCTCGCCGCGTACGTGATCACGCGCCATCGCTTCGTCGGCCGCCGCGCGTTCGAGTTCCTGACGATGGTCAGCTTCGCGATTCCGGGCACGGTGATCGGCGTTTCCTACATCGTGGCGTTCAACGTGGCGCCGCTCGAGCTGACCGGCGGCATGGCGATCCTCGTGCTGTGCTTTGTGTTCCGCAACATGCCGGTGGGCGTGCGCGCCGGCGTTGCCGCACTGGCGCAGATCGACAAGACGCTCGACGAAGCGTCGTCGACGTTGCGCGCGTCGACGTTGCGCACGCTGCGCGAAGTCATTCTCCCGCTGTTGCGTCCGGCCATTCTGGCCACGCTGGTGTTCAGCTTCACGCACGCGATGACCGCGGTCAGCGCGGTGATCTTCCTCGCGACCGCCAAGTACAATCTCGCCACCGTCTACGTGATCAACCGCGTCGAGGCCGGGGAATATCCGCTCGCGATTGCCTATTCGGCCGTGCTGATCCTGGTGATGCTCGTCGTATTGCTCGCGATGCAGAAACTCGTCGGCGAGACACGGCTCGGTCGCCGCGCCGCAGCTGCTCCCGTTCTCGTTACAGGACACTGATGAATATCCCCCCACGCTCGCTTCGCTCGCTGCCCCCCAGGGGGCTGGTCAGTTCCTCGGGACGGCCCTTCGGAACTGAGATGAGACATCCCCCCACGCTCGCTTCGCTCACTGCCCCCCAGGGGGCTGGTCGGTCCCTCGGGGCGGCCCTTCGGAACCGACATGGCTAAAGCAGACGGTGGTGTGGTCTTCGAGCGGGTCACCAAACGGTACGGCAACGTCACCGCGGTCGACGCGGTTTCGTTCGAAGTGGCGCAAGGCGAGCTCGCCACGCTGCTGGGACCTTCGGGCTGCGGCAAGACGACCACGTTGCGAATGGTCGCCGGGCTCGAGGCGGTGACCAGCGGCCGCGTGCTCATCGGCGGCACCGATGTCACGCTGCGCGCGGCGAACGAGCGCAACGTCAGCATGGTGTTCCAGTCGTACGCGCTGTTTCCGCACATGACAGTGCTCGAGAACGTCTGCTATGGCCCGCTGTCGATGCACATCGACAAGGCGAAGGCGCGCGACATGGCGCGCGATAAATTGAAGATGCTCGGCCTGGCCGATTTCGAGGCGCGGTTGCCCTCCGAGCTCTCCGGCGGACAGCAGCAGCGCGTCGCAGTGGCTCGGTCGCTCGTGCTCGAGCCGGCCGTCTTGCTCTTCGACGAACCGCTGTCGAACCTCGACGCGAAGCTGCGCCGGCGCGTGCGGGAGGAAATCCGCGAGCTGCAGCAGGCGTTGGCCCTCACCGTGTTGTACGTGACGCACGACCAGGAGGAGGCGCTGGCCGTCTCCGACCATATCATCGTAATGAACGGCGGCACCATCGCGCAACAGGGAACGCCCGACGAGCTCTACGAAACCCCGCAGAGCAGGTTTCTCGCCGACTTCATCGGCGACGCCAATCTGGTCGACGGCGAGCTCGTCGTCGATGCGCACGGCACGTCGTTCGTCGCCGGCGGCATCAAGGCGCCAGTCCACGCCGACGGCATGGCGGCGGGCCCGGCGACGCTAGCGGTGCGACCGCAACGGCTTCGGCTCGTCGATGCGGCGCAAGGCGTGCTGCCCGGCGTGGTCAAGCGCGCGTCCTACCTCGGGAGCCGCATCGAGTACGTCGTAGTCACCGCATGGGGAGAGCTGCTCGTGTTCGACGTCGAGGCGCGCACCGCGCGCCGGCGCGAGGACGCGGTCGGCGTCGCGTTCGACCGCGATGCGGTGATCGTGCTCAAGCGCTGATTCAGGCCTGAATGGCGGCGCCGCATCTCACGATCCGCTACGAGGCGGCACGCGTTCTCGCGCGTCAGGCGGGTCTCGTCGCGCTCGACTATTTCCGCAATCGCGCGCAGCTCGTCGTCGAATTGAAAGGCCCTTCCGACTATGTGAGCCACGCCGACCGCGACGTGGAAAACGTCATCCGGCGCGAGCTGGCTGCCGCGTTTCCCGACGACGTCTTTCTCGGCGAGGAAACGGCGGCGCAGTTCACGGGACCCGTGGATCGCTGCTGGGTGGTCGACCCGATCGACGGCACGCACAATTTCCTGCGCGGCGTGCCGTACTGGAACGTCGCGATCGGCTACGTCGAGAACGGGCGCACGGAGATCGGCCTGGTCTACGATCCTTCCGCCGACGCGCTCTATCACGCGCTGCGCGGAACCGGCGCGTGGTGTACTACGCCCGACGGGCAGGCGCGCCTCCATGCGGCCGGGACGCAGGAGCTGGCCGGTTCCTACGTCGCGCTGGGCCACCACGATCGCGCGTTCGAGCCGCGCTATCTTGCGATTCGGCGCCGGATGATGGAAGCGGGTGTGGCGATGCGCAACTTCGGGTCGGCCGCGCTGCAGCTCGCACACGTCGCAAGCGGTCGGCTGGATGGATTCATCGAGTTGCAGCTGTCCGCGTGGGATGCGGTGGCGGCACTGCTGCTCGTCGAAGAAGCAGGCGGGTATCACCTGCCGTTCGTGACCGCGACGCCGACGGCGAAAGCGGCGTGCGTCGCCTGCGCGCCAGGCATTGGTCCGGCGCTGGCCGAATTGGTTGGCCCGATCTGAACGGCCCTATTTTTTATCGAAATCGCCCGCGAACGCGGTCGCGAATTCGCCGGGCTTCACATATTTGCGCAGTGCCGCGTTGACATCCTGAGTGGTCAGCTTCTCGATCGCCGCATCCACGGCCGCCGACGTCGCGAACGTGCGCCCGAGGAATGCCTGCGTGGCCAGCGCACCGGCGATGCGGCCATCCTCGGTGCGGCCGAGAATGCGCTCCTGCATCACGCCTTCCTTGGCGGCCTTCACTTCCGCGTCGGTGAAGCCATCCTTCAACGCGCGGTCGAACTCTTCCGAAAACCCGGCACGCACCTTCGCCAGATTCTCGGGCGCGAAAATCGCGTAGGTCCCGACCGTGCTGTTCTGGTCGATCGCGTTCGGCTGGAAGAAGGTGCCCGCGCTATACGACAGGCCGTCCTTCTGGCGCAGCCGCTCGGACACCCGCGATGACGACGAATCGCCGAGGATGAAGCTTGTGACCAGCAACGCGGGATAGTCGGGATCGAGGTCGTTGAGCGCGATCCGTTCGCGGCCGAGCAGGAACGCGTTGGCCTTGTCCGGCACGATCAACCGCAGCGACGCCGGTTGGTTGGACCGGAACGGATCGGGGACGCGCGTATACGCCGATGGACTCTTCCAGTCGCCGAAGAGCTCGGTGACGAGGGCACGCGTGGCATCGGCGTCGAAATCGCCGACGATCGCGAGCTCCGCGTTGCTCGCGCCGTAGAACTGCGCGTGGAAGCGCTTGACGTCATCCGCGGTCACCGCGTTGTTGCCGGCGATGCTTTCCTCGACGGTCGGCACATAACGCGGATCGCCGGACGGATACGGATTGCCGTGGCGCTGCAACGCGCGCGAGGCGACATCCTGCGGATCGGTGCGCGATGCTTCGAACTTGGTCGCACGCTGCCGCTTCGCCTGGTCGAGCTCGCTGGCCGGGAACGACGGCTGCCGCAACACTTCGGCGGTCAGCCGCAACGTGTCCGCCAGTTGTGCGCGGAAGGTCTGGCCGGACGCCGAAGCGCTGGTTTGCGAGCCGTTGAACCCGACCTTGGCGCGCAGCTTGTCGAGCGTATCCTCGATTTCCTGCCGCGATTTTTTCGTCGTCCCTCGCGTCAGCATGCTGCCGGTGAGTGCGCCTACGGATGCCTTGCCGAAGACGGACTTCTCGTCGCCGAAGCGCAGCGTCAGACTGAAGTTGACCGCTTCGCCGCGCGATTTTTTCGGCAGCAGCGCCACCTTCATGCCGTTGCCGAGCACGAAGCGCTGCGTGCGCGCGTCGAGATTGGCCGGCGACGGATCGAACGTCTCGCCGGCCACGGCCGCGGTGTCGCCCTTGTAGTCCTTGAGCAGCGCCGCGACGTCGACCGCCGGCGGCAGCGGCGCACGATCGGGCTTGGGATCGGGAAGAAACTCGCCGACGGTCAGGTTGGAGCGCTTGAGATACGCGAGCGCGACGCGCTGGACGTCGGCCGGCGTCACCGTGCGATAGCGGTCGCGCTGGAGGAAGAACATCCGCCAGTCGCCAAGAGCAACGGACTCGGAAATGGCCACGCCGAGCGCCTGCGGATTGGCGAGCACGTCGTCGTAGTATTTGGCGTTCTTCGCGCGCACGCGCGCGACTTCCGCTTCGGTGATCGGCTCCTTCGCAATATTCTCGATCGTCGCGAGCATCGCCTCGCGCGCCGGCTCGATCGCCTGCCCGTCCGGGATCTGCGCGAAGAAGCTGAGCGTGCCGGGATCGACGCCGGTGATGCCCTCGGCCTCGACCGCGCTTGCTTTCCTGGTTTCCACCAGCGATTGGTAGAGACGGCCCGAGGGAGCAACCGTGAGGATATCGCCGAGCACGTCGATGGCCACCGCGTCCGGGTCCGCACCGCGCACCGTGTGGAACATCATGCCAAGGTACTTCGAATTCCCGACCCGCCGCAGCGTGGCCGAGCGTTCGCCATCCTGGACGGGTTCCTGCGTATAGATGCGGGGCAGCGTGCGCGCAGGCTTGGGAATGGGGCCGAAGTATTTGGCGATCAGCGCGAGCGTCGGGTCCGCATCGAGCTTGCCGGCGACGATCAATACGGCATTGTCCGGCTGGTAATACAGCTTGTAGAACGCCTGCAGGCGGCCGATGTCGACGTTCTCGATGTCCGACCGCGCGCCGATCGGCATGTGCCCGTAGTTGTGCCATTGGAACGCGGTGGACAGCATCTTGCCGAACAGCACGTTCTGCGGATTGTTCTCGCCGTTCTCGAATTCGTTGCGAACGACGGTCATCTCCGAGTCGAGGTCGCTCTTGCGGATGAACGAATTCACCATCCGGTCGGCTTCCATCGACAGCGCCCAGTCGAGGTTGTCGCTGGACGCGGAAAACGTCTCGAAGTAATTGGTACGGTCCCAGCCCGTGCTGCCGTTGAAGCGCATGCCCCGGCGGCCCAGCTCCTGCATGATGTTGCCGCGATTGGGCGTGCCCTTGAACACGAGGTGCTCGAGCAGGTGCGCCATGCCGGTCTCGCCGTAATTCTCGTGCGCGGCGCCGACCCGATACGTGACGTTGACGACCGTCGTCGGCTTCGAAGCATCGGGGAACAGCAGCACCGTCAGCCCGTTGGCCAGCTTGTATTCGGTGATCCCCTCCACACTCGGTCCCTGCGTGATCCCGGCGGGAAGCGCGGCGTGCGCGCCGAAGGCGACGAAGAGGGGGACCAGGAACGCCGCGACGAAGCGCGGCCATGAACGGTTGAACATGGGATGGGGCCGATGGAGTTGTGCGCGCGGAGTATAGCGCCGGCGCGCTTAACGATTCCTTAGCCGCACGACGAAGCGGCCCAGGCGGCGACGGGCCGTTGTCCGCGCCGACTTTCCGGTTGCTCGCGGGTTGGGCGAAAGACCGACGGGAAATCGCGCAAGGCTTTCGCCTTGCCTGCGAGCATCTCAGCGGCTGCGCGGCAGCATCGTCACGGCGACTGCGGTCACCGCGGCGATCGCGGCCAGCAGGCCCAGCAGGAAGGCGAAGCCGTTGGCCTTGACCAGCGGACCGAGCAGCCACACGGCGAGCGAGCTCACGCCGAACGCGATGGCCAGCCGCACGCCGGCCACGCGCGAGCGCATCCGGTCGTCGACATAGCGGACGATGAGCGCATCGGTGAACGGAATGGCGCCGAACACGAACGCCATGAACGCGATCGCCAGCGCGTAGAACGCCCAACCGTGCGCATGCATTGCGAGCGCGAACAGCGGGATCTGGACGAGCACGATCGTCAGGAACAGGCGCTTCAACGGATAGCGATCGATGGCGCGGCCGACGATCAGCTGCGCGAACGACGCCACGACGTACACGAGCCCCAGCAGCGCACCCAGCAGCGCCGGATCCGCGGTGACGGCCCGCATGCGGTCGTTCATGAGCTCGCCGTTGCCGTTGGTCGTGAAGTTGAAGAGGAGACTGCCGCACGTCGACGTGAGCGTCAGGACCAGCACGACGCGCGCGAGCTCGCTGCGCGGCAGATCCGATTGCTTCGACGCACGTTTGGCGGGCGCCGTATGCTCACGCGGGACGAGCCGTGCGAACAGGAATCCGAACGCGATCGATGCGATGCCCGGCACCACGAACGCCATCCGCCAGCCGAAATACTTGACGGTCAAGCCGGTCAGAACGGCGGCGACGGCAATGCCCAGATTGCCGACCAGACCGTTGACGCCGATGACGGCGCCCGGGCGAGTCGTACTTTGCACGAGCATTGGAATGCCGACCGGATGATAGATGGATGCGAACGCACCGAGCAGTGTCAACCCCAGCGCCATCTGCCATGCGTTCTGCGTGGCTGCGACCAGCAGGCACGTCGCGCCGATGCCGAACAGGAACACCAGCATCATCGCGCGCCGTCCCCAGTGATCGCCGAGGCGTCCCGCCGGCACCGAACCCAGCCCGAACAGCAGGAACGAACCCGTCGCGTACGGCATCAGGTCTTCCCAGCGCGCGAAGCCGAAGTCGATGGCGATCGCACCTACCGCCGTCGCGAAAACCAGCAGCACCAGATGATCGAGCGCGTGCGCGGCGTTGAGCAGCGACGTCGTGACGAGGCCGTGCGCAGCGAGCGGGGCGGCGCCGGGATTCGCGTGCGCAGCGAGCGTGGGACTGACGGTGGCCGGCGGCGGCATGGCGTGAAAATAACTGTCCCGGCGGCTTTGGTCGTGCCGGGGCGGTTTCGCTACTTTACCAAGAGCGGAGGCTGCATTCGCGGCGGAACGTATTGACGTTTACGTAAACGTAATATAGGCTGTCGATGCAAAGAAAAAAGTCCGGGCTGGCCGGACGCCACCTGCTGCTGCGGCTGGCGTAAGCTTTCCTGCAAAGAATGCCCGCTCGAGGTATGCCCGTGAACGACGCTTCCCGTCCGCCGCTCGTCTACAAACCCGTCGCCAAGGTGCGCTTCGTCACGGCGGCGAGCCTCTTCGATGGCCACGACGCCTCGATCAACATCATGCGGCGCATCCTCCAGGCGTCGGGCTGCGAGGTGATCCATCTCGGGCACAACCGCTCGGTCGAGGAGATCGTCACGTGCGCGCTGCAGGAAGACGCGCACGGCATCGCGATCTCGTCGTACCAGGGCGGCCACGTCGAGTTCTTCAAGTACATGCTCGATCTGCTGCGCGAACGCGGCGGCGGTCACATCAAGGTCTTCGGTGGCGGCGGCGGCGTGATCGTCCCGGCGGAGATCAATGAGCTGCACGACTACGGCGTCACCCGGATCTTCTCGCCCGAAGACGGGCAGAAGCTCGGTCTGCAGGGGATGATCAACGAGATCGTCGCCGCGTGCGACACCGAGCTCGCCATCGATTTTCCGGTGTCGCTCGACGCGCTGCGCGACGGCGATCGCTTCGCGCGCACGCACGCGTTGGCGCGCCTCATCACCGGCCTCGAGAATGGCGCGGTGCCGGCCAAGCTGCGCAGCGATATCGTCGCCGCTGCAGAACGATCCGCGGTGCCCGCACTCGGCATCACCGGCACCGGCGGCGCCGGCAAGAGCTCGCTGACCGACGAGCTGGTGCGCCGGTTCCGGCTCGACCAGGGCGATGCGCTGAAGATCGCGATCATCTCGATCGATCCTTCGCGCCGCAAATCCGGGGGCGCGCTGCTCGGCGACCGCATCCGCATGAACGCGATCGAGCATCCGAACATCTACATGCGCTCGCTCGCCACCCGCGACGCCGGCAATGAGATTTCCAAAGCGCTGCCCGACGTGATGGCCGCGTGCAAGGTCGCCGGCTTCGATCTCGTGATCGTGGAAACCTCGGGCATCGGCCAGGGCAACGCGGCGATCGTGCCGCTGGTCGACGCCTCGCTGTACGTGATGACGCCCGAATTCGGCGCGCCGAGCCAGCTCGAAAAGATCGACATGCTCGACTTCGCCGACTTCGTTGCGATCAACAAGTTCGACCGCAAGGGCGCGCAGGACGCGCTGCGCGATGTGCGCAAGCAGTTCCAGCGCAATCGCGAGGCATGGAAGGTCGCCCCCGACGAAATGCCGGTATTCGGCACGATGGCCTCGCGGTTCAACGACGACGGCGTCACCGCGCTGTATCAGGCGCTGGTCGCCAAGCTCAAGGAAAAGGGATTGAAGCTTGCCCCCGGCAAGCTGCCGGCCGTGGCGACGCGGCAGTCGACGGCGCAGCACGCGATCGTGCCGGCGGCGCGTGTGCGCTACCTGGCCGAGATCGCCGAATCCGTGCGCGGCTATCACGGCTGGGCGAACGCGCAGGCGACGATCGCGCGCGAGCGGCAGCAGCTGCGCGCCGCCCAGCGGATGCTGGGAGAGGATGCGCCCGCCCGCATCGACGCACTGATCGCCGACCGCGATGCGCAACTCGATCCGCGAGCCGGCAAGCTCCTCGCCATGTGGCCGAAGACGCAGGCCGCCTACAGCGGCGACGAATATGTGGTCAGGATCCGTGACAAGGAAATCCGTACCGCGCTGACCACGACGTCGTTGTCCGGCACCAAGGTACGCAAGGTCGCGCTGCCCAGGTACGAGGACGACGGCGAGATTCTGCGCTGGCAACTGCGGGAAAACGTGCCCGGCAGCTTCCCGTTCACGGCCGGCGTGTTCGCGTTCAAGCGCGAGAACGAGGATCCGACCCGGATGTTCGCAGGCGAAGGCGACCCGTTCCGCACCAACCGGCGCTTTCATCTGCTCGCCGACGGCATGCCCGCCAAGCGACTCTCGACGGCGTTCGATTCGGTCACGCTCTACGGGAACGATCCCGCGGTGCGGCCCGACATCTACGGCAAGGTCGGCAACTCCGGCGTGTCGATCGCCACGCTCGATGACATGAAGGTGCTGTACGGGGGATTCGACCTGTGCGCGCCGAACAATTCGGTGTCGATGACGATCAATGGTCCCGCGCCGACCCTCCTCGCGATGTTCATGAACACGGCGATCGACCAGCAGCTCGACAAGTTCCGCGACGACAACGGCCGGGATCCGACCGACGACGAGGCCGCCAAGATCCGCGCATGGGCGCTGTCGACGGTCCGCGGGACCGTGCAGGCCGACATCCTGAAAGAGGACCAGGGCCAGAACACCTGCATCTTCTCCACCGAGTTTTCGCTCAAGGTAATGGGCGACATCCAGAGCTACTTTGTTCACCACAACATAAAGAATTTCTATTCGGTGTCCATCTCCGGCTATCACATCGCCGAAGCTGGCGCGAACCCGATCTCGCAGCTCGCGTTCACGCTGTCCAACGGGTTCACCTTCGTCGAGGCGTATCTGGCGCGCGGGATGCACGTCGACGACTTCGCGCCGAACCTGTCGTTCTTCTTCAGCTACGGCATGGACCCCGAGTATTCGGTGATCGGGCGCGTCGCGCGGCGGATCTGGGCGGTCGCGATGAAGAAGCGATACGGCGCCAACGAGCGCTCGCAGAAGCTCAAGTTCCACTCGCAGACTTCCGGCCGCTCGCTGCATGCGCAGGAAATCTCGTTCAACGACATCCGCACCACGCTGCAGGCGCTGATCTCGACGTACGACAACACCAACTCGCTGCACACCAACGCATTCGACGAGGCGATCACCACGCCGACCGAAGACAGCGTGCGCCGCGCGATGGCGATCCAGCTCATCATCAATCGTGAATGGGGATTGGGCAAAAACGAGAATCCGAACCAGGGCTCGTTCATCATCGAGGAGCTGACCGATCTCGTGGAGGAGGCAGTGCTGAAGGAGTTCGAGGCGATCTCCGAGCGTGGCGGCGTGCTGGGCGCGATGGAGACCGGTTACCAGCGCGGCAAGATCCAGGAAGAGTCGATGTACTACGAACACCAGAAGCACGACGGCAGTTATCCGATCGTCGGCGTCAACATGTTCCGCAGCCCGCATGCCGCGGCCGCGCCGCAGCAGATCGAGCTGCAGCGCTCGTCCGACGAGGAGAAGCAGTCCCAGTTGAAGCGCCTCGCCGATTTCCATGCGCGCAATGCGCACGCGGCGCCGGCGGCGCTCGCGAAGCTCAAGGAGGCGGTGATCGCGGATGGCAACGTGTTCGCCGAGCTCATGAACACGGTGCGCGTGTGCTCGCTGGGACAAATTACCAACACTTTGTTCGAGGTCGGTGGCCAGTATCGGCGGAGCATGTAGCCGACAAGCCGGCGATTGTGCTAGGTTTGGTGTTAGCCTGTGGCCGCCGCTGGGCCGCCCCAGGCGGCGCCCCCTTTGGGGGAGGACGCCGCAGGCGTCCTCGGGGAAATCTGGCCGCCGCAGGGCCGACCCAAGGCGGCGCCCCCTTTGGGGGAGGACGCCGCAGGCGTCTTCGGGGGGAATCTAATCGGGAGCCGGACCGTGAAATCGATGACGCTGGTCGCCAAGCATCTTTATTTCGGACTCGACCCGTTACGCCTGCGCGATGCGGCGAACCGGGTGCTTTCGCGCATTCCGGAGCACATCACCAATCACGCCACC